>MDTG01147460.1_pt1 | contig 11356 bp, 8 predicted proteins | sample 811421 | NCBI WGS metagenome assembly MDTG01 (sample SAMN05326645, study PRJNA326480) | marine metagenome | isolation source: seawater | place: Pacific Ocean: South East | collected 2011
CTGGAAGAATGACACATTTGTTTCGAGGTCCGAAAAATACTGGAACCAAAAAGGCGAACGTGTTGCCTCGTATGATGAGGCCGTGAAGGATTAGAGGTAGTAAAGGTTGTCCAACTCATCATCGGAACATTGATCTGCCGCCTTTAGAAATTATTAAAAATAATAAGAATGGATTACAATTAAAATTGGAATCTGGCACTGATTATGTTTTTCCATGTAAACGCTAACATATTATTAATCATGATTCTAACATAAATATTTATGCATAATTTTATATAACTACTCAAAAACTCTAAATTTAAAAATTCACTAATATCCGAAAATTACCAAGCCTCTAACATTGGTGTAATTCTCTTTATTAAAAAATGGAGTCAACCGATTAATAGTCTCGTTAAATGGCCGTCCTCCAATTTTTTTAGTGTTTTTTTTATTCTGTCTTAATTCAAAAGGTACGAAAAGAAAAAGATAATGTGCTTTATCACAAATGTGAGCTTTCCACATATCTTTGAGAGCCGCGTTATTTTGACTAGTTTGACCTCTTTCAACCTCTATTATTATACCGGTGTCTCCTATAGAAATATAATAATCTGGTCTCAACTTAGACACAGCATACTTTTCAAATAACCCCTTTTTTTGTGAAGAAAACCCCAACATCTCGGCGTAAGGGGTAATAACGCTTTCAATCTCTTGACTTCCTGCTCCTGGAACATGTAGTCCAGAGATCTTTTTTCTCGTTTGGGGGTCCGACAAAAATTTAGAAAATTTATCAGCAATAATTTTCACCTCTAACCACTCTTTACTGTCCACAAAAGAATCCTGTATAAATGTTTTTTCCTTCAACATTATGCGATTACTTAACTTGAAGCACTTAAGGATTCATAAACTACCTTGGCGACTTTCGATGCAAGGAGTGGCGGAACAGCATTTCCAACTTGGGTGTATTGGCTGGTTCTCGGACCACAGAAGAAATAATTATCGGGAAACGTTTGGATTCTTGCAGCCTCACGTACGGTAAGGCTGCGGGCCTGGGTCGGATCATAATGAATGAAATAATGACCATCTTTTGAAATATGACTGGTCACAGTTGTAGCCGGACGCCCTTTGGGTTGAACTCTAAACCTGTCATTAAAAAGCCCCTCACTTATAGCAGTTTGGGTGTTTTTATGTTGAGGCCATAAAACCTCAGGAAAGTCCTGAAGCTTCGGAGAGGGCGATACTTTATCTTTATTTACTTGAGCATAAACAGCGGCATAAATATAGCGATAAAGATCTTCTGTGAGATGAGATCTAGTGATGTGATTACAAACACCTCCTAGAGATTCATCAAAATACCAACCATTCTCATAATTAGGGCCCCTTTTGGATGACACAACAAATTCGCCTCCACGATCTTTCTTGGGGCATCGCATTTTAACAATAACGCTCTTAATCTTTTTAATCACATCCGACATCATTATATCGCTATTGATCTGAAGTGAATCGGACATTCTCTTGAAAGCATCAAGCCATTCCTTTCCCCCATCATTCTCTTTTGACAATCCACCTCGAAGCCTTGGTAGATCACCGATCACATCCTCAACGGGAACAGGATCCTTGAGATCAAGATATCCAGGATGCCCTCTATCAAGATCTTTCCGTATTCCTATTATTATTATACGGTGCCGTGCTTGTGGAATTCCGTGTTTTTCAGATTTGATAACAACTGAATTAATATCAAGTTTTTCAATCTCAAATAGATCTGAAGTGGACAGATCTGAGGATGGGGAAAGACCATACAGAGAATATCCGAGGTCTTTCTTACGATGATTAACTTTAAAGTTTTTATCAGCTCTGAGATAAGACTTCGGAGAACACAAGCTATCAATAATCTCGTTGAAAACAGCTCTATCCTTAACCTTTGATGAAGCAAGACCAGTGACATTTTCAAACACAAAAGCGGCCGGTTGGTGATTAGCCAGAATCCACAAATAGTGTTTATATAAATTCACCCTCGGATCATTTTCATCAATTCCACCCATACGGGAGCGGCCTACAAGTGAATAAGCTTGGCAGGGTGGCCCACCTAAAAGAACCCATTTCTTTGAACCGTCCAGTGCTTCTGAAATCAGTTCGTTAACGTATGCAGGATCGTTATTTTTTCCTTTGCCTCCAAGCTCGATACATTTGGCCTCCGCATCAGCTAGGAGACTCTCATCAGACCATTTAAAATAAAGATCCTCAGTACTGATGTGTCCTCTCAGGCAATCGTAATATTGTTCAGGTATGGGTCTTTGAGTATGACGGAAATGCCTGAAGAAACTTCTAAGTTTTAGAGTCTCATGCGCCCTTTTCTCTTTTTCTATGGAAAGAACAGGCTTAAAAGGATGAATACCCTGATTTTTAAAGGAGCTGAATCCCTCACCCAATCCTCCCGGACCGGCAAATATGTCAATGAAGGGAATTGGTGTATTCAAAGGTGATAAAATTATTTAGGTTTTAATATGATCAAAACTAAACCTTCAAAAGTCACTTCGAAAAAATGAACCCTATTTCAGAGGCCTCTTCATAAATTTTTTTTCCAAGGTTGGCCTGCTTAACCGAAGGAATAAAATTATCTTTATCAAGTTGTTTTCCAATACTAAACATAAATTTCCTTTGCCAACCCTGAAAATTATCTGTGTCCTTTGCCCATGATGCCATATCTTTCCACATTTGAGGATCAGTAGACCTCAACCACTTGGCTCCATCAGAAACCGGCTCTTGAACATCTACAGTGCTAGGTGAGGAGCCCTGAGCCCTGCTGGAAATAAGATCAGAAGTCTCAAGCGAAAATGGAAGCTCTATTGAAATTTCCTTGAAATCCTTCCATGCCTTTTCTCTCTTAGCCCACTCACTTGGGTTTTGAATATTATCAGGTTTTTCAATCTGAATAAGTGAATTCGCTTTATGGGATACAAATTCAATGGCTCTTTCAAGGGAAGAACTAATGCACTGCCTCTGCCAGATTTGGTCTAAATTAATCCTTCCCTCATTCATATTCTGAAGCTTAGCAATGGTATAAGCAACAATGTTAGCCCTAAATCCACCAAACTTTTGTGCCGATACGATACGCTCAGTTGCTTTGAATAAAATGGCCTTGGCTACACTGTTTTGAAAATCTTTTTCCTGAGGATCATCTTTACGCAATTCCACAACCTTTAGCATGAAATGTCCAAAACACTTCTGAGCTCCAAGACTGACCAAATGAGGCATTTGTCTGAAAGCTAGATCATATTTTGCAATGTCCGTCATGTTGAACATCTGCTTGCGAGGATACTCTATTTCCCATCTTTTAATTCTGGCAGGTGTTCCCTGTCTTGTTCTGAGATTATTATATTGCCCCCTAGCCCGTTCATAGAACCAAAAAGTATTAACCTGGCCATCTCCAGTTGATGGAGCTCTTGTAGTTCTGGATATCTCCTCCATTTTCCTGTGAAAAGAGTGATTTGAACTCAGATCAGACCCCGATATTTTATTTTGAGTGTTGGAATATTCTGAAATCTTTTTAACCACTTCCTCGGCTTTATCAGAATTTGTTATCCAGTTAATCTTAGCTTGTACACCAATGCCTGAAACATCGACTTTATCGGTGTATTTTGCTCTCCATATTGAAGCTGTAGTCTGTCCACCATTGACGATCTGAATATCATCCACACTACAAATATATTTGGCGTTTCCATCTTCCTCGATTTCAACACCCTCTACCGTAATTGTGAGGCCGTTATTATAAGCCATAAATGAGGCCGGTTCATCATGAATAGTGTCTCTTATCCCTCTATTCACTTTACCTCTAAGCTGAAGATAGGTACGTACATTTTTCTGCAATAACCTCTCCTGATACTCATTATAAAGATCAGCAATGACATCACCCTCAAGCACTGCAAGAAAAGTCCTGAACTCGCTGGCTTTATTCGGTGACTCAATGCAAGCAATTCCCTTACCACTTTCACTTTGAGCCCTGAAGTCAACACTAATACTTTCCCGGCTCATTCCAGATTGTCTGAGTTTGTAAAGCCTCTCCAGTGTCCACATCTGATACCTAGTTTCTACCCCATTTAGTTCTCCGGAAGGAATCTCCACGACTTTGTCAGTTCTTCCTCCAGTAAGAACTACACATGTGATTCTATCAACTCCATCAGCGAGAGACTTCACCTCAGAAATCATTTGGTAAGCATCAGATGATTGATCAACATCAATGGATCCTTGAACCGCTTTCAAATAAAATTCCTCCATTCTTTTACACTCAGTATCAATTTCAGTTTTTGTAATACTGGGCACATTCCCCGAGAAATCTTCTATCTTTGGTACAGCTGAAAAAAGAGTTAGCCTCTCACCAGTGTCGGATATTGAGTAGGCATTAACCTTGAGGCCGCGTTTCTTTAAATACGCCTGTTCGAAATCCTCAATTTCTCCAATATCCATCAACTCCTCAAGAAACTCCCCGACAAATTCTCTCTCGAATCCACCGGAAATTTCTGCTGCCTCATTAGCAAAAGCTCCACCCTCTATCCGCGCGGTGACGGTTTGCCTGTAATTTTCAGTAAATTCCTCCAATGTCATTTATTGGCTCCTCCATCAATATATTTATAAAATTCAGCCTCAGTAAGAAGGTACTGACTGCAAACATCGATAGTTACTGAATATCTAATATTCCCGACACCTTCCATAAGATCATCTGCCACTATTTTAGGAAACTCATCCCCCACTGTATATATTGACATAGATCTTACATCATACTTTTTCTCATAATTATCAGCCTGTGCATCATTATATCCCATGAGGTTCAGCCTTTCTGTCAATCGAACCTGACTGGGCACAGAATCACCGAGGAGATTTTTGATTTCCTGAACTTTCTCCTTTAACGTAATTCCGGTCGCAGCATTTTCTTCCACTGAAATATTTGTAAGGAAAAGTGCATCAAGCGCTCCCTTATCCAGCTGACGCTCGTTACTGATTGAAATATTTTGAGGTTTCTTCTGAACTGTCGTTTTAACTTCAACTGCAGTTCCGTTTAACTGAAAATCCTGACTCGCATCTTCAGGACCAACCCATGCATCAACTATTTTATTTCCAAATCTTGGAAATAAAAGCTCACCAAAAACATGAAGCTCGCCAAAAAGCCCCCTCTGCTGCTCAACAGTGAGTCCGTCTTTCTTAAAACCTTTCATAAAACTCTTCCAAGTTGAAAGACGGTTGATCAACACGGCCACACATTCCTTGGAGGTATTTACCATCTCCAAACGGGAAACCATGTCTTCGAGAAGAGAAGTAAATACATCCTTGAAGTCTTCATCCTGAAGAACAATGATCAGGCTCGGTTCATTCTCACCCGGATACTGTCCCATATCTACCCTAAAACCTGCCGCCTCAGGCAAATCCGCTTTCACGGGTAAAGCGTTTTTTTCCACCTTAAAACGAAAAAGGCTCTCACCCTCGGGTAGTTTGATTCCCAAGAAATATTCCCTTTTAAACTTACCAGGTAAAGGTAATTCAAAAATAGGGCCCGGTCTCGATTTTCGGGAATCCCTCTCTATTTTTTCCCAAGTTTCTTTAATCATCATCCTCCTCCGGTTCTTCGTAATCAAACTCACTTTGAAGCCAAGTCTGAGAGACTTGGTAAGATATTTTTGTATCTCCACTTAATGGAGGAAACGAAACTGCATATCCAACCGGAGGCAAATCTCCCTCAACGTGCTCACCATGATAATCAAGTAAGTATAGCATGAGTAGACCAGTCCCACCATCAGCACCTCTTAATCTGCGCATTGCTTTTGGACTTGGCTTAGATGGCTCGGTCGCAGCCTCTGAGGATGCCCTAGTTAACTCCAAGGATTGATCCCACTGTTGCTCAGTCAGACCGATCCCCTCATCAGGCCTAGACCCTAATCTGCTTTTGGGAAGGGTATAAGGCATATCAGGATAACTCGACTGAGCATCGGATCTCTCAAACATTCCTATTTCATTAATACCAGCAATGTTTTGACTAAATCTGTTTGTCACTCTACCCGGATTAAGAACAGCAACAATCCAATTTTCAAGGCGCCCATTATTTTTCTGGGCAATAATATATTTTGCAAGAGTATCACCCTTAGCTCTCCATGCCTGATTGGGGCTGTTGTATTTTTTGAGATATTCTACAACTTCATCAGCGCTGGTTTCCCAACAGAAACCTTTAACACCTGATCTTTCCCTGTTCTCGAAATTTCCAAGTCCTCTCAGCCAATTATTGGTAAGATCATAATTAAATTTAATAGTCCTCGCATCCCTAGAGTAGTAGGAAAGCTCAATCAGATGATCGGCAAATGAGAGATCCATCGTCGTGGAACTTCTCATCTTACTAAGTGCAGTAATCAACATTCCATGTGGGCTCGTTCTCACCATATTACCATAATCCCGGGGCGTTCTACCACTATCCATCATGTAATTGAACTGCTGGCGTAGTTCCTCAGAGGCAAGAGTAATATGTTCAAAACATCTTTCGATGTGCCTTGTGGTATAAAGTCTGCAAAGATCCTCATATCCTGAACGGTAACCAAACCATCGACCCATCTGCATGAGTGTGTCATACATTCTAGCAGGTCTTGTAAAATAGCTCACAGAAAGCCCCTCTAGAGTCAGTCCACGTGCCAACTTATTTCCACCAACACATATCACTGAAATTCCCTGAGGATTTTTAGAATATTCTGCAGTGTCCTTGGCACTTCCATTAATAGCCTTAACTGGAAGAACTTTTCTCACCGCACTCGCAAGTTCACCTCTAACCTGATCCCAAGTCACTGTCTCCACACTAAAATGATTCTGCATCTCAATGGTTGTCGGACAAAAATCATTATCCCAAATATATTTAAAACTTTGCAAAGTGCTTGGATCAGATCCCAGCACACAGTTCTTGATTGCATCAAATCTATCCTGGAGCAATTCCTTAATTTGATCCTGAACAGCCTGAAAAAGACTAATATGAACAAGCATGGAATTATGCACATCCTTCTGCCCCCTAACTCTTCTAGCGGCAATTGTTAATATAAAAGACATCACAGCATCCTCAAGGTCTGAAGGAAGCCCCTCAACGATGAGATCTTTTTTGTGCCTTGGTGGAAAATAAATATTAAATTCATCAGTATCGATATTATTAACCAAAGGAAGAGCTTCCTGTTCCTCCAGACTTGAGAATTCATCGTTTCTCAAACCGAACACACGTAATGGACCAAAATAATTAGATGGGGCTTTAATATTAACTATAAAATGCTCTGGGTAAATATCCTTTCCGTATTGGCTTACAGCATCACTTTCATCACTAGGCTCAATAAAAACGTTGGCAAAAGGTGTCGCTGTATAACCGACGTAGGAACTTTGCCGCATAAGTTTAAGTATCTCTCTGACCTTTCCATTTATAGCCGCCACCTGCCCAGGTTTAGTTGCAGCATTAACACTGGCGTTATCAGCCTCATCGTCGATGAGCAGCATAGGAACATTGGCTACATGTGTATTTCCATCTTCATCTTCTGAACCTTCTCGGCTTTTAATCCAGTTAATCAGGTTTTCCAAAACCCCTTTATTCTTTTTGACTACTAGGATGACAGGCGAACCTCCAAGTGGAATCCCGGCATTATTTGCCCTCGATGTTTTAAAATCACCATTTTCGCTATTTGTTGTAAGTGAAATAGCAGGATTAGGAACTCTTCCCAAACTACCAAGCCCAACTCCGATTTTCGAACTCACATTATCTTCAAGACGTAGCGCCATAGATGTATCAAAACCTAGGAATCCCTCATCCAAGCGGAGTTGGGTCTGTGCTCTAAGATTATTATGCATCCCTGCAAGAACGATCACAAGTTTGTAACCGGCATCAACCGCCTTGCAAATAAGACCAGTATAATTGGATGTCTTACCCGACTGAACCTGACCCACAACCAGCCCCCTTCTGTCCCAAGAACCCGTGCGGTTTGGATTCTCAATTCGCCCGAGAATATCATCAGTCAAACGGTCCAGCTTTGCGACAACTGTTTGCGAAATTGAATCGGACAGATGAAGTTTATAACGTTCCCAATAAGGTAAACCATCAGACTCCTCCAGTTCATTGCGCTTTGCAGTCCACCATTCCTTGTGGTCAGTTCCCTCATCAGTGAGGATTGTGTAAGCCCCCTGAGTGATGGTGAATTCCTGTCGAAGCGCATTAACAAGATCATCCGCATCACAGTCAGGCTGACCGTACATTTGAGCATACATGAAAATGGCACTCTCTACTGATTCATTAATTTTATTCATATCAGCAAGCTGACCCGTCTCCCGGTTGATACCCTGCTCGAGAAGAGACCTTGCCGTTCTTAAAATATTTCTTTCATTTTCAGTCATTTACTTTCCTCCTTAAGCTTATCAATGAGTTCATCATACAGCCCCAGTCCCTCAATCCCTCGAATTTTGCGTATGGACACAGCCTTGGTATTTGATTGCCGGAAAATTGAATAAAACTGTCTTAAAATTTCAATTATTTCATTTTCACTTCTGCCTTCAAAGGCGGTTCTCCTAGCATCCGGTTCCTCACTTTCTTTGACTCTTACCCACTCAGTGGGAACAGTTTCCTCGAGAAGCGTTAAAATCTGACCAAAGAGTTTTTTATTGTCCTTATCAAGATTAGAATGAAGAGCTGCAACAACAGGATGTTTTCTATCAACTTTAAAACCCCATTTCTTTCTGGATTCCCTTATGCTCCAAACAGGAGTAGTTGATGTTTTATTTTGCTCAGTGACCTGTTTATTACCTCTCCAACGGTAGACTGCCGTTGCCTTGGATCTGACATCGCTGGCAGCTGCCCTAAATCGCCGGCGAAGCTTGGAGGGTATTTGGGATTGTGACTTTAGAACATCAATCTGAAATTCCTGATCCAAAGAATTAGGAATATCAACCATGATTCTTCCAAGTTTACAATGCTCTTCAGTTTTAAGATTTAGATCAAGCCACCCTCCAGCCATAATCATACGCTCATTACGATATAAATAAAATCCCTGATGATCATTCCAACCTTTGATACCTGCTCCTACACTGTGTTCCTCATCGCTCAATTTTGAGTGGTGAGGTAAGACCCAAGACTCAATTATCACATTACCTCCCTCGTATGGTATCTTATCGTTATTAACGATTTCACTCTTATCTCTCATGAATGGATCCCAAGGAGTTATTTTTTCATTATTCAAATAAAACTTTATTCCATTTTTACCACGTTTCATTTTTCTATGAAAGACCATGGCAAGATGCTTTCCACACTCATTAAACTTACGATAAAACTCTTCCCTCGCTTCATCGTCATCGGCGTCCCGGTCATCAACAATACGATCCATTTTTTCCCATAGCACCAATGTTCCACTATTTACTCCATTAAGCTTCTCAGACTTCGGCTCCGATTCGGGATAACAACCATTCAGGAGTGCCCATTTCTTTTTATCCGCAACAAGGTCCAAATCCCATGTCCTTACAACACGGGTCCTAGGACTTCTTTTGGAAAATACAGTCAGCCTACGGGCCTGAGAAAACGAGGCTGTTTTCAGGCCCAAAGAAAATCTACCCAAATCATCCTCTGCACGTTCCTCAAGAGAATTGCGGCTTGACGGTCTCATCGCCTCAAAAAGAGTCTGATCATCCATGCCATCACCGTCATCGGTTATGGAAAGCCATGAATCAGGCCCATCCCAATGACAATCGATCCATATATTTCTAGCATTGTGTGTAATACTATTGTCTAACAGGTCAGCAACAGCCGTGTTAAGCTCATAACCAAAATTCCTCAACGATTCGATCATATTCTCAGCTGGAGGAGTCGCATCCTCGATCATTGAATTGGTTATCTTAAATTCCTTCATTTAATTCCTTATATTATAAAAATTACAAAAGTACTAAGAGTGAATTTTATAATTTAATAAATTATTTAGGCTACACCCATCAAATACAAACCAATTGATATTGTGGTCAACATCAGTGGAAAGAGCACGAACAGCACCAGACATCCGGACCCACCAGATCCTGATGAACTATATGCAGAATTTGTAGAGGAAGTGTATTGAGGTCTAGGGGTGGATTTTACTTCTTTGACGGTATTTTCACTTTTATATTGTCTGGGCTTCGAGTCGACCTCATAAATTTTTGCTGGCTTTCGAGTAACCAACCCAGCAATTCTTATTCTATCTATCCTAAAGCATCTCCTATCTTCCCTAGCGTGGCAATAAGCTTCGAGGTAATAATAATTCTGTCTCTCGAAAATTTCTTGAGGTGTAATTTCTCTCGAAGCTCCAGGATCAGAACCCTTGAGATAGGTAATCCTTATTTTTTCACGTTTTTTAATTGCCTCAAGTATTCGCGAAATGGTTGGTTCAGATGCCTCATCTATCTTGCGCGATGGCAAGCTTTTCCAATCGTCTAAATCTTTTGGATCAAGTACCATAATTAAACTAACAATAGGTGAAATATTTATTATTGTCACCATAATTAAAAATACATCTCATCCACATCTGTCTCATCATTTATTCAATTAAAGCAATTACTTACTAAGATTAAATCCATAAAAATTAACCTGCGGCATCACTTACAACAGGTTCCGTATTTTTAAGCGCATCAAAAATTTAGGATGAGTTACTTATTCCTTTTAATAACAGTACTAGACAAGACTTAACCCCTCCCACCATTCTTCATGAATGGCGTCATAGTGATCATAAAGGTCCATATAGGTAAATGAGGAAACCGTTGTGAAATTTCTTAAGTCTGTATCATCGGCCCACTCAGCATTTGATACATTATATCCAATACCAAACCCACCATACCCGCTTTCATTGTAATCATAATCAATGAGCAGTATTAATTCCTCAAGACTTAATGGCTTAGCACTGGTTTCAGGCAGCCCTTTATAATTGGAATCATACTCGTCAACGATCCGGTAACCGATTCTCTCTTGTCCTATTGGCCTCGCCCGAACACTGATGACATCAGCCGTCGTTGACTGAAGTTCAATACGGGCAATCTCAGTTTCCAAGGGAAGGTATTCAGGCAAGTATTCTCCACCCATAAATGAGGGGTGAATCTTCCCCAAACTCTCTCTCTCTTTATCATCAAGCTCATCCTTGAGAAGCGTTTCGTCCAACAACTCAAACTTCCCCTGATCCCAGAAGTCTTTTATCATTTCCCTTCTTTGGGTACCTTTTAGATCTTTTAGTATGGCGGTTAAAGGATCTGTTTCATCATTCCAATAAGAGTCCGGACGAAAATCATAATTCACAAATTGAAAACGTTTATTTTGGAGCTCAATCATGCCGACACCTCCATTCCTAATGATCTAAAGATATTGTCCCTCAAA
>MDTG01157425.1_pt1 | contig 11356 bp, 7 predicted proteins | sample 811421 | NCBI WGS metagenome assembly MDTG01 (sample SAMN05326645, study PRJNA326480) | marine metagenome | isolation source: seawater | place: Pacific Ocean: South East | collected 2011
GGCGGGATCGCAAGACGGCTGGCGCGGCACGTCGGACGCGCCGCCTTGCTGGAAGCGGCGGACTGGCCCGATCACCTGCGATTGTCGCTCAACGTGACGGCAATGGACCTGTTCGACCGCACCTTTGGCAATGATTTGCTGGAAATGCTGGACGAAACCGGATTTCCCGCAGCGCGCCTGACGTTGGAGATAACCGAGCAAGCTCTGGTTGCCGATCTAGACCGCTCGGCAAAGCGTTTGCGCGCTCTGGCAGAGCACGGCATTCGCATCGCTCTGGATGATTTTGGTGCCGGATTCTGCAATTTCAAATACCTGAAGGTATTGCCGCTGGATGCCCTGAAGCTCGACCGTTCCATGATCGAGGGCATCACCGCTGACGAGCGCGACCTTGCCGTTCTACGCGGCATTGTCGCCATGGCACGGGCGCTGGATATCGCGGTGATTGCTGAGGGGGTCGAGACCACGGCCCAAAGGGAAGTCATTCGCGCCGAAGGATGTGTGATATGGCAGGGGTACCTCGGCGGAAGGCCGATGGCAGCCCTCGATTTCCAGACCTTGGCAAGCGTCTAGGCGCTGGTTTTCTCAGCCTTGCGGACAATTCCGCTCAGCCCCTTGGTAAGCTGGAACAGGCCGTTCAGGCGACTTTCCGGATCGCCCCATGCCCGGTTGATCTGCAATTTCATGTCGGGGCGCAGCTTGGCCGTGCCTTTCAGTCGCTCGACATAGGCGATCAGGCCGACTGGATCGGGGAACTTGTCCTGGTGGAAAGTTACCAGAGTGCCGCGCGCCCCTACTTCCATCCTGGCAATGCAGGCCTTGATTGCCTGCGCCTTTATTTCAATCAGGCGGATCAGGTTCTTGGTCGGCTGCGGCAGTTCGCCGAAGCGGTCGATCATTTCTGCAGCGAGAGCCTCCACCTCGGCCTGTCCCTCGGTTTGGTTCAGGCGGCGGTAAAGGGCCATGCGCACGGCAAGATCGGGCACGTAGTCCTCCGGGATCATGATCGGCGCATCAACGGTGATCTGCGGGGAAAGGCCGCTGCGATCCGCCTCCAGCCCCACGTCGCCTGCCTTCGCTGCCATGATCGCGTCTTCCAGCATGGACTGGTAGAGTTCGAAACCCACTTCGCGAATATGGCCCGATTGCTCGTCTCCCAGCAAGTTGCCCGCGCCGCGGATATCGAGGTCATGACTGGCCAGTTGGAAACCCGCGCCAAGACTATCGAGGTCGCCAAGCACCTTTAGGCGTTTTTGCGCGACCTCCGAAAGCGCCATGTCCTTTTCTGTGGTGAGGTAGGCATAGGCGCGGATCTTGGAACGGCCCACGCGTCCGCGCAGCTGGTAAAGCTGGGCTAGGCCAAACCGGTCCGCCCGGTGGATGATAATGGTGTTGGCGCTGGGCAGGTCCAGCCCGCTTTCGACGATGGTGGTGGAGAGCAGCACCTCGTACTTGCCTTCGTAAAAGGCGCTCATGCGCTCCTCGATCTCGCCTGCTGCCATCTGGCCATGGGCGGCAATCACTTTCACTTCAGGTACGGTTTCGTGCAGCCAGTCTTCCAGCGCGGCCATGTCAGAGATGCGCGGCACGACGATGAAGCTTTGCCCGCCGCGATGGTGTTCGCGCAGCAGGGCCTCGCGGATCACCATGTCGTCCCATTCCATCACGTAGGTACGCACCGCAAGCCGGTCGACCGGCGGGGTCTTGATGGTGGAAAGTTCACGCAGGCCGCTCATCGCCATTTGCAGCGTGCGCGGGATGGGCGTGGCAGTCAGCGTCAGCACGTGCACGTCTGCGCGCAGCTGCTTCAGCTTTTCCTTGTGCGTGACGCCAAAGCGCTGTTCCTCGTCCACGATCACGAGGCCAAGGTTCTTGAACTTCGTGTTCTTGGAAAGGATCGCATGGGTGCCGATCACGATATCCACATCGCCCGATGCCAGCCCATCGCGTGTATCCTTCATTTCCTTGGCGGAAACGAGGCGCGAGAGGCGACCGATTTTCAGCGGGAATCCGGCGAAGCGTTCTGTGAAGTTCTGGAAATGCTGGCGCGCAAGCAGGGTGGTGGGGGCGACCATGGCCACCTGCTGGCCGTTCATCGCGGCCACGAATGCGGCGCGCAGGGCCACCTCGGTCTTGCCGAAGCCCACGTCACCGCAAACGAGGCGGTCCATCGGCTTGCCGCTTTCAAGATCGCGCAGCACATCGGCGATGGCCTGCTCCTGATCCTCGGTTTCTTCATACTGAAAACGGTCGAGGAACTGGTTGTAGCTTGCCTCCTCGGCCTCCAGCACAGGCGCCTTGCGCAGCGCACGGCGGGCGGCGACTTCCATAAGCTCGCCCGCGATGGCGCGGATACGCTCTTTCAGGCGGGCACGGCGCTTCTGCCACGCTTCTCCGCCAAGGCGATCCAGCGGCGCGCCTTCCTCGCTGCTGCCGTAACGCGACAGCACATCGAGGTTCTCGACAGGGATGTAGAGCTTGTCGCCGCCGGCATATTCCAGCATCACGCAGTCGTGCTGGCTCTTGCCGACAGCAATGGGCTCCAGCCCGAGGTACTTGCCGATGCCGTGATCCACATGAACCACCAGGTCGCCGCGTGAGAGCGCCTGCAATTCGGCAAGGAATGCGTCGGCATCCTTCCTCTTCTTGCGGCGGCGTACAAGGCGATCGCCAAGCAAGTCCTGCTCGGTGACGACTTCGATCTCGTCGTTCGCAAAGCCGGTATCGAGCGGCACGACCATTGCCGTGGTGCGGCCACCCGAAGATTTCGGAGCCGCAGCGCCCAAGGCCTCCTGCCATGTATCCGCCAGAATTACAGGCGTGCCAGCTTCCTCCAAGATGGACGTGATGCGGCTGCGCGAACCGGCGGAATAGGCGGCAAACAAAGGCCGTTTGCCGGCCTTGCCAAGTTCCTTGAAATGCGCGGCCGCGGCTTCGTACACGTTCTTTCCCGCCGAACGCTCTGGCGTAAAATCCCGCGCCGAGCGGAAGCCGAAATCGACAACCTTGTCGCTCTCCGGTTCGGCAAAGATGGACGCGCGGTGGATGGGCCATACGTCGGTGGCATCGGCAAATTCGGCTTGCGAAAGATACAGCGATGACGGCTCAAGCGGGCGGTAACTGCCCTTGGCCTGACCGGAAATGTCGCCGCGCTGCCGGTGATAGTCGGCAATGTCCTTCAACCGTTCCTCGGCAGCCGGAAGCGCGCCGGAATCGATAACCAACACATCGTCCTTGCCGAGGTGATCGAACAAGGTGGCCAGCCTCTCCTCGAATAGCGGCAGCCAGTGTTCCATCCCGGCCATACGGCGCCCGTCGCTGACAGCTTCGTAAAGCGGATCTTGCGTCGCATTTGCACCGAACATCTCGCGATACCGGCTGCGGAAACGCTTGATCGAATCCTCGTCCAGCAAGGCCTCGCTGGCGGGCAGCAGCAGGTGGCTGTCGATCCGTTCCGTGGTGCGCTGAGTATTGGGATCGAACAGCCGCAGGCTTTCCAGTTCGTCACCGAAGAAATCGAGTCGCAGGCCGGCCTCCAGCCCGCTGGGATAGATATCGACGATGGAGCCGCGCATGGCGAATTCGCCCGTGTCGACCACGGTATCGACGCGGCTGTAGCCCTGCCGTCGCAGCAGCGCAGCAAGGCTCTCGTGCCCGATCTCGGTTCCCACCTTGAACTCCCGCACCGCCTCACGAATGCGGAAAGGAGTCAGCACGCGCTGCAGCACGGCATTGATCGTGGTGACGATCAGCTGGTTGCGTCTGCCACCGGCTTGCAGCGCATGAAGTGCGGCCAGTCGCCGTGCGCTGACAGAAAGGGCGGGGCTGGCGCGGTCGTAGGGTAGGCAATCCCACGCGGGGAATTCGATCACGTCCAGTTCCGGCGCGAAGAAATGCGCCGCATCGGTGACTGCGCGCATGGCCGCGTCGTCTGGCGCAATGAACACTGCACGCTTCTTCGCCGCGCGTGCCAGATCGGCCAGCACCATGGGCTGCGCACCGCGCACCACGCTGGCAAGCGTCAGCGGCGAGTTTGCCGTCAGGATACGGGAGAGATCGGGCATGAAGTTCTGGAAGGTTTGAAGGGGCGAGTGGTTCCGCCCGGCCTTGCCCTCAGATCTTCACATAGTCCAGCTTGCGCATGGCATCCATTTGCGGCCCGGCGAATTTTTCCGGCACCGGCGCGGTGCCCATCACCCAGGCCAACACGTCCACGTCGTCTTCTTCCAGCAACGCCTCGAACCAGCCAAGACCCGCATCGTCCCATTCCGCATGGTAACGATCGAAGAAGCCGCCGAAGGTGTAGTCAGCCTCTCGCGTGCCACGGTGCCAGGCGCGGAATCTCGCACGATTGAAGCGGGTGGGAAGATCGGCTGTGTCAGTCATGAAAAACGGGGCCCCTCAGGAGAGAAGGCCCCGTCTAATCCTTATCGTGCGCCGATCAAGGGTGCGTATGCGTGTAAAGGGTGGTTGAATCCTTTGTCATGCCGCTCATTTCCTCGTTCAAGGCAGCCAGTTCTTCCTCGCCACCAACCAGATCGGTAAGGGCGCTCACAAAGGCCATGCGGCTCGCCGGGGAGTGGCTGTCGAAAGTGCTCATGCCATCGGGCACTTCGGCGATCAGGATGATGTCGTAATCGCCGCCCAGCATGACCCAGTGCACTGTCTCGGGTGCCATGCCAGCCGCAACGCGGGCCGGGTTGATGTAGGTATCCATAACTTCAAGCCAGCGGTTTTGATCGGCATCATCTGTAAAGCTGAACGCGGTGACAGCATAAGTCGTGCGCGGCTCTTCTGCTTCCTGTGCAGCTGCCGGAATAGCTGCAAGTGAAAATGCAGTAGCCGCGACAAGAAATTTAATCGATTTCAGCATAGTAGGTCCCCCTAAGACTTCCCCGCTAGGAAAAGTTCTGTTGCAACATGCGACCCTGGCGGAGCTATTAACACAATTGTTCAAAATGGCCTAAGTCGAATTACCTGTTCGTGGATAAATCCCCCGGCTTGCGCTTCGCATGGCCTTGCCAAGCCGCTAGAGCAGGGTGGCTATGCGCCCCGAAATCCTCATTCCGATGTTTGCAGAAACCGATGGCCTGGAAGGCATCGGGCCCAAGCTGAAGAAGCCGCTGGAGAAGCTCGGCCTCACGCGCATTCGCGATGTGCTGTATCACTTGCCCGAACGGTTCGTTGTGCGCCGCGCGATTACCGATCTCGACGATGCAACTGTGGGGGAGCAGGTGGTGGTTGCGCTGGACGTGGTCGAACACCGCGCCAGTCGCTCGCCGCGCGGGCCCTATCGGGTGATGGCAACCGATGCGAAAGGGAATATCTGCGCGCTCACCTATTTCGGGCGTGCCAGCTTTACCGCGAAAAAGCAGCTTCCCGTCGGGGAAAGGCGCTGGGTGGCAGGCCGCATCGATCAGTACGACCAGATGTTGCAGATCGTTCACCCGGACCACGTTTCGGACGTAAGCGGCGGTGCGATGGGACAACTGGTGGAGCCGATCTACCGCCTGTCCGAAGGGCTGACACAGCCGCGCGTGGCCAGCCTTGTCGAACAGTCGCTGGCGCGGGCGCCGGAATTGCCCGAATGGATTGAGCTGGGGACGTTCGAAAAAGAAGGCTGGCCATCGTGGCGCGACGCCATCGCGCTGGCGCACCGTGGAGAGAATGCCAGGGCGCGGGACCGGCTGGCCTATGATGAGCTGTTCGCCAATGCGCTGGCACTGATGCTGGTGCGCGAGAGCAACAAGAAGCGCAAGGGGCAGCCTTTGCAAGGCGACGGTCGTTTGCGCGACAAGCTGCAACTGCCATTTCCGCTGACAGGGGCGCAACGCCGCAGCATAGACGAGATCGCCGGCGACATGGCGCAACGCTCTCCTATGCTGCGCCTGCTGCAAGGCGATGTGGGCGCGGGCAAGACGGTGGTGGCACTGGAATCCATGCTGGTGGCGGTAGAGGCGCAGGCGCAGGCTGCGATGCTGGCGCCCACCGAACTGCTGGCCCGCCAGCATTTCGAGACCTTGCGCGAGATGGCACGGCCCACGGGAGTCGAAATCGCGCTGCTGACCGGGCGAGACAAGGGGAAGGCGCGCGAGTCTATCCTGATGGGCCTGCTCGACGGCTCCATCGATATTGTCGTCGGCACCCACGCGATCTTCCAGCAAAGCGTGGCGTACAACAATCTGGGTCTTGTGGTGATTGACGAGCAGCATCGCTTCGGTGTCTCACAGCGCCTGATGCTGGCGCAGAAGGGGCGCGTCACGCCGCACACGCTGGCAATGACAGCAACGCCCATTCCGCGCACACTGGTACTGGCCAACCACGGAGAGATGGAAGTCAGCCGGCTGGATGAATTGCCGCCGGGAAGGCAGGCGATCGACACGCGCGTTCTGCCTGTTGACCGGATGGAGGATATTGTCGCCGCCGTGGGCCGTCACATCGAAAGCGGCCAGCAGGCCTATTGGGTCTGCCCCATGGTGCGGGACAGCGAGACGATGGATGATGACATCGCCGCCGCCGAAGCGCGCTATGCCGGTTTGAAAGAGCGGTTTGGGGAGGACGTGGTGCTGGTTCACGGCCAGCTTGCGCCTGAACAGAAAGATGCTGCGATGGCACGTTTTGCAGCGGGCGGGGCAAAGGTGCTGGTCGCCACCACCGTGATCGAGGTGGGGGTGGATGTCCCCAACGCTACATTGATGGTGATCGAGCAGGCCGAACGCTTCGGTCTGGCCCAGCTCCACCAGCTGCGCGGCCGGGTGGGGCGGGGCAGCGAGAAATCTACCTGCCTGCTCCTCCGCTCCAGCGAACTCAGCGAGACTGGCAAGAAGCGGCTTGAACTGATGAAAAGCAGCCAGGACGGTTTCCTGCTGGCTGAAGAAGATTTGAAACTGCGCGGCGGGGGCGAATTGCTGGGCACCCGGCAAAGCGGCGAGGAGGGCTTTTCCATCGCCACGCTGGAGCAGGTGACAAGGCTGCTGGACACGGCCAACGCCGATGCGAAGATGCTGGTGGAACAGCAAGGCGGCCTGAAAAATCCGGAACGCGGCGAAGCTGCGCGCACGGTGCTCTATCTGCTGGAACGCGACTGGGGTGTGCAGACGCTGCGCGGTGGCTAGACTTCCCGCTCCAACCGCCTAGTCTCGCGCGAAACCATGTACCCGCAGGAGTAGTACGTTCATGAATCGCCTTCTCGCCGCTTCCGCGCTCGCTCTGGTCATTGCCTTGCCACAGCCGGCCCTTGCCGACCCGGCAGACGATTTCACCGATTTGCGCGAGGACGTGTGGCAGTGGACGCTGGACAATTCACCCTGGCTTTCCACCAGCATAGGTGATCGTCGTAACGACGGGGAATTGGGTGATCCTTCCATGGAAGGCTACGACAAGTGGGTTTCAGAGACGCGCGAATATCTTGCCCGGCTTGAAGCGATTGACGGCGATGCGCTGCCTGAAAATCTCGCGATCGATTATGCTCTGATGGCGCGAGATTTCCGCGATACGCTCGAAGCGGCAGAGCATCCCCACAGCCGCTACATCACTTTCACGAACCGTGGCGGGCCGCAGGATGCGATTGCCGGCCTGACCTATTCCTCGCCGCTGTTCACGGTGGCTGATTATGATAGCTTCCTGTCCCGGCTCGAAAAATTTCCTGCTTATGTTCAGAGCTTTATTGCGCGCAATGAAGGCGGTATCGAGCGCGGTCTGACACAGCCTTGCGAACCTATGGAGGGGTATGAGCAATCGGTTTCCGGCCTGATTGCACAAAGCCCGGAGGAATCGGTCTGGTGGCAGGCTTTCGCAACGCGGCCGGCGGCAATTTCCGGAAGCGACTGGGGGCAGCTGCAAGTTCGCGGTCGCACGGCGATCAGCGAAGGCGCTTTCGAAGGTCTGGGCACTTTTCTCGACTATTACACGCAGGAGTATGCTCCCAACTGCCGCGATGGCGCGTCTCCCGGTATTGGTGAAACACCCGGCGGGCAGGACTACTACGCCTATCGCGTGCGCAGTTACACAACCACGCAGATGACACCGCAGGAAGTCCACGATCTGGGCCTGTCCGAAGTCGCGCGCATTCGGGCAGAGATGGAAAGCGTTGCTGCCGAAGCCGGTTTCGAAACGCGCGAGGCGTTTATCGAACACCTGCGCACCGATCCGCAATATTATCCCACCGACGCGGAAAGCTATCTCGAACACACGGCAGCGCTGGCGAAAGAAATCGACGGGTGGATGCCGCGCCTGTTCGGCACACTTCCCCGTTTGCCCTACACGGTGCAGCCAATCCCTGCCGCCAGCGCACCCGGCAACACCACGGCCTATTACGAAAGCGGATCAATCGCCACGGGTCAGCCCGGCATCTACCGCCTCAATCTGACCGAGCTGGACCAGCGACCCTTGTGGGAACTGCCCGCGCTGGGCGTGCACGAGGCTGTTCCCGGCCATCACCACCAGATCGCTTTGCAGCAGGAACTGGATATTCACCCGCTGCGCGCCAACGGCACATTCTTTACCGTGTTTGTGGAGGGCTGGGGGCTCTATTCAGAACGTCTGGGCATCGAAATGGGTCTGTATGACACGCCTGCAAAGCAGATGGGCCGCCTGTCGTACGAGATGTGGCGTGCATCGCGGCTGGTGGTCGATACCGGCATTCATGCGCTGGGCTGGACGCGGCAGGAAGCCGTGGACTTCATGCAGGCAAACACTGCGCTTTCCGAAGGCAATATCAATGCCGAGGTCAATCGCTACATCACCTGGCCGGGACAGGCCCTGGCTTACAAGCTGGGCGAACTGAAGATTCGCGAATTGCGCGCCCGCGCGGAGGAGGCACTGGGCGAGAACTTCGATCTGCGCGCATTCCATGACACGGTGCTGGAGAACGGTTCTGTGCCACTCGACGTACTGGAAGCGCACGTGGATGCCTGGATCGCAGCGCAGCTGGCTGCCTAGGCTTTCCTGCACAAGCTGCGCTGGGGAGGGGTGGTAGCATGCGCTTTGCACCTCTCTCAACCGCTGCAAACCTCGGTATTCGGGTTCTCCGTTTTCTGGCTTCAGGACATAGTTCCATGTGTTTCAGGTCAGTGGGAATGTCTGGTAATCGGGGAGTTGCCGCCGGTTCATCTTGCCTGCCCTGCGCCGCGCCCCTAAACGGCACCCGAATTCTCGAAACAAGGCGTCAGTCCCTCCCGTGATCCTCTCCCCCTTCGAATGGACCATTGCCAAGCGGTATATGCTGCCTGGCCGCAGCGAAGCGGTGATCGCGCTGGTCGCGGGTATTTCCATCACCGTCGTCATGCTCTCGGTCGCCATGCTGGTTATCGTCATGAGTGTGATGAACGGCTTCCGCGCCGAATTGCTGGACCGCATCACCGGGCTGAATGGCCATGCCGTGGTGCAGGCCTATGGCGGCAGGCTGGAAAACTGGGAGACGGTGCTGGATGAGGTGCGCGGCACCGACGGTGTCGTCAGCGCATCACCGCTGATCGAGCAGCCTTTGCTCGCCACCTATAATGGCCGCGCGGAAGGCATTTTTGTGCGGGGCAACACCGCCGAGGATATCGACCAGATGGGCGAAAACGTGCTGGTGGGCGACATGGCGTCGTTGCAACCCGGCTCTCGCAATGTGGCGATAGGCTCACGGCTGCAGCAGAATCTGGGAATCCGCGTGGGTGACACGCTTACCATCATCAATCCACAGGGACGCCCGACGCCATTCGGTACCGTACCGCGCCAGATCGGCTACACCGTTACTGCAATTTTCGAAGTGGGACTTTACGACTTCGATGAACGGTTCGTGGTCATGCCTATCGCGGAGGCGCAGACGCTGCTGATGATTGGCGATTCCATCTCCATGATCGAAGTGCAAACCGAAGATGCGGACCGCGTGAATGAAATTCTCGCACCTGTTGCCGAAAGCCTTTCGGGTCGCGCAGTGGTGACAGGCTGGCAAGACATGAACGCCAGCCTGTTCGAAGCCCTGCAGGTGGAACGCGTGGCGATGGCATTTGCGCTCGGCATCATTGTGCTTGTCGCGGCGTTCAATATCCTCTCTTCGTTGGTGATGCTGGTGCGATCAAAGACGCGCGATATCGCCATCATGCGCACTATGGGGGCAACACGGCGCAGCCTTTTGAAAATCTTTGTGACCACAGGCTCCATCGTCGGCGTGATCGGCACGCTTTCAGGCGTGACACTGGGACTGCTGGTGCTGCTTTTCCGGCAACCCATCGTCGAGTTCATCAGCTGGGCCTTCGGCGTTGAGTTGTGGGATCCTTCTGTCCGTTTCCTGACCGAGCTTCCGGCGCGGACCGATCCGATTGAAGTGCTGGCGATTGCCGGGGCGGCAATGGGCCTGGCTTTCCTCGCCACGCTCTACCCGGCCTACCGGGCTGCAAACACCGATCCTGTGGAGGTTCTGCGTTATGAATAGTGCGGCCCCCGTCATCGCCCTGCGCAACCTGACACGAAGCTTTGAACAGGGCGGCGTTCGTATCGACGTGCTGCGCGGCGCAAACCTTGAAATCGCGCCGGGAGAAATCGTGGCACTGCTTGGCCCCTCCGGTTCAGGCAAGTCCACCTTGTTGCAAGCCGTCGGACTGCTGGAAGGTGGCTTCTCGGGCCAGATCCAGCTGGCAGGCACCGAAGCGAGTGATCTCGACGCGGCGGGGCGCACCACTTTGCGGCGCGAGCATCTGGGCTTTGTCTATCAGTTCCACCATCTCCTGCCCGACTTCAATGCGCGCGAGAACGTGGTCCTGCCCCAATTGCTTGTCGGCACGCGGCGCAAGGATGCCGAGGCGCGGGCCGATGAACTGCTCAGTGCGCTGGGCCTGGGCCATCGCCTGGATCATCGCCCAAGCCAGCTTTCGGGCGGAGAGCAGCAACGCGTTGCGGTGGCTCGCGCCCTTGCAAATCGGCCGGAGCTGGTGCTGGCGGATGAGCCGACCGGAAATCTCGATGAGAAGACTGCGGACCGCGTGCTTGCCGAATTCCTCGAGCTGGTGCGGGGGCAGGGCAGCTCGGCCCTTGTAGCCACGCACAACGAGCGTCTGGCTGCGCGGATGGACCGCGTTGTGCGATTGCACGAAGGCAGGATCGAATAGGGAAACCGCACGCCTGCGCAGGCGTTTGGAGAGTGAAGGAGGATTTTTCACATGACCGACCATCCCAGCACCTACAAGGCTGAAGATACCAACCGTCCGGGCATTCAATGGGATGACCGCGCATTCTTGCATCATGTCGGCGATGGAGGCGGTGTGCTGGACGGGGCCAAGTCGATACGCGACGGAACTTTTGCCGAGCTTATCCGCCACATCATGATGCTGCCGGAGGGTAGCCGCAGCAATTACTACATACAAAAGGCTGGTGA
>MDTG01175260.1_pt1 | contig 11356 bp, 9 predicted proteins | sample 811421 | NCBI WGS metagenome assembly MDTG01 (sample SAMN05326645, study PRJNA326480) | marine metagenome | isolation source: seawater | place: Pacific Ocean: South East | collected 2011
AAGCGGATCTCTTTGTCCATAACTTCTTAGACCAATGACTTGTCTTAATTGCTCTAAGTATTGCAAATGAGACCTCCAATTCATATCCAAAGTCTGAATAAATATTTTTTTTTCTAGCTCAATATTTTGTTCATTTCCAATTATATTTTCTCTTTCTTTTCTTTTATTTAAAAATTTACTTCCAATTTTTTCTTCAAATATTTTATTATCTAATGAGATTAAATTTAAAATTTCTTCATTATTAGTTGATTTTCCTAATAAAGAATTTATTTTTAAAGTTAAATTTTTATTTTTTGGATCTTTGGATATTTCTTTTTTTTCATTAACAAATACTTCAATAATTTCCTTTAAAAATATGTTTGTTAAATCATATATAGAATTTTTTTCTAAAACATCTTTTCTTTGTGAAAAAATGACTTGTCTTTGATCATTCATAACATCATCAAATTTAAGTAAAGTTTTTCTAATATCATAATTTCTTGCTTCGACTTTTTGCTGCGCTCTTTCCAGTGCTTTATTTATCCATGGATGATCTATAGATTCATTTTCCTTCAAGCCCAATTTTTTTAAAATATTGTTCATGGACTCAGATCCAAAAATTCGCATTAAATCATCCTCTAAACTAATATAAAATATTGAATTTCCTTCATCGCCCTGTCTTCCAGATCTTCCTCTTAGTTGGTTATCAATCCTTCTACTTTCATGTCTTTCTGTTCCTATTACAAAAAGTCCTCCTACTTCTTTAACTTTCATTTTTTCGTTATTAATTTCGTTTTTTAAGTCTTCTATTTTTTTTCCTCCAAGTTTAATATCAGTTCCTCGTCCTGCCATATTTGTTGCAATGGTTACTGAGTGTAATTTTCCTGCATCTTCAATAATCTTTGCTTCTTTTTCGTGTTGTTTTGCATTTAATACAGAATGTTTAATATTTTTCTTTTTTAACAGTGAAGAATAAAGTTCTGATTTGTTTATACTAGTTGTTCCAACTAATACTGGCTGTCCTTTGTTATTACACTCAATTATTTTATTTATTATTGATGTATTTTTTTCATTATCAGTTCTAAATATCTGATCATTAACATCTTTTCTTATCATTTTTTTATGAGTAGGAATTGAAATAACTGGTAAATTATAAATATCAAAAAATTCTTCAGCTTCTGTTAGGGCAGTTCCTGTCATGCCAGACAGTTTTTTATACATTCTGAAATAATTTTGATATGTTACTGTTGCCAAGGTTTGATTTTCAGATTGAACTTGCACATTTTCCTTTGCTTCTAAAGCTTGATGAAGTCCATCAGAATATCTTCTACCTTCAAGAACACGTCCAGTAAATTCATCTATTATTTTTATTGAATTATCTTTTACAATATAATCTTTACCTAAAGAAAATAAATGATTTGCCTTGAGCGCCTGGTTGACATGGTGAACTAAATTAAGATTTTCAGGATCATAAAAATTATTATTTTTTAACACACCAGCTGAGGAAAAAATATTTTCAATATTATCTATACCTTTATTTGTTAGCAAAACATTTTTATCTTTTTCGTCTACTTCATAATCGCTAGGCTCAAGTTTTTTACAGAGCTTATCTATAGTTTTGTATTGGTTGCTTTTGTCTTCTGATGATCCAGAAATAATTAATGGGGTTCTAGCTTCATCAATAAGAATACTATCAACTTCGTCTACAATGCAAAAATTATAATCCCTTTGAACCATTTCTGATAAAGAGAAATTCATGTTGTCTCTAAGATAATCAAATCCAAATTCACTATTTGTTCCGTAAGTAATATCACAGTTATAATTTTTTTTTCTATCAACATTGTCCAACTCACTTGTTATGCAGCCGACTGTGAGTCCTAAATAATTATAAATTTTTCCCATCCATTCAGAATCTCTTTTGGCTAAATAATCATTTACAGTTACTATATGAACACCTTTTTCTGTAAGCGCATTAAGATAAGCGGCGAGAGTTGAGACTAACGTTTTTCCTTCTCCAGTTTTCATTTCAGCTATTTTTCCTTCGTGCAAAGTTATTCCCCCCATGAGCTGAACATCAAAATGTCTCTCACCAAGCGATCTGTAAGCAGCTTCTCTTACCAATGCAAAAGCCTCAGGTAGAAAATCGTCTAGTTTATGACCTTTTTTTATTTTCTCCCTCATTTCTAAAGTTTTTGTTTTAAAGCTTTCCGGGGCAATTGATTTGATATCTTTTTCTTTATTATTTATTGAGATTACAAGTTTTTTTAGCCTATCAAGCTCTTTCTGATTGTTTGATTTAAATAGATTATTTATAATACTTAGAGGGTTCAGCATTTTAATTTTTTATTTTAATTTGTAGAATTTCATGCATTAAGTATTTATATAGTTATTTTTTTATAAATTTAAATATAATGACAATAAACCTAAAAAATTTCTTAAATCCAAAGAATAAACTCTCTAAAATGAGAGATTTTCAAGACTTAGATCATTTAAACGGCCTATCAATCTCAGCAGTTTCAGCAGATCTGTATGAAAATATGGCCAGAGACGATCTAACATTATTTTATTTTAATGATGGTGCAAAATATGCTTCTCTATATACGAAGAATAAAATTGTATCAGAAAATATAAAATATAATCAAAAAATTAAAAATAGATATATTAAAGCACTATTAGTTAACACAAAAAATGCTAATTGTTTTAATAATAATGGTTTTGATGCTTTGGTACAATTATCAAAACACCTTTCAAAAGAATTAACTTTAAGAGCAAGCAGGTCTGACGTTGGAACCAACGATACGGTAAAACCAAATGAAATTTTATTTGCATGTACGGGTGTAATTGGAGAAGCATTTCCAACCGAAAAAATAAAGAACCAAATACCTTATTTGGTTGAAAAGTTAAAAACAGTTCAAAATAAACATGTTTGGGTAAAAGCTGCTAATGCAATTATGACTACAGATTTAAAACCAAAACTAGCTTTTGAAGAATGTAAAATAGGAGAAAAAGAAGTTAAATTATATGGGATAGCCAAAGGTTCTGGAATGATTGCTCCAAACATGGGAACTATGCTTGCTTTTATTTTTACAGACGCTGATATTTCAACAAGCATTCTGAAAGATTTATTAAGAAAAAATGTTAATACAACATTTAATGCAATAACAGTGGACAATGATACTTCTACCAACGATATGATTTCAATTTTTTCTACCGGACAGGTAAAAAATTCAAAAATATATAATCTTTTAGATCCTAAAATTCAAAACTTTAACAAGAGCTTAAATAAAATAATGTTAAATTTGGCCAAACAAATTGTTAAAGATGGAGAGGGAGCAAAAAAATTTATAACAGTTAATGTTGTTAGTGCAAAAAATCAAAAATCAGCAAAAAATATTGCATTTGCAATTGCTAATTCACCATTAGTAAAAACTGCAGTAGCAGGTGAAGATCCAAACTGGGGAAGACTAATAATGGCTATAGGAAAATCTGGAGAAGATATAGTGCAAAAAAAATTAAATATTAAGTTTGGTAATCTAAGTGTTATAGTAAATGGTAAAATTATACCAAATTATGATGAAAGTATTGTTAAAGAATATATGGAATGGGAATCGTGCGAAATAAATATTGAAATTAATATGGGTGAAGGAAGTTTTACAGTATATACTTGTGATTTCACAAAAGATTATATTGATATCAACGCTGATTATAGAAACTAAGTATTGATTTCTTTTTGAGAGTAAATAAATATACATAATGATTAAATATTCATTAACATGCAAAGATTGCAAAAATATTTTTAATAGTTGGTTTTCAGCTTCATGTGAATTTGATCGCCTAAAAAAAAAAAATTTAATAACTTGTGTAGAATGCAATTCTCATAAAATTGAAAAAACAATTATGTCACCAAATGTAGCTAATTTAGAAAATAAAATAAAAAAATCTGAAAATTTTAATAAAAAAAATCAATTAAATTATTCATTTGATAACAACGATTTAAAAAAACAAATTTTAAAATATCAGAAACTTATTAAAGATAATTGTATAGATGTGGGAGAAAACTTTGCATATGAGGCAAGAAAAATCTATTACAATGAAAAAAAATCAAAAGGTATTTATGGAAGCGCTACTTCAGAAGAAATAAATGAATTAGAAGAAGAAGGAATCAATGCTCTAACCATTCCTTGGATTAAAAAAGTCGAACATTAAGTCTTGATAAAAGAAGTTATATAATTAACTGATTTGTCTTTGCTAACATTCCATTGATCAAATATAGGGCTGTAATTAAATCCATCAATTGAATTTAATTTTAAATTTGAGTTTGAACATATATTTATTAATGATTCTGGTTTTACAAATGCATTCCAATCATGCGTGCCTATAGGTAGCCATCTCAAGACATATTCCGCACCAATAATTGCAAATAAGTATGATTTTAATGTTTTGTTTAATGTAGCTACAAACATAATTCCATTTTTTTTTAGGAGCTTTGAGCAGCTTTCTATGAAAAAATTTAAATTAGATACATGTTCTACAATCTCCATGTTTAATATTATGTCATATTTAGTTTTTGTATTTAGTTTTTCAGGAGAAGAAACGAGATATTTTATTTTTAAATTATTTTTATTAGCATGAAACATTGCAGTTTTAATATTTTTTATAGAAGCATCTATACCGGTAACGGTAGCTCCCATTCTGCTCATTGGTTCGGACAATAATCCACCACCGCATCCAATGTCTAAAACTGTTAATTTTTCAAATATTTTTTTTGAAGAATTTAATTTATAATGTTTAGCGACTTCACTCTTTATATATTTTATGCGCGAAGGGTTAAATTTATGCAAAGGTTTGAATTTTCCATTAGGATTCCACCATTCCTCGGCTAAATTTGAAAACTTTTCTATTTCTTTATAATTAGTTGTTTTCATTGTAGAAGTTCTTGTAGATTTATAATTTTGGGAGTATTTTAACAAAAAATTTCATAAGTATAAATAATAAACAAACATGTCAGTAAATAATTTAATTATTTTAAAATTTGGTGGAACTTCAGTAGGCAGCGTAGAAAAAATAAAAAAAGTAGCTAAATTAATAAAAAAACACAAATCAAAAAATAAAAAAATTATAGTTGTATCCTCTGCAATGAGCGGCGTTACTAATGAATATATAAAAAAATCTCAACAAATTAGCAAGAACTTTGATAAATCAGAATACGATGTTCTTGTATCATCAGGGGAGCAAGTAGCATGTTCATTATTGGCAGGCTCTCTTAAAGATATAGGAGTTAAATCGAGATCTTGGCTTTCGTGGCAGATTCCAATTATAACCGAAGGAGATCATAAAGCTTCTAAGATTAGTTATATAAATAAAAAAGATATACTAAAATATATAAATTCAGGAGGCATTCCCATTATTACTGGATTTCAAGGAATTTCTAAGGAAAATAAATTAACTACTCTAGGAAGAGGAGGTTCTGATGCTACAGCAATTTCTATTGCTAAGTTTTTTAATGCTGAAGATTGCATAATTTATACTGATGTAGAAGGCGTATATACAACAGATCCAAATGTAAACCATAGAGCAAAAAAAATAAACAAAATATCATTTGATGAGATGTTAGAAATGTCATCGCTTGGAGCAAAAGTAATGCAGCCAATTTCAATTCAAGATGCCATGATAAATAACGTAAAAATTAATGTTCGCTCAACATTTAAAGATAATAAAGGAACAATAATTTCTGATGACAAAAATCTAGAAAATAAAAAAGTAATAACAGGCATCACTTTTACAAGAAATGAAGCCAAAATTACCCTGGTTGGAGTCGTGGATAGGCCGGGAGTTGCCGCCAAAGTATTCAAACCACTTTCTGATAATCAGATAAGTGTTGATATGGTAGTGCAAAGTATAGCGGCAGATGGTAAAGAAACTAATCTTACTTTTACAATAAAAAAAGATGATATTAAAAAGTGTATAAAAATATTGAAGAATAATAAAAAAATATCGTATAAAAAAATGTTGTATGATGATAGAGTATCAAAAGTTTCAATAGTTGGAGCTGGAATGATTTCTGAACATGGAGTTGCTTACCGAATGTTTCAGAGCCTAGCTAAGCAGAAAATAAACATAATGGTTATATCGACATCAGAGATTAAAATTTCAGTTCTTATTGATCAAAAACATATTAAGAAAGCTATAAAATTTTTACATAAAGAATTTAATTTAGAATAATTTGTGATGAGTATTAGACCTTATAGAGATATAAATAGAAAAAAAACAAATATTATTTCAGTTGGAAAAGTTAAGATTGGAGGAGATTCACCTATAACCGTTCAATCAATGACTAATACTTTAACAACAAATGTCAAAGACACGATTAAGCAAATTAATGATCTTTCAACAGCAGGTGCAGATATAGTAAGAGTTTCTTGTCCTGATAAAGAATCTTCCTTAGCTTTAAAAGAAATTGTAAAAAATGTAGATGTTCCAATTGTTGCAGATATTCATTTTCACTACAAAAGAGCTATTGAGGCAGCAGAGAATGGTGCTAAGTGTTTACGAATAAATCCTGGAAATATTGGATCAATTGAGAAAGTGCATGAAATACTTAAGGCTGCAAAAGATAACAACTGCTCTATTCGAGTTGGTGTAAATGCAGGTTCATTAGAAAAAGATTTGCTTGAAAAATATAAAGAACCTTCACCAGAGGCACTCGTCGAAAGTGCTTTAAGAAATATTAAAATTCTTGAAGATAAAGATTTTTTTAATTTTAAAATTAGCGTTAAATCCTCTGATGTTTTTTTGTCAGTCAAAGCTTATAGATCTCTTTCAGAAAGATGCAAATATCCTCTTCATCTAGGAATTACTGAGGCAGGAAGCTTAATACCAGGAACAACTAAATCTTCAATTGGAATTGGGACACTGCTTATGGAAGGAATTGGAGACACAATTAGAGTATCGTTGTCAGCAGACCCAGTAGAAGAAGTAAAAGTGGGTTATGAAATACTAAAATCTTTAAATCTTAGACACCGAGGTGTTAAAATAATTTCATGCCCTTCGTGTGCTAGACAAGGATTTCCAGTTATAGAAACTGTAAGCATTTTAGAAAAAAAATTAGATCATATAAAAGAACCCATAACACTATCAGTTATTGGATGTGTGGTTAATGGACCAGGAGAAGCCGCCAGCACAGATATTGGAGTTACTGGAGGTGGAAAGGGTAGCAACATGATTTATATTAAGGGTATCCCACACCATAAAATAGCAACAGAAAATATGATAAATCATATAGTAGAGTTAGTTGAAAATAAAATTAGCGAAATATAAATAATTAGTCCTAAAATTATAAATGATACCAATAGAAAAAATAAAATATTTAATTAAAAGATATAGTGATTTAGAAAAAGAGTTATCCTCTGGCTCAGTTGACAAAAAAGAATATGCTTCTAAGTCTAAAGAATATTCAGATTTAGGAGTAATAATAAATCCAGCTAAACAATATTTAAATTTTGGAAATGAAAAAAATGACCTAGAAAATATTATAGATGATAAAAAAACTGATATTGAAATGAAGAATTTAGCAAAAAATGAATTAAAAAATGCAACTGAAGTAAAAGAGAAAAATGAAAAAATTTTAAAATTATATTTAATCCCAAAAGATATAGCTGATCAGAAAAATGCAATAATAGAAATAAGAGCTGGTACGGGCGGATTAGAGGCAAGTCTATTTGCTTCAGATCTTTATAAAATGTACGAGAAGGTTTGTAATAAAAAAAATTGGTCTTCTGAAATAATTAGTATTTCAAAATCTGAAGCTGGTGGTTTGAAGGAAGTAATTTTTTTAGTAAAAGGAAAAAATATATATTCAACTTTAAAATATGAATCTGGCGTGCATAGAGTTCAAAGAGTTCCTGATACTGAAACACAAGGAAGAGTCCACACATCGGCTGCAACCGTAGCAGTGTTGCCAGAAGCAGAAGATATTGATGTGAAAATAGATGAAAAGGATTTAAGGATAGATGTATTTAGATCTAGTGGACCTGGAGGGCAAAGTGTTAATACAACTGATAGCGCTGTTAGAGTCACTCATATTCCTAGCGGAATAGTAGTTAGTCAACAGGATGAAAAATCACAGCATAAAAATAAAGCAAAAGCTTTAAAAATATTAAGATCAAGAATTTATGAAGCGGAAAGAAAAAAGAATGATTTAGAAAGAGCTAAAGACAGAAAAAGTAAAATAGGAACAGGCGACAGATCCGAAAGAATAAGAACTTATAATTTTCCTCAAGGAAGAGTTACAGATCATAGAATAAATTTAACCATGCATAAACTGACTGAATTTATGGAAGGCGATCTATTCGATGAAATGATTGAAAATCTTAGCATCCAAGACCAAGAGTTAAAACTTAAAAATTTAAATAACTAATGATAATTTCAAACATAATCACAAAAGGAGCAAAAATTTTAAAAAAAAACAATATTGAAAATTACAATTTAGATTCTGAAGTTTTATTAACCGTAATTACAAAAAAGGAAAGAGAATATTCAATAATTAATGATCGATTAAAAATAGGTAGAAAAGATTATTTAAAGTACTTTAAACTAATAGTAAGAAGGAAGAAAAAGGAACCAATTGCTTACATATTAAAAAAAAAAGAATTTTGGAGCAAAAATTTTTTTGTTGATAGGGATGTACTAATTCCTAGACCTGATACTGAAATAATTTTAGAAGATATTAAGAATAGATTTATCAATAAAACTAAATTAAATGTGTTGGACATCGGAATTGGATCGGGATGTATTTTATTTTCTATTTTACAAGAATTTCAAAATTTTAGAGGAGTTGGCATAGATAAATCAAAAAAAGCTATTAAAATAGCAAAGTATAACGCAAAAATTTTAAAATTAGATAAAAGAGTAAAATTATTAAATTGTGACATTGACAATTATAAATTAGACAAATATGATATAGTTGTATCTAATCCACCTTACATTTGCTCACACAAAATTAAATATTTGAGTGATGATATAAAGAAATACGAGCCGAAAATTGCTTTGGATGGTGGTTTAACAGGATTAGTAGTTATTGAAAAAATTATAAATAGAGCTAAAAAACTTTTAAAAATTGGTGGTTACTTATATTTAGAAATTGGCAACGATCAATACAAAGATGTAGAATTAATGCTTAAAAAAAATTGTTTTAGAATAAATAATAAAATAAAAGATTATAGCAAAAATATCCGTTGCATAATTAGCACAAATTTAAAATAAATTATGATAAATAAAATTTTTTTTTGCATTTACAATTATTTATTTAATAAATTATAAAAAATGATTAGGAATAATAGACATATCAGAAGAAACAAATATAGAAATAATGACCGTGAATATAGACAAAATGGTTCAAAGCTTTTTAAAAATAATTCAAATAACGGTTTTCAAAGAAAGCATCCTGGAAGAAATAACCATAACGCGCCAAGATTAATTGAGAAGTATAATGATTTAGCAAGAGAAGCATTGTCAAATGGTGACAAAATTTTATCCGAAAATTACTTTCAACATGCAGATCATTTTTTAAGAGTTTCACAAGAACAAAATTTAAATTCTACTTATCAAAAAAGTAATGATAATAAAAATCCATTACACAATTCAAATGTTGACTCAATACCTAATAAAGAGAACAAGGTAGATATAATTAATTTAGAATCAAAAGAGTAATTAACTTTTATCAATCATTTCTGATAGCTTAACATCAATTTTTATTCTCTGTACTTCAAATTTTTCTCTATCTTTACCTTTTAATGTTTTGCCAGAAGGAAGTTTAAGCTTTTGTGAATTAACTTTTTTGCCATTTACATGCACCTCATAATGTAAATGTGGACCGGTTGATAGCCCTGTCGAACCTACATATCCAATAATTTGACCTTGTTTAACTTTTTTTCCACTTTTCATTCCTTTGGCAAACTTAGACATATGAGCATACACAGTAGAATAAGTTGAATTGTGTTTTATTTTTATACAGTTTCCCCCACCACCACACCATTTTGCAAAAACAATAGTTCCAGTTCCAGAAGCCATAATTGGTGTTCCGAGTGGAGCAGCAAAATCTGTTCCTCTATGCATTTTATTGTAACCCAGTATTGGATGTTTTCTTAATCCAAAGCTAGAAGAAAGTCTCGCTCCATTAATGGGAGTTTTCATTAAAGCTTTTTCTACACTTTTTCCATTTACGTTATAGTAACCTTCATATTTATTATCATCGAATCTATATAAAGAAATTTCTTTATTCTGAACATTCATCCTGGCAAAAATAATTTTACCTGTTTTGTAAAATTCACCATACTCATCAGTAAAAACTTCATATAAAATTTGGAAAGTATCATTTTTTCTAATATCTCTTTGAAAATCAATTTCAAATCCATATATTCTTGCAAATTCTATAATGATATTTGGATGAATTTTTTTTTCAATTGCAGATTTATAAAGACTTGTTAGTATAATATTCTCTTTAAGTATGTTTTTTTTAAATAACTTTGTTACTATTTTTTCAACAGTAAAAGCATCATCGTAATCTCTTTTAACTAATAAATTAATGGTATTAGATACTGGAAATTTTAGTGTTTCTATTGATCTTTTTTTTCCTTCTCTTATGCTAAATGTAACAAGACTGCCTATTTTAAGTGAATTAAGCTTAGTAAACTTTTCTAACTCTGCACTTATATTCTTTATTTCTGTATCTGGAATTTTATATTTTGATAATATATTATTGAAGTTTTCTCCTGATTTAATTTTATGTTCAATATTTAAATAATTTGATTTTATTTTATTTAAAATAAAATCTTTAGTAGTTTTAAAATGTTTGTTTTCAAAGGTTCTAATTAATTCGTTTTGTTTTTTTTCAATTGTAAATTGGGAGTATTTTACGTACAAAATAATTAAAAAACTTCCTAATAGAATAAATAATAAATTGTTTATTTTCCTTAAAAACTTGTAAGGCAGTTTAATATTCATTAGTTTAAGACTCATAGCTTCTATTAATATTTTTTTACGAATATATTGTCAAAAAATGAGTAAATCCAAGGGTTTTTTATACAATTAAACATCTTATATCGCTTGCTTTATTTTACTATTATACTATAAGCATCGTTCCCATAACTTAAAATAGTTAAGGTAATTAAGACATTAATTTAAATATTGGTGTCTTTAGCTCTTTGAATTTGTAAATTATTAAGAAGAGAAGTGTGGACGGTTAAGGTTACCAAAATATTGTCGTACACACTTCAAAACATATAAATAATTCGAATGTTATTTATATGAAGCTAGTGTGCGCCGTTATTAAACTTGAGAGTTTGATCATGGCTCAGAACGTACGCTGGCGGCACGCCTA
>MDTG01182144.1_pt1 | contig 11355 bp, 14 predicted proteins | sample 811421 | NCBI WGS metagenome assembly MDTG01 (sample SAMN05326645, study PRJNA326480) | marine metagenome | isolation source: seawater | place: Pacific Ocean: South East | collected 2011
ACAATTAATAACAGCATTAATATGTTCATTAATTATTAATGAATTTACTGAGTCAGCATCAGAAATATCCAATTCAGGAAGGTCTTTAAAAATACATTCGATGTTACCATATTGGGAAATAATCTCTTTAATTTCAGATCCTAGCTGACCATTTGATCCAGTAACTAATAGTTTCATAATTTAAATAGTAAAAGGAGATTCAAATTCTGAAAAAAACTGAAGTTTCGAGTCTTTTTCTGAAATTATAACTTTACTTTCATTAATCCCCCATTCAATATTTAATGTCGGGTCATTCCAACAAATACCTGCCTCGTAATCGGGTGCATAAATATTATCAACTTTATAGGCAAAAATAACGGAATTACTCAAAACCAAAAATCCATGTGCAAAACCGCGAGGTATAAAAAGTTGCTTTTTATTTTCTCCTGAGAGTTCTATCGCTAAATATTGCCCATATGTTTTAGATTTTTTTCTAAGATCTACAGCAACATCCAAAACTTTTCCTTCAATGCATCGTACTAATTTAGCTTGTTCAAATGGCGGCTTTTGGAAATGAAGTCCTCTTAAAACACCTTTTGAAGATTTAGACTCATTATCTTGGACAAAAGATACTTCGCCTATTAAGTCACAAAATTTATTTTTGTTATAAGACTCCAAAAAATAACCTCTTTCGTCACCAAAAAGTTTTGGTTCAATTATTTTTAAATCTTCAATTTTTGAATTAATAAATTTCATACTTTATCAATCAAACTTAAAAGATACTTACCATAGTCATTTTTTTGCATTGACTTTGCTATTTCTTTTAATTGCATTGCATCAATATAATTCATTCTGTAAGCAATTTCCTCAATACAAGCCACTTTTAAACCTTTACGTTTTTCTATAGATTCAATAAATTGGCCTGCTTCCAAAAGAGAATCGTGAGTTCCAGTATCTAACCATGAAAATCCTCGACCCAATAATTCAAGCTTTAATTTATTTTCCAAAAGATAAGTTTGGTTAACTGATGTTATTTCTAATTCACCTCTTTTTGAAGGTTTTATTTTTTTGGCAATACTAATAACATCATTAGTATAAAAATATAAACCAACTACAGCAAAATTAGATTTTGGATTTTTAGGTTTTTCCTCTATAGATATAACATTTGATTGATCATCAAATTCTGCAATACCATATCGATGTGGATCATTAACATAATAACCAAAAACAGTAGATTTTCCTTCTAAAATATTATTTTTAGCATTTTTCAACATTCCTGAAAATCCTGAGCCATAGAAAATATTATCGCCTAATACTAAACAAACATCATCTTTTCCAATAAACTTTTCACCTAAAATAAAAGCTTGTGCCAAACCATCTGGACTGGGTTGTGCCTCATATGTTATTTTTAATCCTATTTCAAAGCCATTACCTAGTAATTTTTTAAAATATGGTAAATCTTCAGGTGTTGAAATAATTAAAATTTCTTTAATATTAGCCAGCATTAAAACAGATAATGGGTAATATATCATTGGTTTATCATATACTGGCAGTAATTGTTTAGATACACCTTTGGTGATTGGGTAGAGTCTGGTTCCACTTCCTCCAGCTAGTATTATTCCTTTCATAAATTTTTAATTATTCTGAATAAAACAAAATATCATCTTCTTTTGAATTAATAAATTCATGTTGCAATGTCCTATCTAATCCTTCTTTTAGTGTGTAGGGTTTCTTAAAAGTATTATGAACCTTTGATGAATCAAACTGTGTTGTTGCGCAAAACTTCTTTATTCTTACTGAACTTACAGAAAATTTTTTCTTAAATACAAAAGATAGTAAATCAAATCCATAGCCAGCTAACATTCCAAGTGAATATGGAATTTTTATTTTAGGAATAGAAATATCCATTTTATTTTCTATTACTGAAATTAACTCTAGCATTGAAAAATCTGGCTTATCTGCATAATTTAAAATATTATAGCCTGATTTACTTTTTTCTAGACAATCTTTAATTAAAGCTACAATATTACCAACATAAGCCATTGATTTTTTATTTTCACCTTTTCCTACCATAACAAATTTTCCTGAACTTATTTGTCTTAGTAAGTTATAAACATTTCCTCTGTTTCGTTCTCCAAAGATAACTGTGGGTCTAATTATAGTAACAGATTTTTCTTTAGAATTTTTGTTATACCATTCTTTTATAACTTTTTCTGCTTCCCATTTACTTTTACCATAATGATTAAAAGGGTCCTCAGGATGAGACTCATCAGGATTAGATTTGTTTAAACCATAAATAGCGACTGAACTTGTAAAAATTAGATTTTTTACCCCAGCCTTATCCATTGCTTGAAGTACATTCCTAGTTCCTTCAACATTTACGTCATAATACAATGATTTTGGTGAAACATCGTCCTTGTGCTCTGCTGCCAATAGAACAACATATTTTACAACATTAGTTATTTTAATTTGATCTATATGACGTATATCACATATGGTTGTAATATCATTAAAGAAATGACTGGCTTTTTTATCCAAATTTTGAACTTTATAATTTTTTAATTCCTTAATCAAAAACGAACCAACAAATCCAGATCCACCTACTATTAAAACCATATTATTTTCTCAAAAAAATATTATAAATCAAAGTTAGTATTTGTATTGGCAGTAATCTTGGCATGACTCTTAAAAAAAAATTAATTATAAAAAAACTAAAGGGAATTAAACCTTCTTTAAGAAGTTTTAACTGAAACCTAAGCTCATTCATAAAAAAAACTAAACCTTGTCTTCTACTTATCATATTGTTTCCAACTCTAGCATTCACTAAACAGTCATTTAAATTTATTCCTTTATAATCTTTTAAGACCCTCATCCAAAGGTAATAATCTTCATAACCGGGCATGTGCTTATATCCTCCTTTTTTTAAAATAATAGATTTTTTATAACCAACCGTCATATGATTAAAGGGGTTTCTAAAGTATTTTCTTTTATTTATTTGGTGAGGTTGAGTTGGTGCTAAACGAATTCTTTTTAAATCGTATGGATTATTTTTAAATTCCTCAATGTTAGAGCCCACAATTACAATTGATTGGTCAGTTTCTTTAAAATACTTTATTTGCTTTTCAAAACGATCCGGAACAGAAATATCATCAGTGTCCATTCGAAAAACAATTTCATTACTACAATTTTTTAAACCAAAATCTAGGGCTTTACCCAAACCTTGGTTTGTTGGAAAAGAAATTATCTTCAAAGGTGAAAGCAATTTGAAATCATTAATCACTGAATCTAAATCAGACGTTAAAATACCATCTTTAACTAAAATAATTTCATTGGGCTTTAAAGTTTGATCAAAATATATACTTTTTAATGAAGCTTCTAGAAATTTTGGATCCTCAGCATGGTAAACAGATAATAGAACAGAAAATTTATGCATTTTTAAATTTTAATTTAGTGGTTAAATAAATAAACACAAATTCGCTAAAAGATTTTAATATCAAAAAGATAGTTAGGTAATATAAGTTGATCTGAAGATATTGATGGAATATGAAAAATATTGCAAGATATATCGAGATGCCTATTATTGGAAAAAAGGAGATACTTAGTCCTTTCAATTTTCCGATTTTACTGTAAATATAATATTGAGAAAAAATTGATACAAATAATGTAATGGAGAATAGTATATAACTAAATTCTATATAAAAAATTAACCAAATTGAAAATATGGATATTAATAATAATGTTGAGATAGCCAAAATTATAAATAGCGATAACTTCAATTGTTTGTATAAAAATAAATTATTAAAAAAACCAAATAAACCATACAATTTCGCATTAGTTTCTGTAAAGTATAAATAGATATCTCTCAATGGAAATCCTATAAACGGTATAACTAAAAACCTATCTACATTCCCAGAACAAAAAGAAAATATATTCATTAGAAAAAATTTAAAATCATATGAATTAATATTGTTCTTTATTTCCATATCTAATTTCGAATATAGAATTAGGAAAAATAAAAATGTAATAGATGAAAAAATTAATAGTTGAGTTAAATGATATGACACTAGATTAAAAAAAATATATATAATCACAAAATTGAGTGTACTCTTAACTGTAAAACCAAACAAATAATTTGATTTAGAATCAAAGAATGATTTAAACTCATTTGCTAACAAACCAATAAACACTATAAAAATATATTTAATTTCAAAATTGAATTTGAATAAATAAACGATTCCAAATGAAAAGAAAGAAAGGATTAATAAACATCCAAAAATTATAATAAGCAAAAGCTTATAATTATATTTTTTGCCATAAAAAAAAGTATTTTTTAACAGACCAATATCAAACTGATTTGATAAACTTATAATTATAAATAAATTTAAAATATCATTGTTTTTATATAAATTCAAAAAATATAAATGAATTAAAATAACAATTGGATATGCAAAAACTAATAAATAATTTTTTTTTAGTATTTCAGTAATTCCTTTCTTGTTATAGCTATCTATATTCATTTTTTATTAATTTGTTACTAGAGTAAATAAGCAAAGTCAAAAAAGTTGTGGCCATCGGAGATCCATAAATAGAACCATAAAAGGTATCTGTAAAAATTACAAAAGCAGAAATTAAAATAATTTTAACCTCATAGTGAGGATGTATTAAATTATTAAATGCGTAGTAACTTTTCCTCAAAATTAAAATCATTATCATAAAAAATAATAAGGCGGGAATAATACCATAATGAACAGCAATTTCTAGGTACTGTGACTCAGTTACACCATAATTATCGATGTTTTCTATAGAAATAGTTTCAATTTCGTCTCTATAAAAATCTTGTCTACCAAAAAGAGGATTTTCTATTATATTTTCAATTGAATTGAACCATGCGAAAACTCGAATTAAATTTGCATTACTAAAATTCATAGTTACAGAAAATATTGTTGCAGCAAATACAGAAAATGCAAACAAAATTGAATAAATTTTAATTTTAAATAAATTCACGCTTTTTCTAACTATATAGAATGAGATTGCTATCAAAATAATTAATAAAAATCCCCTAAATGATCCTGCTAAAATCATATTCAAAATTGATAAAATAATTAAAATTTTATTTCGTTTTATGTAGGATGAAACAAAGCCGACAAAACTAATATTCAAACTGAAAAAACTATGTCCAAAAATCCCACCTAATCTTTGAACAAAATCATCTGGTCTAACTACAGGCATTCTGCCAAGGGGGTCTTGACCAGTCAAAAAAGAAAAAATATTAAATGAAAAATCTAATATTAATAAAATCATCAAACTAAAGCAAATTCCGTGAATAAACTTTAAATCAATTTTAGAAATTATAACAACCAAAATTATTGTAAAAATTGCAAAGTGTTTTATCCAGTGAGGTAAATAGACAGGAAAAAAAATGTACATAAATAAAAACCACAATAATTGTAAAATTGTAACAAAAAAAATAAATCTATCATTATTATTTAAGCTTATCTTATCAGATAGAATTAACAAAGAGAATATAACAAGTGGTAACCCATAATAAAAATTTATCTGAGAAAAAACCAATATTATTCCAAATAAAAATCCAAAAAAATAGGGTTTTGAAATTGAACTTTTATTTCTTTTTAACATTAAATTTTGAAAATAAATATTGAGTAATTATAATTTTAAGTTTCATCAACTTTATAAAAAATAAACCAATTTTAAATTTATAAATTTGTTTATTTGTCAGAAGATAAAATTCATTTAAAATATCTTTACTTTTTATTGTTTTTGTAATACGCTCATCACCACCTCCGATTACAATTGTCGCATTTGAAATTAATTTTATATTGTCATAAGTCATAAAAAGTCTGGAATAAAAGTCTACATCAACTAGCCACTTTAAGTTTTCATTATAAACTAAATCAACTTTATTGTTCAATACAACACATGATGGAGTTGAAAAGTAATTTACATACAATAAATCTTGAGGTTTTTTAAAAATACAATTAAGAGAAAACTTATCATAATAGAATCTAACAAAATTATCTTCATTGATAAATTTTAAAAAATAAACCATCATATTACCATTACTCAAATATTCTTTGTAAATCTTTTCTAGCGTAAAATTATCTTTAAAAAAATCATCATGATGAATTAAAATCTTGTAATTTCCTGTAGCTTTCTTCATTGCAAAATTCCAATTTTCAGTAGCACTAATTTTTGATTTATGTTTATAATAAGAAATGTTTTTATAATTTAAGCTTTTATAGTATTTATAAACATTATCATTTGTAGAATCATCACTAATTATTACCTCAAAATTTTTAAATGTTTGTATTAAAATTGATTTAATTAACCTATCTAATAATTTAACTGAATTATATGTTGGAATACAAATCGAGAAAAAAGTATTAATCTTATTCATTTTTATAAATGTTACCTTTCCTTTTATTTTCAATTATTAAAACAAATTTTAAAGGAATTAAATACATATAAAAATTATGAACAAAAGTCTTTATTTTAAGTTTTATTTCTTCATTAATTGACATTACATCATTTAATTTTTTAAAAGAATAATTTTTTTTTGTTAGCTTAACATAAACACTAGGGAACCATCTAGCCTTGACAATTCCATGATGATATTTTATAAAACTTTTTTTGATAGAAAAATACTTGTAAGGAATACTCCTAATATTTCCTTTCATTTCAAAATCCCACGCAGACTCAGAATTATCAAGTAGTTTTAACAAATGTTTTCTACAAATCAAGTTACAAAACAGTGCATTTCTGTAAAGAGCTCTTTGAGGAATCAATGTTGGTTTGTCAATTCCAAATTTCGAAACAAAATACGAGGGTCTGAGATGAAGAGATAAATAATTTTTTTTAATAGAATTATTAAAATGATAATTTAATTTTTGTAAATCAATCTTATAAATAAAAGCGTCGTCATAAAGAAAAAAAACTTTTTCTTCTGGAATTTTGTTTAAACCTTTTATGAGTGAATCTGACCACGATAAATCATCACCAACTAATAAATTTATAACTCTTTCATCATTAAATTTAATATGATTGTTAAGTAAATAAATATTATGATGGCAATTCGGCCAGGATTGAAAAAAGAAATCAAAAAAAGGCTGCCACAATTCTTTGAAACCATCAAAAGATAAAACTACAATAGCAATTTTATTTTTCATCAAATGTTATGTTTCACAAATAAAATTCCTTGATTTTATCACTAATGTAATCTATCTGATTATCACTTAATTTGGATGAGGATGGTAACCACAATCCATTTTTCCCAATTATATTAGAAATATAATGTTCACCTGCTAAATCATATGCTTTTTGTTTATTTATTGGTGGATACATAACCCTAGAACCAATACTATTTATTTTTAAGAAATTCATCAAATCATTTCTGCGTTCGGCTGTGACATCAATAAACCATGGGGTAGTATTTTTTAAATCTTGATTAAAAAACTGTATTTCTTCTAAGTTTGAAAGGTTATTTTTGTATCTGATGTAAATTTGTTTCATTCTATTTATTCTCCACTCAAGCTTTCCCATCTGTACAATTCCAATTACTGCTTGAATATCAGTAAACTTAAAATTATATCCAATCATATCATGAATATCATTTCCACCACCAGATCTTCCAAAATCTTTTAATCTTGAAATATTGTAAGCAACTTCATCATCATCGGTTATTATTGCTCCTCCTTGACCTGTAGAGATAATTTTTGGAGCTGAGAACGAAAAACTACCAGCAATTCCTTTTCTTCCTTGATGCACTCCATCAGAGTAAAAAGAACCTAAAGCTTGTGCACTATCTTCTAAAACTATAAGATTCTTATCATTACAGTAAGAAATAATTTCATTAATATCTGAAGGATATCGCCCATTTGCATTCATTAAAAATACTGCCTTAGTTTTTGATGTAGCATTTTTCTTTATTTCATCTAGAGAAATACAAAGTGTCTTTGGATCTACATCAGTAAACTTAGGTTCTGCGCCAAACATTTTTAAAGAATTAGGTGTAGCTACCATTGTATAATTTGGCACTAAAACTTCGTCTCCAGCTTTGATTCCCGCAGCCATAGCCATAATAGTAAGACTTATAGTACCATTATTAACAACAAAACAATATTTAGCTCCAGTAAACTTTTTTATAAGGTCTTGAAATTCAAAAGTTTTTTTAAATTCTGTGACCCATCCTCCTTCGCTCATATATTTATTTAAGGCTTCTTGTTCTTGGTTATCAAACCAAGGTTCCATTTGATTAATAAAATCCATATTTATCTTTTAAAATTTTAAAATTATTTAATATTGTAGTAGGATCAATTTTTTTCACTGGCTTTGCTGGATTACCCTTATAAACTGTCCATGGCTCACTTTTACCATAAAATAAACTTCCTGCTGCAATCAACACACCTTCTTCAAGGGTACTTCCAGGAAGAATAATTGAATTAGTGCCAATGTTTGAAAAACGTTTCATGACAATTGGTTTAATAATTTGAGTACCTTTTAGTTCTTCTGGAATTAAAGCTCCAAATAATCCCGAGTCATCAAATCTATCAGAACCACATATTAATCTTGCTCCTGCCATTATATTATTAACTCCTTCACATTTGAAATAAGCTTTAGACCCTCCAATAATAGTCACATAGGGTGAGATATGAGTAAATGATCCAATATTTGCATTTACAGTACAGTAAACACCTTTATCAATTGCTGTATGATCACCTAAAATTGGTTTAATTTTGAATTCCGCGTCTTTATGAATAAATATATCTTTTGAATTATTCATATTTAACTTTATCTACTTCAACACTTACGAAGGGTCCATTTTTAGCTTCTATAATTTTAGTATTATCCTCTAAGATTTTATAGCCATGACCTCCATATGCCATAATAGCCATATCTCCTTCTTTTAGAATAACTTCTTCAATAAAGTTCATTTCTTGGTCGAAAATAGTAGCCAACATAGATCCAGACTTCACATAAACCATTTCCTGAGTAATATTTGCTTCTCTAGGAACTAAATTATGCTTATGTTTTGCTAGATTTTTACCATTTTGATACCACCAACTGCCTACTTGAATAAATAGACTATTATCTGTTATGAAATTTAAACCTTCAACCCAATCTTCATCTTTATAAACTATACAAAGTAGATTTCCTTTAGAATCATTAATTTTTCTCATAATTTATTTTTTTTATTTATCTCTATTCGACAAAATTGGATCTTTAATTGGCCAATTAATATTAATTCTTTTATCGTCCCATTTATAGGTGAACTGTTTATCGTGATCATTATAAGTACCAGCGTATGCTAGTTTATAATTGTAAACAACATAATCTGAGGTAACTAAAAATGCATTTCCAAAACCTGGGGGCATTAATATCATTTCAGGCTTTAAATGATTTAGCATAAAGCTGTCGTGTTGCAAGAAGGTTGGAGAATCTTCCCTACAATCTACAACAACTTGAAAAATTTCTCCATACAAGCACTCTACTAATTTATATGAGTCGAAATCACCATGGATTCCTCTTAAAACTTTTGCATTATTATGGGCATTTTTACTATGCACAAAGTTAAGACTTGGAGTAAATTCTTCTTTGAAAAATGAGTCTAAATAATCTGTAAATAAAAACCCTCTATTATCTTTAAATAAATCTGGTGTAATTATCTTAACTTCTGGAAAAACCAAAGAAGATTTTATGCTGAAATCGTTATACATATTTATATAAAAATTAAATTAATCAAAGCCATAATCATTATGTTTTAGGTCATAATCAACCATAATTTTAACAAGTTCATCTAAACTTGTTTTTGATTCCCAGCCTAAAACCTTTTTAGCCTTTGAAGCGTCACCTAATAAAAATTCAACTTCAGCTGGCCTGTAATAACTTGGATTGATTTTAACCAATACTCTACCATTATTTTCATCTATACCTACTTCATTTTCTCCTTCACCCTTCCAAGATATAGTTATTCCAACATGTTTAAATGCTTTTTCTGTAAATTCTCTGATTGTGTAACATTTACCAGTAGCTACAACTAAGTCTTCAGGCTTATCTTGCTGGAGCATTAGCCACATCATTTCAACATAATCTTTAGCATAACCCCAATCTCTTTTGGCATCAATGTTACCCAATTGTAATATTTGTTGTTCCCCTTTAAATATTTTAGTAACAGCCTGCGTTATTTTTTTGGTAACAAATGTCTCCCCTCTTCTAGGAGATTCATGATTAAACAATATACCATTACAAGCAAACATATTATACGATTCTCTATAATTTACTGTTATCCAATACGAATATAGCTTTGCAGCTCCATATGGTGATTTAGGATAAAATGGAGTTGTTTCACTTTGTGGCTCTGTTCCTGGTAAACCACCAAACAACTCTGAAGTAGATGCTTGATAGAATTTAGTCTTCACACCTGTATCTCTAATAGCATCAAGTAACCTTATTGTTCCAATGGCATCAACTTCACCAGTATATTCAGGAACATCAAAAGAAACCCCAACATGTGATTGTGCTGCTAAATTATATACTTCATCAGGCTTAATCTTTGAAATTAACGCATGAAGATTACTGGAATCAGTTAAATCACCATGATAACTTTTGAAGTTAGTATGATTCCAATATTTTTTTGGAATCCTTTTTGAGGTAAAAACAGAAGATCTTCTAATTATTGCGTGAACTTCATAGCCTTTGTCTAATAAAAATTCTAATAAATAGGACCCATCTTGGCCTGTTACACCTGTTATAAATGCTTTTTTCATTTTTTCAACTATTTGCTTTTCTTAATTTATTAATTTCAATGTTTTTTATAGCTTAATTATCTTTTACTTGCTTTCTAAGTCCACTGGAAGAAAATCTATGGTCTCTAGAATTGTAATAGAGTTCGATTCCTTTTTCTTTGCAATAGGTTCTGCCTGTAAAGTTCTTTTCCTTGTACTCATCTCCAATAATTCTAACTTCCAGTTTAAAAGAACGTAAGATATCTTCTAAATCTTGTTCTGATACGTAGGGTACAATTTCATCTACATGCTTAGAACCTTTGAGCTGAATATAACGCTCAATAATCGACTGTGAAGGTGGATTTTTCTCAGAACGATCATTCGAAGGATCTAACTGCAAGCCCACGATCAAATAATCACATTGACATTTTGCTTCTTCGAGTATCTTTACATGCCCGGCATGAAAAAAATCAAAAGTTGAAAAGGTGATTCCTACTTTCATAACTTATTTTTTTCTCGACTACCACCATTAGTCAGGTTTATTTTGTTTTTTTAAAGCTCACAGAACGGCCTTCCTTTTCTTCCCAGTCCTTTTCTACTCTTACTTTTAAATTTGTCTTCCAGCCCCCTTTAATAG
>MDTG01340533.1_pt1 | contig 11355 bp, 9 predicted proteins | sample 811421 | NCBI WGS metagenome assembly MDTG01 (sample SAMN05326645, study PRJNA326480) | marine metagenome | isolation source: seawater | place: Pacific Ocean: South East | collected 2011
AACCATATCCTGTTCTGCTATACCGCATTCAAAAAATCTATTCGGAAATTTTTTTTCAAATTCAATCAATCCTGTGTCTAAAATCAAGTCCCCATCTAAAGCTACTATTTTTTCATTTGAAGAGGCTTGGTTAATAAGAGCTTTTGAATATGCATTAATTAGATTTTGGCTAGAGTCAGTAGATTTTTTGTTATTTTTAGATTCTTTACTTGAGAGTATAAAATTATAATTTATTTTATTTGAATCGATGTATTTGTATAATTTATCGGTTAACTCTGCAATGCTCTTATCATAAACTTTTTGATCAACTGCCCCGCTATGAAATTTATAGAATTCTTGATCTCCTAAATTTGTTCCTTCCATGAACGAAACACCACTTCCCTTAACCGTATCTAAAATTATTGCACTAGGTTCATTATCTTCAGAAATTTTATCTAATACTTTGGATAATTCTTCAACATTATTACCATCACAAGTTATTGCACTAATCCCGAATGATTTGAACTTATTTTCTAGATTTTTAAGGTCACTAGTTGTACTAACTCTTCTATCAGATTGAAATTTATTATTATCAACAAGAATTATTAACTCTTTCATTTTTTCTTGTGATAATCTGTTAAGAGATTCCCATATTTGTCCTTCTTGAAGTTCGCCATCTCCTGTCATAACAAAAACTTTGCACTTTTTATTTTTTAATCTGTTTGATTTAATTATTCCTTTTGCTTTAGAGATTCCCATACCTAAAGACCCAGTATTAGTAAAAATATTCGGAGTGTTTATGTCCGGATGGCCGGGTAAACCATCAATTTTTCTTAATTTATTAAGTAATGAGAAATCTAGTTGTCCTAATGAAATCATTACACAATACATTGCAGGAGCATCATGACCTTTTGAAGAAAAGAAATATACATTTTCTTCTTTGCTTTTTATCTCTCCCATTATCCAGGACATAGCATCAACAGAACTAAAGGAAGATCCGATATGACCTGATCCAGCACTGCATATCATGTAAAGTATATTTATTCTGCATAAATCAGAAAAAATTTTGTTTTTTTGCAAAGGATTTAATTCAGTTGATAGTAAAGAATCAAAATTTTCTTTGCTTATGTAAGTTAAATTCATATTAATATGGTTTTTTGTTTATTATTGGAAGAGCTGCCTTGCCTTTGGATATTAAAATATTTGCTAATTCCCAGTCTTCTTCAATGTTTAAGTCAAATCCTTCATCATCTACCGTAACAAAGGGAACTACTCTATCACCAGAGATATTATTGTATTTGATTACCGTTTCAGTGTATGCAATCTCTAAGCTAGCGTTTTGTATATATACTTCTGGTAGCGATGGATATTGCGAACTGTGTAGTGGCTGATTTAATGGCCCTTTTTCTTCTAGATTAACAAATGGAGACATATAATTATCTTCTATTTTCCACATTTTGCATGGGTGTTGAAGGCATTTCTCTACAGCTCTAAGCGAATCACATTTTGTAGATTTAAATAAATTAAATGCCCTTAATATAGTTTTAGGCTTTCTAAATGGACTTGTTGGCCTAAGAATACTAAAAATATCATAATCAACTCCGTTGTTTTTAAAATAATCTAATGAATGTTTTACCCACTCTATATCAGGAGAAGTATCTTTTGCATATTCTTTAGGCCTAATAAAAGGGACATTAGCACCATAATACTCTGATATTTTCTTTATTTCAGATGAGTCTGTAGAGACAATTATTTCGTCAAATATATTACTACTTAATGCTGACTGGATTGTATATGCAATTAACGGATGTTTTTCTAATATGTTTATATTCTTGTTTTTAACTCTTTTAGACCCTGATCTTGCCGGAATGAGCGCTACTTTTTTCTCACCCATAGCTACCAAGCTGTCCAGCCGCCATCAATGATCATATTGCTCCCAGTTATATATGATGATGCCGAGCTAATTAGGAATTGAATTGCTCCGTTATATTCGGATTCATTTGCCATTCTTTTTAAAGGAACTTTTGAGGAGTAATTTTCGATAAATTCTTTATCTTGGCTATCTAAAACTCCACCTAAAGTTAATGTATTTACCCTAACATTTCTTTCTCCCCAGTAAGTGCTGAGATATCTAGTTATATTCAAAATACCAGATTTTGACGCAGAATAAGATATGGGTTTATTGAAAACTTTTTTTCTATATTCGTAGATTCTTTGATCTGGAGAAATAACTCCGTAATGAGATGAAATATTTATTATAGATCCAGCTCCTTTTTTGGCCATTTCAGCACCAATTATTTGGCAGCATAAGAAAACACTTTTTAAATTTACTTCCATAACTTTATCCCAAGATAGCTCTGGGTATTCCTCAAAAGCTCCATTTTGATTTTCTTCAGAGCCTGGAGGAGAATCTAAGGCAGCATTATTAATTAATGCATCTGGAATCCCAAATTGATTAATTACTTGGTTTAGTGATTTTGAAATATCTTCTTTTTTAGTTAGGTCAGTTTTAAAGAAACTATAGTTTTCGCCAGATAAATTCAATAATTCTTCTGAAGGTTTTTTTATATCAAAATTACAAATTATCGCACCATTATCTACAAGATAATTAGTGTACACAGAGCCAAGCTTACCGCTCCCGCCTGTTAAAATAACAACATTGCCTTGAACGTCAAAGATATTTTCAGATTTATTATTCATAATTTAGAAAGTCATTGATTTAATTTTTCGATTATATCGCAAACCTCTCTAACTGCACCATTTCCACCTTTAAGAACAGTTATATATTTAGCAAAAATTATTGTTTCTGGATGAGAGTCCCTAACAACAATTGGAAGGCCACAAATTTTTAAAGAATTAATATCATTTATGTCATTACCTACAAATGCTATATTTTTTAAATCAATTTTTTGATCTAAAGAAATCTCCTTTAGTTGCTCCTCCTTATGAGCTAAACCATATTTACAATCTATATTTAGTTTTTCTGCCCTTTTTTTTACAGTTTCATTAGTTTCTGTAGATAGTATTATTTTTTTTATACCTAATTTGTCTAATTTGTTTAGTCCAAAGCCATCTAGCTTAGATGACTTAACCATTTCTTCACCTCTATCATTTGTGTAGACATAGTTATCTGTGAAAACTCCGTCAAAGTCGAAAGCTATAAGTTTTATGTTTTTGAACAAATTTTTAGTTTCTTCTGGAATTTCATTTATATTATTCAAATAATCTTCCATGATCTTAATCAATATCTTCTAACTGAAGAGCTTCATCCAACTTATAATTCTTTGTTAATTTTTTACCAAGAACCTTTTCTAGTTCATTAGGGGGAATCCCGTCTCCTGGTGACTTAAAAGATAAATCATCTAAATTAATAATAGAACCTTTAACTAAATCTTTATTTGCAACTATTTTTTTGCCCATTTTAAATCTTGCTAATTTTTCTTCTGAAAGTAATTTTTTTTCATAATCGCCTAATGACAACCTAACATTTTCTAATTCATCAACAAGCTCTTTTAATAATTCAGGAGTTAATGAAAACTGATGATCAGTTCCCTTTTGAGATCTATCTAAAGTGAAATGTTTTTCTATAAACCTCGCACCTAATGCATAAGAAGCTACAGGAATTGATATGCCTGAATCATGACCAGAATAACCTATTACAGTATCAGGAAATTTATCTCTATAGGTACTTATTACGTTAAGATTTATTGTTATTGGCTTTGCAGGATATATGGAAGTACATTGCATAATTACCACATTTGGATTTATGTCAATCACAAAGTCAAAAGTTTTTTTAACTTCCCAAAAATCAGCAGCTCCAGTACTAATAATCATTGGTTTGCCAAATTTTGCTACCTTTTCTATTAATGGAAAAGTAGTTAAATCTCCAGATGCAATCTTGAAACAGTTAAGCCCCATTTCATTCAAGAAATCTGCGCTTTTTAGATCAAATGGAGTTGCAAAAAATGATATATCTTTTTTTTCAGAGAATTTAAAGAGTTCTTCAAAATCATTATCACTTAATTCTAATTTATCTCTATGTTCTCCATATGTTGATGCAAAGCTTTGAGGACCAACATAAGATGAATTAAACATTTCTGAAGTAAATAATTCTTTATTATCCCTTTTTTGAAATTTTACCGCAGAAGCGCCACTTTCTTTAGCAGAAATTATCATCTCTTTTGCATTATCTAAGTTGCCTTGATGATTATTTCCGATCTCTGCAATTACATAACATCTTGCTTCATCGTTAACCAATGTTTTATTAAAAATGATTTCTCTGGCCATCTTCTCTACAATTTAATTAAAATTCGATTTTACCTAATTAGATAGATATTTTGAAAATAGTTTACATCACAAACGCTAGATTACCGACTGAAAAGGCTCATGGAGTCCAAATTTTGAAAATGATTAAAGGGTTTTCAGGTTTAGGAAACCAAACCGTATTAATTCATCCGAAACGGTATCAGGCAGAAATTTCCCATAAAACTGATGTATTTAATTTCTATAAAATGGAAAAAGTTTTTCAAGTTAAATCTCTAAAATTTATTGACCCTTATATTTTTCGTCCATTTATACCTAAATTCATATATAGATTTTTCTCATTTCTAGTAGATTTTATATGGGGCATTTTTTCAGTTAATTATGCCAAGAAATATACTCCTGATTTCTTGTTTTTTAGGGACAATACTCCATTTAGTTTATTTTTTTCATATTTATCAGGAATTCCTAGTGCAATTGAGTTTCATGATATGCCTCCACTGATATCAAAAAGAATATTCAAATTTACTTTAAAACGATCAAAAAAAATTAAGTGTTTTAGTGTTACAAAAAAATTATCTTTAGATTTAGAGAATTATTTTGGGCTTGATGAAGGTTCAATTAAAGTTTTACATGATGCTGTAGATTTGGAAGATTATGCAGGTAAACCTAAAATTAAGAGTACTTCAGACATGCCAGTTTTAACCTATTGCGGTTCTCTAAGTTATGAAAAAGGGACAGATTTATTATTAGAAACTGCAACTAATTTAGAGAATTTTCAAATAATAATAGTTGGAGGTTTAAGGCCAGATGTAGAAATTTATTCCGAAAAATCAAAAAAAATGAATATATATAATATTAGATTTATTGGTCAAGTATTGCCTTCAGAAGTACCTAATTATCTAAATTCTTCAGATATTTTGTTATTACCTTCAAGTGGAAAATCTAAGAAATCTAGAGAATATACTTCAGCAATGAAACTTTTTGAATATCTGGCATCAGGGATCCCTATTATTGCATCTAATATATCCTCGAATACTGAAATTTTAACCCAAGATAAAAATTGTATTTTATTTAATCCTGATGATTCCGACAGCTTAACTCGAGAAATAAAAAAACTTTGGCAAAATTTTGAATTGAGAAAAAAAATATCTCATAATTCTATTGAATTGTCTAAAGAGTTTACTTGGGAAAACAGATGTAAAGTAATAATTGACGAGATAAAACAAATTAAATGAATTCATCGAATAAAAAACTTATATCTGTATTTGCACCTTTCTTAAATCCTGTAGGTGTAAAAAGAGCTACTTTTGGCCTTGCAAAAGAATTTTCTAAAAGTGGTTATCAGATAGATATGTTAAGCATACATAAAGAGTGGAATGATTTAGATTTATTAGAAAATATGAGATTAATTAGGCTATCCAGTATTTTTAATAATTTCCCGACTACTGGTTATGTTAAATTCAGATTAGTTTCTTTTCTTATCGGCGTCAGAACCATTTTTACTATTTCGAGTTATCTTAAAAAGAATAAGCCAGGAATACTTTTCGTATCAATGATGCCAATAGTTGCATGGCTTGGCCTGAAGATATCAGGTCAAAGATCATCTACAAAGTTGGTAATTAGTGTTCAAGGTTTTCCAATAAATAATTTCTTTAGAAGATTTTTATGGAGAATGGTTTTTAAGGATTCTCAAGATGTAATAGCTGAGTCAGAAAGTTTGAAAAGTAAATTAGAAAATATGACAGGGAATAGCAATCTAAATTATATTTATAATCCACATTTTGAGGAGCAACATGATTTTGATGCAAATTTTAATAATATAAATGTGGAATATGACTTCATATTAGGTCTAGGACGACTTACTAAGCAAAAAAATTTTAAATTATTAATTTATGCATTTAGTAATTTGACTAATATAGGTAATCTTAACTTATTAATTATTGGTGATGGAGAGGAAAAGGCTGATTTAGAAAAATTAATTGAAAAGTTAGATTTATCATCAAGGGTTAAATTGCTAGGTGAGATAAAAAATCCATTAGGGTATATAAAGAAAGCAAAGATATTAATTATTCCATCTTTGTGGGAAGGCCTGCCAAGAGTTGCTGTTGAAGCTCAAGCACTCAGAACACCTATTATTTCGTCATGTGACGAAGGAGGTCTTGGTGAGATATTAATGAATGGTGATGCAGGCCAAATTACTGGAAAAAATGATCCAATAGAAATGAAGAATGCTATTGAAAAATATATACAAAATGATGATCTTGCCAAGGTTCATGCTGATTTAGCATTTAAGAATTTGAATAGATTTTCACTTTCTTCTTCAGCAAAAAAATATTTAGATATTTTTACGAGTTACTAATATGTTCAAAGTTGAGGATATTACAGTATTAATAGCAACAAAAGACAGGATTGATGAAATTGAAAGAGCAATTCAAAGCTCCATAAACCAATCACTGAAAGTTAATATAGTTGTGCTCGATGATGCTTCTGAAATAAATATAAAAGAAAAACTTGAATATAAATTTAAAGATCAACCTATTAAATGGATGAGATCAGATACTCCATCTGGAGTGGCCGGGGCAAGGAATAAGCTTGTTGAAGGTTCAGAAGGATCTATAATGGTTTTTTTAGATGATGATGCTTATTTCACCCAAGAAGATTCCCTAGAGAAGATTCTTAATAAATTTTCTTTATCTAATGAAATCGCTGGAATGGCTCTTAAAATAATATTAAGACAAGATGTAGATGGACTTCAAATTCCTTTTAATAAACTAAAAAGGCATTTAGATAAAAATATTCATAATAATGAATCAGAAGTATCTTATTATATTGGAGCAGGACATGTCTTATTGAGAGAAACTTTTGAGAAAATTGGAGGTTATGACACTGAGCTTTTTTACGGACTTGAGGAGCTGGATATAAGTTCAGAGATAATTAAAGAAGATAAAAAAATAATTTATTTTCCTCAGGTTGAAATTATACATGAGCCTAAAAAATCAGTTGTAGATAAGAAGAATAAGTTAAAGGATGAGGCTTATTACAGCATAAGGAATAGAATTTGGGTTTCTTATAAGCATCTTCCTTTAATGTATCTAATAGTACACTTAGCCGTATGGTGCTCATTCTATTTCTTGAAGTCATTGCTTAAATTTCAATTAGGGAAATTTTTTATCGCTACTTTTGAAGGGTTTAGAGAATTAGGTTCAAAGAACAGGAAACCATTTAATTCTAATGCCTTGAAATATCTTAAGAGAAACAATGGAAGACTTTGGTATTAGATATGGATGATGATTTAAAGGTCAATATTTCAGTAATAATACCTACGCGAAATGAAGAGGGTTATATTGAGGAATGTATAGATTCACTTCTAAATTGCCGAAGTGTTGAGGCATCGGGATTTAATGTTGAATTTATAATTGTTGATGGAATGAGCACTGACAGAACATTAGGTATTGTTAAAGAAAAATTTAGCCATTTGAATTTAAAGATTTTAAAGAACCCTAATCTATATCAGTCATATGCAATGAATATTGGAATCGAAAATAGTAATCATATAAACGAAACTTCATTGATTATCAGAGCTGATGCTCATTCAAAATATCCTCAAGATTATATTTTTCAATGTTGGCAAGCCTCATTTAATACTCGAGGAGGGAATGCGGGATCTATTCAGAAGGCAGTAGGAACTAATTTCTTTACAAGAATTATTGCAGATGTAATGAATTCAGGATACGCGATGGGCGGCGTTAGTTATAGAAAAATAAAATATGATCCATTTAATCCAGCAACTCAATATATTGATTCAGATACAGCATATCTTGGTTGCTGGAGAACATCAGATTTAATTGAATTCAGAGGTTTTAATGAAGAATTTCAAATTAATGAAGACTATGAGCTCAATATTAGACTAAGAAAAAATGGAAGAAGAGTGATTGTGGCAACAGACTTAATTGTAGATTACTTTGTTAGAAGCTCTTTATTAGGCCTTTTGAAACAATTTTTCAGATATGGTTTATGGAAAACAAAAACCCTGTCTTTACATCCTGATTCATTAAAATTACGACAATTAGCCCCAGTTTTATTTGTATTATTTTTGTTTACTTTAGGAATTGGAAATTTAATTCTTTCAAGTCCATTATTATTTCTTCTTAATTCATTATCATTGTTTATAGGAGTTGCTTGGCTAGTTATGATTTTATTAATTTGGAAAAATTCTTCTAAACTATTAAGTATATTTTTTATCCCTTTTATTGTGCTGTCTATGCATATTTCTTGGGGTCTAGGATTTTTATATGGACTCACAAGATGGGCAAGAGGAGGCTGGAATAAATCTTGAAACCAAAAACTTATAAATTAAAGAGACCTCTTGATTTATTAATGATAATTGCTGGATTACTGTTTCCTTTATTATGGCCCCTTTGGTTTATAGTCATATTCATAATACCTCTATTAATTTGGATTGAGGATAGAGGCCCAATTTTTTATTCTCAAAATAGAATTGGTAAAAATAAAAAAGTTTTTAAAGTTATTAAGTTTAGGACCATGATACCTGAAGCTGAGAAAGCTTCTGGTGCAGTATGGTCAACTAAAGATGATCCTAGGATAACCAGAATTGGGCACTTACTTAGAAGAACAGCCTTAGATGAGATACCTCAATTACTTAATATATTAAAAGGGGAAATGAGTTTTGTAGGCCCTAGGGCTGAGAGACCAGAACTGCATGAAAAATTTTCGAAAGAAATTCCCGGCTTTGATAAAAGGTTAGACGTGACCCCAGGACTATCTGGATTAGCACAAATAAATGGATCGTATGACTTGGATCCTAAAGAGAAGTTAGTATTTGATATTGATTACTCAAAAAAAATGAGTTTATTTTTTGATATAAAAATAATTATTGTCTCTGTATTTAATAGTATTTCAGCTAGATGGGACCAACCAGATAAATAAAATTAATCTATTGTATCTACTTCAACTTTTATAATTTTGACCTCAAAATATATAGTTTCATTTGGAGGAATTAGACCCCTTACTCCAATTGCTCCATATCCCATTTCTGGAGGTATTGCTATTCGTGCAATACTACCCTCTCCTAGATTTAATATTCCACTTTCAAACCCAGGTATAGCTAAGCCAGTTCCAGTTTTAAATGTCAATGTGTTAACGCCAGGAAGATACGAACTATCAAATATGCATCCATTTGAAAGCCATCCAGTATAATCTAGAGTTACTACTGCTCCAGGGGCAATTGGAAAAGCTCCTTCAGCAATCTCTTGCTTAATTCCAACTATAACCCCATTATCGAGCTCATTACTATACAAGATATTTGAATCTTCAAAAGTTGGTTTATCATCAGGATATTCTCTATTTCTGCAATTCGTCTCCCATTCAGGAATTATTTCACCTTTTATTATTCCAAGGCTTTGATCCCAGAAATTTATAAATTCTCCAGGCATAACTTTCCTCCAATTTTCAATTAAAGGCTCTGCAGTAATAGGATCGTTCATTAGAAGTGCAACTCTTATTTTAATTTCTAGAGTTTGAACTGAATTAGGTGATAATTCTTCTAATTTTTTTAGAATATCCTTAGCTATATTTAAGTTATTCGCATCATAATTTGAAAGTCCTAAAAAGACACTTGAAGCTGCAAAATGAATGTTGAAATTATTGGGCTCAACTTCAATTGCTTTATTATATTCTTGCAAAACTAAATCTTTTAAAGCAGTATATTGTTCTGCAAAATTACCAGATTGTTCAGCAACTGAAAGCATCTCTTCATAATCCCTCCCAATTATATAAAGGATTTCTTGTCTTCCATAATTAGACAGGGGTTCAAATGTATTTATATTATCCTGCGCCTCAATTAATGATTTAGGGGCCCCTAGCGGAGGTGTAATTTTTGCTGATTGAAAAGGAGTAGCAACATAAGCCCTTATTACTAATATAGTTATTATAGGTAAAATGATTACTAAACTTATAGCTAAGCTATCTTTTGCGAATGATTGATCTTTTGATTCTTTACTTAAATCAATTTCTAAATCATCTTTTTTTGCAAAACCTTGCTCAGATCTTGCTAAAAATGCGACTAAAAGCATTACCTGAAGAAATATTGGTAGCACTGAGAAATTAAACATTGAATATATAAAATACGAAATAAAGAAAGCTCCAAATAGTATCCAAAAAATATTTTCCGAATTTGGTTTTAATGATCTTTTTACAATTAAATAGGTAATGTATATCCAAAATAATCCAATAGATATAAAGCCAATAATTCCAGACGTAGCCATTATATGCAGAATTCTGTTGTGCGCCCTATCAAAATGAGGGGAATCATCTGTCTTGCTTTCTTCTAGGTATTTATAGTGGAGTATAGGGAAGTTTTCAGGACCTATTCCAAAAATTGGATCTTCATAGAATCCTTTCAGTGCTATTTCCCAAGCATAACCTCGTTGACCAATATCAAAACCAGAGCGAAAAGGATAAGATACCCCAGATCCAAAATTTGATATGAATTTCATAGTTGAGGTACAATCTCTGAATGGATCTCTCTCAATGACCCACAAGTAAGTCAATATCTCATCTGAGCAAACCCTTGATTTCATTTCAGACTTAGATATTTTTCCGATATCTACCATATGTTGTAATAATTGTTCCATGGTAGGTTCAAACTTTCCTGATGATATTTCTATATCATAATATTCTTGTACAAATGTAAGCTCAGGAATTTTAGAAATTACTTTATCGCTTGTCCTGTCAGCATTTATTCCTTCCCACCCAGGATCTTGCCTGAAAACTTCATCAGGAAAATATTTAGAAAGCACTTCCACTCTTAAATCAGATCTTTGAGATTCTATTGAATTAGTTATGAAATAGAAAACTGGAATTATTATAATGACTGAAATAATTGGGATTAAAGTGAACTTTCTAAATTTTTTATTAGTAATTGATATCAATGTGGAAATAAATAAGATTGCGACAGCAATGCCAATTAATGTAGCTCTAGACCCCGAATTTAAAATCGTCCATATGGAAAGAATAGAACCAATAGTAGCAATTATTATATAGGCCTTAGACCCCGATTTTAGAGTTGTGTATGTATTGATAATTGATAATTGA
>MDTG01024703.1_pt1 | contig 11354 bp, 13 predicted proteins | sample 811421 | NCBI WGS metagenome assembly MDTG01 (sample SAMN05326645, study PRJNA326480) | marine metagenome | isolation source: seawater | place: Pacific Ocean: South East | collected 2011
ACTGGGATAAAAATAGAGAGGAAGATAATTTTGATGATGATTTTGGTTTCGAAGATGACGAACCTGACAGTGGATACTGGTGGAATACTATTTCTTTAGGTCAGTTAGAAGATATACATGATTATGTAGACTCTCTTCCAGAAATAGGGAAAGTTCTATCCGTTGCAAGCGGAATAAAGGTTGCTAGAGAATTAAAAGATGGTGAACCTTTATCTGAATTGGATTTAGCTTTGGTAAAAAATATGTTGCCGGAAGATATTAAGGATAATTTATTAAGTTCCTATATAAGTGATGATGAGAATCAGGTCAGAATATCAGCTAGAGTTATTGAATCCGCTCAAGGTCTAAATAGAAATGAGCTCTTAAGTAAAATTTCAGAAACTCTTCAAACTGAATATAAACTCGATAAAGATCAATTTAGACTTACTGGTTTGGCTGTCTTATATAACAACATGCTTCAGAGTTTATTCGACTCTCAAATAGGAACCATTATTATTGTCTTTAGCATCATTTTCTTTATGTTCTTGATACTTTTCCGTTCCCTGTATTTATCTGTTATAGGCATAATACCTAATCTTTTAGCGGCAACCGTTGTGCTAGGCACTATGGGGCTATTTGCAATACCACTTGATATTATGACAATAACTGTTGCTGCTATAAGTGTTGGAATGGCAGTAGATAATACAATTCATTACATTCATAGATTTAAGAAGGAATTTAACAATACTGGAATGTATAGAGAGTCTATGAAGAACAGTCATAGAACAATTGGAAGGGCAATGTTTTATACATCCCTCACTATAATTCTGGGCTTCTTGGTATTCTCTACATCTAATTTCAATCCAAGTGTTTATTTTGGATTTTTTGTATCATTAGCTATGGTTATGGCATTATTAGGTGCTCTAACGTTGTTACCACAGTTAATTCTTTATTTTAAACCGCTAGGAAAAGAAAAATTATAGGAGATTAGTATGGGACCTTTACAAGGATTGAAGATAATTGAGATGGCCGGAATAGGACCAGGTCCTTTTTGCGGAATGATTTTAGCTGATCTCGGTGCTGAAGTTATACGAGTAGATAGAGCTTCAGTTGCAGGAACAGGTTCACGAGAAGAACCGGCTAATAGAGGCAAAAAATCTATAGCCGTAGACCTTAAGTCTGAAGATGGCGTTGAGATAGTTCTCAAATTAATTGAAAGCGCAGATGCTGTGTTTGAAGGTTTTAGACCTGGAGTTATGGAAAGACTCGGACTAGGACCAGACGTATGCCAGAAGAGAAATGAAAGGATTGTATATGGAAGAATGACAGGATGGGGGCAAACAGGACCTTTGGCAAATGCCGCAGGCCATGATATCAATTACATATCTTTGTCAGGAGCTTTAGCAGCTATAGGAAGGAATGATTCATCTCCTGTTCCTCCATTAAATCTAATAGGAGATTTTGGAGGGGGAGGTATGCTCCTCGCACTAGGAATTGTTGCAGCACTATTGGAAACAAAAAATTCTGGTAAAGGACAGGTAATTGATGCAGCCATGACTGACGGATCTTCTTTATTAATGACTATGATGTACTCTATGCATCAATCAGGGTTTTGGAATCTGGAAAGGCAAACTAATCTATTGGATGGAGCAGCTCATTTCTATGACACTTATGAATGTAAGGATGGAAAATTTATATCTATAGGGTCAATTGAACCTCAATTTTATGAACTGCTTTGTGAAAAGGCGGAATTATCTAAAGATGACTTTGGAGACCAAATGAAAAGAGATACGTGGGCACATAAAAAAGAACTTATACAAAAGGTATTTTTAGATAAGACACGTGACGAATGGTGTGAACTCATGGAGGGAAGTGATGTTTGTTTTGCACCTGTCTTAGATATGAGTGAAGCCCCTAAACATCCCCATAACGTTGCTAGAAAAACTTTTATAGAATTAGAAGGAGTAACACAACCGGCACCAGCACCTCGGTTTAATAGAACAGAAAATGAGGTACTTTTACCACCGGCTATAGCGGGAGAGCATTCTAAAGAAATATTAGAGTCACTGGGTCTAGATAGTAATGAGTACGATAGGTTGTTGGCTTCAGGTTCTGTAGCTTGAATAAATTACTACTTTTAACAGGAAAAGACTGCCATTTATGCAATCAAGCTAAGTTATTATTTAACGAGATAGATTTAAAAAAGATTCAATTAGAAGAGATAGATATATACTCAAAAAGACTCTATTTGGATAAATATTGGGACAAGATTCCAGTACTGCTATTCAAAGAAAAGGAATTATGCTGGCCTTTTGAGTCTAAAGATATATTTAAAATATTAGACTGATATATCAAAAAAATCTAATGAATTCATATATATAGAAGAATAAACTAACTCATCACTTTCTTTTCTTAAGCTAGCCACTTTCTTAGCTATATGTTGTAAATATTTTGGTTCATTTCTTGAAGAGTTCTCTATTCCCATATCCCTTGGTAACAAATAAGGAGCGTCCGTTTCTATCATCAACTTTTCTAAAGGTATTAGTGGCACTAACTCTTCCAAATGTTTACCTCTTCTCTCATCACACAACCAACCTGTAATTCCAATATAGAAGCCCATATCTAAGTACTTTGTTAAAGCCTCTAAGTCTCCTGTAAAGCAATGAACTATGCTCTTTGGCATATCTTTTAAATATGTAGAGGTCACTTCTACGAATTTACTATGAGCATCTCTCTCATGTAAAAATAAAGGCTTATTAATTTCAATAGATAATTCTATATGTGCTTCAAAGCTTCTTACTTGATCGTCTGGAGTTGAAAAATTTCTATTAAAATCTAAACCAGTTTCGCCAATACATTTAACATTATCTTCTTGTAGCAGATTCTTTATTTCAGAGAATAGCTCTATTGAATATTCTTTGGCATTGTGAGGATGTATTCCTGCTGTTGAAATACAGCTTTTAGGAAATTGCTTAGTTATTTCATATGCCTTTTTGCTGTCTTCTAAACAACTGCCCGTGATAGATAGTCGCTTTACGCCCAGTTCATCTGCTTCTGTAATAATAGACTCTAAATCTTTATCAAAAGATTTGTGCGTTAGATTGGCTCCAATATCGAAAAATTGTTCTTGAATAAGTGGCATGATGATGACTATTATAAAGCAGTAAATTTTATAGGGGGGAGTTATGAGTGGACCGTACGAAGGCATTAGGGTTTTAGAACTGACCTCGACTGTATCTGGACCATTTGCCGGTATGATGTTAGCTGATCAAGGGGCCGAAGTAATTAAAGTTGAGCCGCCCGGGATAGGGGATCTTGCACGATTCATGGGAACAATAAAAGATGGCATGGGTGCTATGTTTTCTACCCTTAATAGAAATAAGAAGTGTATATGCTTAGATTTTAAGAACGAAGAAGATCTTAGTGTTCTTAAAGAGTTAGTTTCTACAACTGATGTTTTAATTGAAAACTATAGACCTGGCATAGTTAAAAAATTGGGAATAGATTATGAGTCTCTTTCGCAAATAAACCCGGATTTAATTTACTGCTCTATTTCTGGTTACGGTCAATCTGGGCCTTATAAAGAAAAAAAAGTTTACGATCCATTAATCCAAGGCACTGTCGGAATACCACATGCCCAAAATATTAAATCTCCTGAGCTTATAAGAACAATCATATACGATAAAGTAACTGGATTAACCAGCGCCCAGGCTATTTCTGCTGCCTTGTATCAAAAAGCGAAAGGAGAAGGAGGGCAATACCTTCCTATATCAATGATGGAGTCAGCTCTTTATTATAATTGGCCAGATTTGATGATGAATCATACCTTTGATGAGGGAGGTATTAATCTGGGTGAACTAGCAGATTTATTTGAGGTCTACGAAACTAAAGATGGCGGAGTTGTTTTAATAATTATTGCTAGTGATGAAGTCTTTAGTAAATTTTGTAATGTTTTCGACCTCTCGCTTCATTTAGACGAGAAATACAATAACCTGGTTTCAAGAATAATGAACAAAGATGAGTTAACAACAGAGATTAATAAAGTCACAAAACAATTATCTTGTAAAGATTTAGAAAGTAAAATGGACTTAGAAGGTATCTCTGCTTCAATTTGTAATGAATTGCATGAGGTGCATAAGGACCCTCAAATTATTGAACAAGGCTCTATTGTTGAAATTAACCACCCTGAATTGGGCGTCATGAGAATGCCAAAACCACCTGCTAACTTAAAAGGCCAAAGTTCGTTTCCAAGATCTCTCGCTCCTATACTTGGTCATGATAATCGCGAAGTACTTACTTCTATAAATATTGATACTGGTATAATTCAAAGAATGGAAGATAGGGAAAAACAAAATAGAGAAATGTTAGCTAGTCTTATGCAAGCGACTGAGGAGTGATAATGATCATTAATTCTTTCAATCTTATTCTGAGCATAATAATAGCTACTTGTCTTGTGATCTTACAAGAAACAATGAGTAATATGTTTTGGTTAATTTCTATTGATATGCCTGTATCAATAGGGATATTTATTTCAACCTACTTAAATAACTTATTTGCCATGAACTTGTCAGGTGCCGTCCCGCTGATAGCTCTAATTACTATTGGGTTTTTGATTGCTTATTTGGTGACTAGAATTATTCTTGTTTGGGTAAATGTTTCGAAAACATATGCGTATGCATTTGCAGGTGCAGCTGCTATTTTAGCTATAGTACTTCTAATGCCTTTAGCCTTTTATAACTTAGATATTCTTGCTGGCGGTAGAAGTATTCCTGGTAAATTTGTACTAACTTTCTTTGGGCTACTAAGTGGTTTTTATTTTGGAAAATCTTTAGATAAACAGAGGGCGTCATGATTAAAAAAATATATTCTTTATTTACACTAATTCTTTTTTCATTTTCTACTTTTGCTGAAAAACAAGAATATGAGTACGAAATTATTGCTGATAATCTTAGTCATCCTTGGGGTATAGCTGTCATAGATAATGATAATATTTTATTTACAGAATTATCAGGGCAATTAAGGATCATAGAAGATGGAGTTTTAAATCCAGAACCAATTAAAGGTGTGCCCAAGGTGCTCTTTGCAGGTCAAGGTGGTTTATCTGGGATAATTTTAGATCCTAATTTCAACTCTAATAAAAAAATATATATATCTTTTTCATCTCCTGATGAGGGAAGAAAGACAAATACTCTGGAAGTGATTAGTTCAACTCTAACTTCAAAATCTTTAGATGATATTAAAACAATTTTTAAAGCATCTCCCTCTAGGAAAACTGCCGCTCACTACGGAGCTATAATGGCTTTTTTGGGTGACGGAACTTTATTAATTACTTCTGGTGATGGTTTTAATTATAGAGAAGAGGCTCAATCTTTAGACAATCACTTTGGAAAAATAATAAGGATAAATACAGACGGAAGTGTTCCTGAAGATAACCCTTTTGTCTCAATAGACCAAGCAAAACCGGAAATTTGGTCTTATGGTCATAGAAACCTCCAAGGTATTACAGTTGTAAACGGTATTGTGTATGAAAATGAACACGGACCAATGGGTGGAGATGAATTAAATATAGCTGAAGCTTCTAAAAATTATGGCTGGCCAGCCATTACTTATGGCAAAGACTATAGCGGGGCTACCATCTCTCCTTTCACAGAAAAAGAAGGCATGGAACAGCCCATCAAATACTGGGTTCCGTCTATTGCCCCTTCAGGTATGACATATTACGAAGGCAATAAATTTCCTGAGTGGACAAATAGTTTATTCATATCAGCTCTGGTGCCTGGAGATGTAAGGCGTTTAGAGATATCAGGATCCAAAATTATAAAAGAAGAAATACTATTTAGCGATTTAGGCAGAATAAGAGATATTGCCACCTCACCTGATGGAAGTTTAATTTTGGCAACTGATGGACCTAAGGGAAAATTAGTAAGAGTTATAAATAAATAAGGAGAAAGTTATGTGGGCTAGATTAATATCGGGAATTATTGGAGTGTTAATGCTTTTACAGGCATTAAATTGGTTATTTGACCCGTCTTCAGCAGCGGCAGGGTTATCTATGTCTCTCCTAGAAGGTGAGGGTGGAAATACACAAATAGGTGATTTCACTTCTTTCTTTTTTACAGCAGGTTTAATGGCAATCATCGGGGCCTATAGAAATGAACATCTATGGCTCTATACAACTGTTTCTTTGCTAGGTTCGGCTGCTATATTCAGAATATCAGCAGGTACATTCCACGGAACAGAATATCTAACCTCAGCTATAATTTTTGAGATTGTTGCTTCGGTGCTTTTACTAATCAGCGCAAGAAAAATAAAATCTGAAAATTAAGTTTTTTCTTCCCTTGCAGAAAATAGACATCTCACTTGCTTAGCTCATACGTTTATTTGTTAGATAGAAGACTAAAGCAGCTTTGCTAGTAACGTAGTGATTTTTTTAGCGTGTATGATAAAGTCACGCTACATTTAAAAAGGAAATATTATGAAATTTAAAGGGACTGATTCTTATATATCAACTGAAGACCTCAGTATGGCTGTAAATGCCGCTATAGAACTTGAGAAGCCTTTGTTAATTAAAGGTGAGCCAGGCACTGGTAAAACTATGCTAGCTGAGCAAGTAGCTGAATCACTTAATATGCCTCTTATAGAATGGCATATCAAATCCACAACAAAAGCAAGGCAAGGTCTTTATGAGTATGATGCTGTTACAAGACTTAGAGATTCTCAATTAGGAGATGAAAGAGTTAAGGATATATCCAACTACATACAAAAAGGAAAGATGTGGGAGGCATTCACATCAGATGAAAGAGCAGTTCTACTTGTAGATGAAATAGATAAAGCAGATATTGAATTTCCAAATGACCTACTGCAAGAAATTGATCGTATGGAATTTTATGTATATGAAACCAAAGAAACAATTAAAGCTGTTCAAAGACCCTTGGTAATTATTACAAGTAATAATGAAAAAGAACTTCCTGATGCTTTTTTAAGAAGATGCTTCTTCCATTATATTAATTTTCCAGATAGAACCACTATGGAACAAATTGTTAAAGTGCATCATCCTAAGGTTAAAAAGAATTTAGTTAAGGATGCCCTGGAAATATTTTTTGATATAAGAAAAGTTCCTGGTATGAAGAAAAAACCCTCTACTTCTGAGTTAATTGACTGGTTAAAACTTCTAATGGCTGATGATATTCCTGATGAAATATTTAAAAATAGAGATCCGTCAAAAGCTATACCACCCCTTTATGGAGCACTAGTAAAGAATGAGCAAGATGTTCAGCTTTTAGAAAGGTTGGCATTCATGGCAAGGCGAGAAGGTAATACGAATTAATCAATGTTCATATCTCTTTTTAATACATTAAGAGCTACAGGCATACCTTGTTCTTTGAGGGAGTTGCTAGATCTTATAGCGGCTGTAGATAAAAGACTTGCTTTTGCAGACATGGAACAGTTCTACTTTTTAAGTAGAGCTATTCTTGTGAAAGATGAAAAGCACTACGATAAGTTTGATAGGGCTTTTGATATCTACTTCAAGGGTATTGAGAGTATCGATGATATTTTGGAAATGCTGATACCTGATGAATGGTTAAAAGCTGAATTCGAAAAACATCTCACCGAAGAAGAGTTGAAAGAGATTGAATCTCTTGGAGGCTTAGAGAAACTTCTTGAGGCATTTAAAAAGAAACTAGAAGAACAAGAAGAAAGGCATGAAGGTGGCAGTAAACAAATAGGTACTGGAGGCACTTCTCCTTTTGGCAATTCTGGTGAAAATCCAGAAGGTATAAGAGTTGGCGGAGAAGGCGGCAAAGGAAAAGCAGCCAAAGTATGGGAAGCTAGGGATTTTAAAAATCTTGATGATGATGTTGAGCTTGGTACTAGAAATATGAAGGTTGCATTAAGAAGACTAAGAAAATTAATACGGGATAGCGCTAATGAAGAATTTGATCTAGATAATACGATTAGTTCAACTGCTAAAAAGGCTGGCCTCTTAGATGTTAGATTTAGACCAGAAAAAAGAAATGCTGTAAAAGTTTTAGTTTTATTCGATGTTGGTGGCTCAATGGATCCACATATTAAAATTTGTGAAGAATTATTCTCAGCTGCTAAGACTGAATTTAAAAATCTTGAATATTTTTACTTTCATAATTTTATTTATGAGACTGTATGGAAAGATAATAGAAGAAGGCAAAATGAAAGAGTTTACACTGAAGACATTATCCATAAGTATTCAGCTGACTATAAAATAATCTTTGTTGGTGACGCAACCATGGCTCCATACGAGATAACTAATCCAGGTGGCAGTATTGAACACTGGAATGAAGAAGCAGGGGCATTATGGATGAAACGAATGGTAGGGATTTATGACAAACTAGTTTGGCTAAATCCTGTACCTCAAGAGCACTGGGAATACAGCGCTTCTGTTGAGCTGACTAGGAGTCTCGTTGAAGATAATATGTTTCCTCTGACTATAAGGGGTCTCGAAGACAGTATGGCTTTTTTGAGTAAGTAAACTCATGAAAGCTCTTTCAATCTCAAATCTTAAAAAAGAATATGCAGGAGGCTTGCAAGCCTTAAAGGGAATTGATCTGGATGTTGAGCAAGGTGATTTTTTTGCATTGTTAGGACCAAATGGAGCTGGAAAGTCCACTACCATCGGTATCATCAGTTCGCTAGTAACAAAAACATCTGGTCAGGTAAAGATCTTAGATATAGATATCGATGAAAATCATTCCTTAGCGAAGAAAAAGTTAGGTGTAGTTGGTCAAGAAGTTAACTTTAATCAATTTGAAAAAGTTGGTGACATCATTAGAAACCAAGCTGGATATTATGGCCTTAGTTTTAAAGAGGCTCGTGATAATGCTAAGCACTATATGAGAAAGTTAGATATCTGGGATAAAAGAGATGAACAGGCTCGCAAACTTTCTGGAGGCATGAAACGCCGAGTAATGGTTGCAAAAGCATTGGTTAATAACCCTGATTTATTAATATTAGATGAACCAACTGCAGGAGTTGATATTGAACTAAGAAGATCTCTTTGGGATTTCTTAACTGAAATCAATAACAACGGTACAACTATCATTTTAACTACTCATTATCTTGAAGAGGCAGAAAGACTATGCAGAAATATTGCTATTATTGATTCTGGTGAGATAGTTGAAAATACAAGCATGCAAGAATTATTAACTCGTCTTGAAGTTGAAACCTTTGTATTTGATTTGTCTAAACCTATATCTTCTATACCAAATTCTCTAGATTTTGAAATGGTTTTAGAAAACCCTCAAAAACTCAAAGTTACAGTTGGTAAGGGTCAAGGTCTAAATTCAGTTTTTCAAATACTTTCTAGTTCTGGGATAGAGATCTCTAGTATGAGAAATGAGACAGGCAGATTAGAAGAGCTATTCCTAGGTCTTGTTGATTCAGCTTTAACAGAAGATAAAGAATGACTCCTTTAGAACAATACAGGGCTTTACTTACTATCCTATACAAGGAAATTCATAGGTTTATGAGAATATGGACTCAAACCTTAATACCTCCTGCAATAATGATAATGCTTTATTTTGTTATTTTTGGAACACTTATAGGCAAAAGAATAGGGCAGATGGGAGGATTTGATTATATGCAATTTATGATCCCCGGATTGATTATGATGTCTGTTATTAGTAACTCTTATTCAAATGTGGTTTCATCTTTTTTTGGTCAGAAATTTGCAAGAAGTATAGAAGAATTGTTGATTACACCACTGCCGCATTATTTAATCCTCTTAGGGTGGGTTTTAGGCGGAGTAGCCAGAGGTTTACTGGTTGGAGCAATAGTTACTTTTGTATCTTTATGGTTCTATGATCTTTCAGTGGTTAATTGGACTTTAAGTATATTTGTTGTCATTTCAACATCTGTTTTATTTTCTTTAGGGGGTTTTTTAAATGCGTTATTTGCTGAATCATTTGATGATATTTCAATTGTTCCAACATTTATCATGCAACCTTTGATCTATCTGGGAGGTGTTTTTTATTCGATCCAGCTCTTACCAGCCTTTTGGCAGACTGTTTCTTTAGCCAACCCCATTCTCTATATGATTAATGCTTTTAGATATGCGATTCTAGGCTCTTCTGATTTAGAGTCACTTGGCTTTTCAATAAACTCAGCATTATTCATGATAGTTGGATTTATTATTCTTCTAACTGCAATTTGTTTATGGTCTTTAAATAAAGGGCGAGGAATAAGATCATAACGAATGAAAGATTCCCCCTTAGGAAAAAATAGTCATATACCCACAGAATATGACTCTTCTTTGTTAATACCTTTAAGCAGATTAGATTCAAGAGTTAAATCTGGTCTCCAAGAATTTTCTTCTACAATGCATGGCAAGGATTATTGGACTTCTTATGAGGCTTCGTGGCTCAATTCAAGAGGAATTCCTCAAAATAGAATCCTCAATATAACTTATAGCAGTGATTCTAAGTATTTCGTTGAATCTAAATCACTTAAACTCTACCTTTATTCTTTAAATAATAAGAAATTTAATACTATTGACGAAGTCAGTAGTTTGATTCAATCAGATCTAGAACAAACTCTAAAAACAGAAGTAGAAGTTGATTTGGTTAGCTCACCTAGATCAATAGAAGATACTCATCTTTCATTGGATTCCTTGGCTATAGAAAAAATTGACTCTTATCCTAACTCCTTGGTCATAGAGCCAGAAGAAAAGGAAGCAAGCGAAGACCTCTCTTGCAGTCTATTTAGGAGTTTATGTCCTGTAACTGCCCAACCAGATTGGGCAACAATTTACATCTCATATTCAGGTATTGCAATAAATCATTCGGGGTTGCTTCGATACCTCTTGTCCTATAGAAATCATCAAGGTTTTCATGAGGAGTGTGTTGAAAGAATCTTTGTTGATATTAATAAAAGATGTCGATTAGATAAATTGTCTGTTAGAGCAAATTTTCTAAGAAGAGGTGGAATCGAAATTAATCCAGTCAGGACTTCAGCCGGTTTAGAAATAAATATGTCTAGAGAAGAGAGACAATGATGGATATTATATTTATCTTAGATTTTAAGAACTTCCCGTTAAATACCATGTAAATTATGGACACTAACCTTGAGAAAAGAATAAATGAATTAGAGGCCAGAAATGCCTTTCAAGAAGATGCTATTGAAAGACTTAGCTCTGAAGTTAGAAAACAGCAACAGGAAATTACCGCCTTGAACCAGCAATTAACCTCTGCACTAGATCTTCTGTTAAAAGGCAATGAAATCCAAGAAAGCATAGAAAAGCCACCTCATTATTAATTGCAATAAAGTCTTCTTTGTTAAAATATTTATAGTAGACTGCGCTCCGATAGGAGAGATGGCAGAGTGGTCGAATGCGCACGCTTGGA
>MDTG01258213.1_pt1 | contig 11354 bp, 11 predicted proteins | sample 811421 | NCBI WGS metagenome assembly MDTG01 (sample SAMN05326645, study PRJNA326480) | marine metagenome | isolation source: seawater | place: Pacific Ocean: South East | collected 2011
AAAAATTTAAAAAAAGTATTTGATAAAATTTTTAATTAACTAATTTTAAAATAAAAAATTTCCTTTTATCATCTGCGTAATTATTAAATTTATATTCTCCAGAATTAGTTACTTGAAAAGAATTTTTAAGATAATTGATTATCTCTTTTAATTTTTCTTCTTTTTCTATTTCAGGATGATGAGACTCAAAAACAAGAATTGAGTTTTCGTGCATAAAATTTTTTATATGACTAAAATAATTAATGTAATTATTTATTCCTCCATCGTATGTAGTATGATTTGCTAATGATAGTATTACATCGAATTTTGTTTCACTTTTAAATTCTAAAAAATTCGAACAAAAAAAATTTATATTATTTATTTTAAGTTTTTTCTTACATTCATCTGCAACTAATATACTAGATCTATCCCAGTCAATTGCAGTGCAATGTTTAAATGATAAATTGGTTTGCATTATAAGAAAACCAGTATTTGTCCCGACATCTAATATGCTTTTATTATCAATCAAGTCGTTTAATTTAAGTGCATTAACTCTTTCATTGGTCTTTCTTAGTCCACTAAGATTAATTTTCTCAAAACTTTGGTAAAAGTATCCATTTCCATAGTCATAAGAAGTTGATAAATTTTTAGCTTTTAAAGTCAAAATAAACTTTCTAAATGATCTAAATTTATCAAATTTTAAATTATCTAAAAATTTATTTATTTTAGAATTGGATGTCATTATAAAAAAACTTATTATAAAATTGATTAATAGTTGAAGCTTCTTCTGACATTTTTTTTACTGAAGAATTTTTAAAATCATTAAAGTTTATTTTACTAATATTATTGATGTCCAAAGTATAAGTTATAGACCTAGTTGCATGTTCTTCAAATGTTTCATACTCATCAAAATAAGTTTCACTAAAGAATTTTTTACTAGTATTAATATGATATGGCATCTTTCTATTTACTAGTGCAAATTCTATAAAAATTCCAGACCAGTTTGATATTAAATTTAAATATTTATCCAGTTTTAGTTCGGGATCTAAATCAAAATTTATATTATTTTTTTTTAAGTCTTCTATTCTAACTTCTTTTTTTAAAATGGACATTGGATGAGGCCTTAAAATATAATCAATGTTATTTTTTTTAAATAAATCATCTAAAATATAATGATATTTTAGTTCGTAAAAATTTGTTTTCCAAGTTGGAGCTATTAAAACATCAATTTTTACTTTGTTTTGTTTTTTTATATTTTCTATAAAATAATATTTAGATTTAAAAGCTTTTATGTTTTTTTTATGTAATTTATTCAAAATTGATACCTCTCTATGTTGATATGAATTTATGGCTTGTACTGCATCAAAATCTAAAAAAGCTTTTTTATGATATGCTTTTAGTAAACTAATTGGAGAGTGTTGAATATAAACATACTTTATTTTAGATCTGACAGATTTTTTAAAAATTGAAGAATTCAAATTTGGAGTTGTGCTATAAAGATATTTATAATTAGCTGTTAAAAAAAAAAACTCTCTAAAAAAATTTGATCTTAGATGTAAAATAATACAATTTGAGTTTTTAAAATCAATTTCTTTAAAAGTAATTAAGACTACTTTTTTTCTTCTACATTTTTTATTCAAAAAATATTCTAGGTATTTAATTGTATGTTTATTTTCATTAAAAAAACAAATAAAAGTATTTTTTTTTTTTAAAAAAAAATTTGTTAAATTTATAATATCTTTAAAAAAATTACTTATATTTTTTTTTATAGTTGTAAAAATCTTCATAATCATCAAATTCATACCAAAAACTCTTTGTTGGAAGTACTTTAATTTTTTCTTTATTTGACAATACAATATTTAAAAAGTCAGTAGTTTGCATACTATCATAATTATTATTTTTATAATAATTAATTACCTTAGATATTTTTTTTTTAGGAATATAAATTAAACCCATAAATTGACTTTTAGGTTCTTCTTTTTTTTTAATTTTATTTCCAATTTCTTTTAATTCATTTTTTTTATTGTATTTCAAAGTTTCTGCATCTTCATAAATATTTTTTCTCCTTATCTTCCATATATTTCTCCATGATAAATTAACTGGCAATAGAATATTTTTTGAATTTTTCTTTATAATTCTATCCAGGAGGTTTTTTTTATAAATTATATCTGAATATGAAATTAGTGTATTGCCAGAAATTTTTTTTAAACCACATATGATTGAATAAAACATTTCCTTTTTATTATAATATTTATTATAGATAAAATTTACTTGTTTAAATTCTCTTAATGTATTTTTAATTATTTGGGATTTGTATCCTACAACAACAAAAATTTTCGTAAAACCTGATTTGATTGCATTTTTTACTAATACTTTTAATAAAATACCTTCTTTAATATTAATTAGTTGTTTATTTTTTTTAACTTTTTTATAGATTCTTGAGCCTTTTCCAGCTGCAATAATTACAATGTTCATTTAATCTTAAAATTTTCTTTTATTAAATTATTTATGTAAATTTGATTTTTCGAAAATCTCTCAGGATGAAACATCAAGCATAAAATTTTTTTGCTTTTAGATTTACATACCTCAATTGATTTATCTCTATGTCTAAATAAACTCTTAAAATCTTGGCTCAATTTCATTATACCATAACTATGAAATGAATTAACATTAATTACTTTTTTTTTGTTCTCTGAAAAAATATTATGATTTGTGTTTTTATGAAACTTAACTTTTTTTTGTATAAATCCAAATTTTTCACCTACCAATTGATACCCACGGCAAACAGCTAAAATTGGAATATGATTTTTAATTGCTATGTTTAATAATTTTTTTTCAAATTTATCTCTAAATAAATTTAATTTATCTTTTTTATTGGAATAGATATCTCCCCCACCAGACAAAATTATACCATTGTAATCATTAATTAATTCTTTTTTTAATAAAATTTTTTCGTCATAAGTAACAATGTTTATATTTGATTTAAATTTTTTAAATAAATCGTACCATTCTTTATTGATTGAAAAGCAAATTTTCTTATAATTATTTTTGTATACGTAAGGGGTTATTAAAAATTTCATTTTAAGATAGTAATTTGTAATTATTTTGGAAGCAATTTAATTCAATAATTTTATTGTTTTTTATATTTTCATAATTACTTTCACCAATCCCAATACATGCGGGGATATTTTCTTCTAGACATCTAATAGCCATATGAGAATTTACACCACCATATTGAGTTATTAGACCTTTAATATTTAGACCAAATAAAAAATCAAAACCTGGATCTGCATTTTCTACCATTACTATTTTATTATTTAATAACTTTTTATTTTTTATTTTGACATATTCTACAATATTGCCAGTAATAACTTTATTAGTTATAAAATTTCCTTTTGCTTGATATTTTTCAAATTGATAAACCGAGTTAGGCGAAGTTATTACATCTGGTAAACTAATATTTTTAAGTATCTTAAAAGTTTTTTTATTTTTTCTTATTTGCAATTTTAATAGTGATGATAACTTATCAATATCCAAATTTTGGTATCTATTCTCGAACTCTTGTATAGATAAAAATTGTAGATCTTCCCTATCAATATTCATTTCTTTACCAAGTTTTTCTAAATTAATAAATATTTCATCTATACCCTTAGAAAAAGTTAATTTTGCTTCTTCTCTTAATCTTATCGAGTCCTTTGCAATTTTTAAGAATTTATTAATAGATAATTTTAAATTGTGTTTTTTAAAGACATAACTCATTTCTCTTAATTTTTTTCTACTAAAAAGATATTTAGACTTTTTTTTGATAGTTAATTTTTTTTTAATGAAATAATTGTTAAAATTTTCTTTATAATTTTTTGAAATAATTGAGTAAGTTGAAGGTCTTAAATGTCCATATTTATTATTAAATTTTATTCTTGCCTTGTTATTTGCAAATGCTTTGTTTGCACTTAATAAAATATCATTTGTGCATAATTCTATACTCTCATAAAATTTTACTATTTCACTTGTGCTTATAATCTTTAATAAGACAAAAGATTTTAGGATTTTGGTAGTTATAAAAGCTATTCTGGCTATACCAGCAAATGGAAGTGTTCCATTTTTTTTTAAATTATGAATATTAAAATGAATTTTTTGTACTTCACTGATTTTTTGATTTTTAAAATTCTTAAGATTTTTTTCAAAATTTTCAAGCAATGTTAATTCTTTTTTTATAATCTTATCATAACTCAATAATATATTATTTGTAAGTTTGTTAAGACTAGATAAATATATTTTTGTTTCTTTATTACTTAAATATTTTTTTAAGTTTTTTAATGAAAAAATATCGTAACATGTTTCAATAACTTCGAACTCAATCTTATCATGTAAATATGGATATTTAGATATTTTTTTTATTGAATTATTAACTACTTTTGAACCAATTTTATTTGGTAAATCTTTTGGCAAGAAAGAATTTATATCAGTTTTTAAATCAATATAAGGAAAACCAAAAAGATTAAACATTAATGCATTAGGTTGTACATTTTTATAACCATAAGATGATCTTTGGATAGCCCAAATATTTTTTGTTATCAATTCATCATATAAAGAAATTGCAAGATTAGACGGTTTAAAACCTATAATTTCAGCTGGATTCCAATCAGCCATATTACTTAATACAGTGGTTCTGCCAGGCAATAATGGATTAGAAGAAATTTTTTTTATTTTTTTATATATATTAACTAAAGCTTCATTTATTTTTTTTGTTTTGTGTTTAATTATTAGATTTCTGCATTGAAATAATATTAGTTTTTTATTTTTTATACAAAATTCTATGTCTAGTGAATCATTTTTATATTTTTTTTCAATTAATTTTATAATTTTTAAAGTTTTATAAAAATTTTTACTTAAATTAATTTTATCTTTAAATATTACTTCCGTTTTCATATTATCATTTTTCTTTCCAGAAGTAATTAGATCTGTCTTATTTGATTTATCATAATTAATTATGTAATATTCAGAACCATTTTTTGGATCTTTTGTAAAAATTACACCACTTAAATCAGGATCTTTTATATATAATTGAAAAAGTATTTGATCTTTATTATTACTAAATTTAGTTGTGACGTAATTAATAGAATTAATTAAATCTTTTTTTTTTGTAGTTGTTATGACTGATAAGTATTTACCAGCATTAGATTTATTAAAATTATCTTCATCTTTTGATGAAGATCTAATTATAATTTTTTGATTTTTAAAAATATTCTGAATTTTATCAATTACTTTATCATTATTTTTTTTAAAGTAATTTAAATCAAAATAGATAAATTTTGGTACAATAAAATTTTTTTTAAAATTTTTTTTTAAAAATTCTAAACTTTCTGCTTTTGTTAAATTTTTTTTTGGCAATTTTAAATTTAAATTTTAAAAACTTATTGTTTTTTTTCTTCCTTATCGGTGCTTGATTTATTAAAAATCTTTCTAATCAGAAATTTAAATTTGTTCCAATAAACACTTAAAAAAGCTCCGATACCCGCTAAAAATGCCAAAATTATTTGGAGAATTGATGATCCTGCTCCTGGATCAAGATAAGCATAGGCATCTGTATTTACCATAAAAATTAAAAAAATTGTTAATAAATTTTTTTTCATTAAATTATAATATAATTTTATACTTTTAAAACAAGTTGAAATATATCTTATTTAAAATTTAGTTTATGAAATATTATCCAATTATTATTTTTTGCTTTAATAGACCAGATCATTTAAAAAATTTGCTGAAGTCAATATATCTAAATAAAAATTTTCATAAACATCAATATTATTTTTTCTGTGATTTCTACAAAAAAAAAATGGATAAAAAAAATAATATTAAAGTAAAAAATATAATATTAAATTTAAATAAAATTAAAAAAAAAAAAATTATAATAAGAAAAAAAAATTTCGGTTTATCTGAAAATATAATCAATGGAATTAATCATGTATTTAAAAAATATAATGCAGCTATTATTTTGGAAGATGATTTAATTTTAAATAGACATGTTTTAAATTATTTTAATAAAAGTTTATTTACTTACTCAAGAAAAAAAAAAATTTTTAGTGTTTCTGCTTACTCTTATATAAAAAATTATAAATTTAATTTTATAAGTGGATTATATGAAGCAAGAAGGCATTCAAGCTGGGGATGGGGTACTTGGAAGCACAAATGGGATAAAATTGATTTTTATGATTTAAAATTCTTTAAAAAAAAAACAAAAATTTTATTAAGTTAGGAAAAGATATGAATTTAATGATGTGGGCCCAAAATAATAAATTAATTAATTCATGGGCTATAAGATTTAATTTTTATTGTTCATTTTTTAATTTATTAAGTATTCAACCAAGATATACGATGATCAAAAATATGGGAAATGATTTTAGTGGCAATCATAAAAGTTTTAGGTTTAATATTAATGAAAGATTTGATCAAAATTATAATCCGTTAGTAAAAAATAAAATAAAAAAAAATGTTTTTAATTCTCCTGCTAAATCTAAATTGATTGATAAATATATTATGAATTCCCATCGACCAAGTATAAGACTTTTAATGAAATATTTAATAAAAAAAATAATGTAATGGTTAATTTTTTTAGTATTATTGTTCCTAATTTGAACCAAGGGAAATATCTTGAGGATTGTCTAAAAAGTATAGTTAATCAAAAATATAAAAAATTTGAAGTTATAGTTTTGGATGGTGGATCTACTGATACAAGTATAAAAATAATTAAAAAATTTGCAAGACAATATAACTCAATTACATATTGGCATACAAAAAAAGACAAAGGTCAAGTTGATGCAATAAATTTTGGAATTAAAAAATCAAAGGGAAATTGGATTACATGGCAAAACTCCGATGATTTTTTTAATTCAAATAAAGTTTTAAATATTTTTAATGAATATATTATTTCAAATCCAAAAAAAAAATTATTTGTTGGAAACATGAATATAGTTTCAGAGAATAAAAAAATTATTAAGAAACTTAAATATATTAAACCAAATTTTAATTCATTGTTATATGAAGGTATGACATTAAGTAATCAATGTTCATTTTGGCACTCTTCAATTAATAAAAAAATTGGTTTTTTAAAAAAATATAATGTTGATTTTGATTATGAATGGTATTTAAGAATTTTATCAAAATATCCTGACTGCGGCCATCATCTAAATTTTCCTGTAGGTTCATTTAGAATACACGATGATCAAAAAACATCTAAAAAAAATAATAATGACTTAGAGAGAATTAAAAAAATTAAAACAAAATATGGGATTTCAAATTATTCTATCATGCGTTTTTTTATTAAATATCTACTTATTTTAAGAAGAACAGTTTATTATTTATCGAAATGTGAGTTTTCTTATGTATTTTATGGTATATTTGGCCAATTTTTTTCAATTTTTAAAAAAAACAAATTTTAAAAAATAAGATTGCAAATTAAAAAATAAATAAAATACTTTAAATAAATCTATTTAGTTATTAGCAAAATATTAATTTTTGTAATTAATACTTTTAACTGTTAAATAATATTAATATTATAAATTTTTAGATATGGAAATTCAAAAAAAAAAAAATAGCCTTAATCACAGGAATAACCGGTCAAGATGGATCATACCTTGCTGAGTTTTTGTTGAGAAAAAAATATTTAGTACATGGAATAAAAAGGAGAAGCTCAACTATATCATCTCCACGAATAGACCATTTACGAAATACCAAAAATTTTTATTTACATTATGGAGATCTAGCAGATTTCAATTCATTGTTTAATTTAATTAAAAAAATTAAACCAGATGAAATTTATAACTTAGCAGCCCAATCACATGTTGCAATTTCTTTTTCTATTCCCGAATATTCTGCTGATATTAATGCTATTGGAGTTTTAAGAATTTTAGAGTGTATAAGGATTGTAAATCCAAAAATTAAATTTTATCAAGCCGGAACATCAGAACTTTATGGAAAAATCCAAAAAAAAAAACAAGATGAAAAAACAAAATTTTATCCTAGAAGTCCATATGCAGCAGCTAAATTATATGCACATTGGATCGGAATAAATTATAGAGAAGCTTATGGATTATTTGTATGTAACGGAATTTTATTTAATCATGAAAGTGAAAGAAGAGGTGAAAATTTTGTTACAAGAAAAATTACTCAAGGAATGGTTAGAATAAAGTTAGGTCTACAACGTGATTTAGTTTTAGGAAATTTAGAAGCAAAAAGAGATTGGGGGTATGCCAAAGATTATGTTGAAGCAATGTGGCTAATTTTAAATAAAAAAAAACCAGATGATTATGTAGTTTCAACTGGCGAACAAAAAAGTGTCAAAGATTTTATTAATGAGACAGCAAAATTACTTAAAATTAAAATAAGATGGAAAGGCAAAGGTCTGAACACAAAAGCTTATAATGAAAATAATAAATGTATTATAAGATGTAGTAAAAAATATTTTAGACATTCAGAAGTTGAAGAATTGTTAGGAAATAGCTCAAAAGCAAAAAAATTACTGCATTGGAAACCAAAAACAAGTTTTAAGACGTTGGTAAAAATCATGGTTCAATATGATCTAGAATTAGAATTGAAGAATAATGTTAATAAAAAAAAATGACCCTATATTTGTTGCAGGTCATACTGGCTTAGTTGGATCAGCAATAGTTAGAAAACTAAAAGAAAAAAAATACAAAAATATAATTACTATCCAAAGAAAAAACTTAGATCTAACAAACCAAGAAGAAACATTTTTATTCTTGAAAAAAAAAAATCCTAAATTTGTTTTTATAGCAGCCGCGAGAGTAGGCGGAATAATTGACAATAACTCAAAAAAAGCTGACTTTATATTTGAAAACCTCCAAATTCAAAATAATTTAATTCATGGTAGTCAAATAAATAATATTAAAAATATTATTTTTTTAGGTTCTAGCTGTGTTTATCCAAAAAATATTAATATACCAATAAAAGAAAGTTTTCTTTTAAAAAAAGAGTTAGAAAAAACAAATGAACCTTATGCTATTGCAAAAATAGCAGGCATTAAAATGTGTGAAAGTTACAATTTTCAGTACGGAATGAATTATAAATGTATAATGCCATGTAATACTTATGGACCAAATGATAATTATAATTTGATTACAAGTCATTTTTACCCAGCATTGATAATGAAAATGTTAAATGCAAGGAAAAAAAATAAAACAAGCATTAATATTTGGGGAAATGGAAAAGCAAAACGTGAATTATTATATGTAGATGATTTAGCGGACGCGTGTGTATATTTTATGAATAAAAAATCTCCAAGTTTAATTAATATTGGTACAGGAAAAGATAAAACAATACTGCAATATCTTAATTTTTTAAAAAAACAAATAAATTATTATCCTTCAACAAAGTTTGATTTGTCAAAACCAAATGGAACAAAAAGAAAAGTTCTGGACATTAGTATTGCAAAAAAATTAGGTTGGGTTGCAAAAACTACGCTAAAAGATGGAACAAAAAAAACAATTAAAAGTTTAACATCTCATTAAATTTTGAAATTTTCAATCATTACGACAGTTAAAAAAAATTATTTAAATACGATTAAAATTTTTTTTATTCTTTTATTTTTACCGTTATTAATTAAATGCATATTTATATATCCAGGAAATAAATTTATATATTTATTTTTTTCATTAATTTTTAATTTTTATATAATGTATTCTTTAAGAAAAGATGCATTTTTTACCGATTTTTTTTTATCACTTTTTCTTTGGCTTGGTATTTGGTTTAAATTTTCTTTTCAAATGGTTTTTTATATAAGTGTTGATCCAGAAAAAGATATGCCAGGCGTTATAAAGAATTATGCTGGCAATTTTGATTTTAGCCCCACATCTTATGACAATGTTTTAATAATTAGTTTTTTTAGTGCATTTTCATTAATTCTTACTTCTTTTTTTATAAAAAAATTTTTTTTTAATTATAAAAAAAATTTTTTGAAAACAAGCAAATTAAATAAAGTAATTGATTTAAATAAAGAAAAAATAATTTTTATATCTTTAATATTTTTATTCAGTTTTTTAATTTTTTATTCTATTAACTTGTATTTTAGCATTTACCAAAAAGGAATTGTTTATGAAGGAAACATTCCATCTATATTTTATAATCTATTTATCTGGACAATTAAAATTGGTTTTCCAGCATTTGCATCGATAATAATTTATTTTGCATTAAATTTGAAAAGTAAACAATATAAAGTTAAATCATTTTTGTTGGCTGTCCTAGAAAGCACATTTTCATCAATTAGCCAAATTAGCAGAGCTATGATTTTTAATCCTTTTTCGATGATCTTTGGAATATACAAATATAATCAATTTGAAAAAAAAAATTTTCTACTAATAATTTTTATAAATCATACATAGTTTTAATATTTTTCTTTATATTTTCACTTTTTATTACTTCAGAGTTAAGAAGCAAATTTTACAATGTAAAATTGATAAGTAGTAAATCTAAGTCTGAAAATAAAGTTGAATTAAAACTTTTAAGTCATTTTTCTAACTTTATGTATTTAGCTGGAAACAGGTGGGTGGGTATTGAAGGAATAATGTCGACTTATAGTCTGAAAAATAAAAGTTTTAAATTTTTAAAAGACTCTTTTAAAGAAAAATATAATTATACAATGACATATTACACTGTCAAAGTTAGAAAATATGAGCAACATAATAAGTTTGATAAAATAAAAAACTATTTTTCTAAAAATGAGTTAAAACATATTGCAATTTTTACACCAGGAATTATTGGTTTTTTATATTATTCAGGTTCATTAATATTTGTTGTTTTTGCACTTTCTATAATTTTGATGATTTGTGTTTTAATTGAAATTTCAGTTTTTAAACTAACTAAAAATAATTACATATTTACATCTTTTGTTTCAAATGTATTGGCCTATCAATTAGCTCACTATGGATATATGCCTCAAAATACGTACAAAATTATATTTGGAATATTTCTTGGTTTGATAATGATTATGATTATAAATAAAATTATTTATAAAAGATGAACATTTTAGGATTAAATATTTTTCATGCAGACACATCAGCTTGCTTAATTATTGATGGAAAAATTATTAGTGCAGTTGAGGAGGAAAGATTTACAAGAATTAAGCACTATGCTGGATTTCCAATTAATTCAATCAAATTTTGTTTAGAAAATTCAAAGTTATCTTTACATAATATTGATTATATTGCTCTAAACTTTGATTCCAGGTATAATTTTTTTGAAAAATTAAAATATTCAATATTTAAAAATCCTATTTCTCTCATAAAAAAATTATCATTATCATATAAAAAAAATTCAATTAGACGGATTTTAGATAAAAATTTTTTAAGTAAATTTTCTGGAAA
>MDTG01421057.1_pt1 | contig 11354 bp, 9 predicted proteins | sample 811421 | NCBI WGS metagenome assembly MDTG01 (sample SAMN05326645, study PRJNA326480) | marine metagenome | isolation source: seawater | place: Pacific Ocean: South East | collected 2011
GGCGGTGAGGAGAACGGGAGAACGGGAGAACGGGTCGCGTCATGGACTGGAGCAGGAAGCGCATGCAAGTGGTCGAAGCCATCACGGATCGGGTGTCGGCTGCGACGAATCGGGTGATCAGCCAAGATTTGGCCGTGCGCATCGCCGTGTGCTGCGCTCTGCGCAACCCGGAGGAAGCGCTGACCTACATGACCAACCGATCGACTTGCGAGATGATCAAGGAGCACGTGGACGAGTTACGCATCAGCATCTTCGAATTCGGCCAGTTCTTCGGCTTCAATGCGCTACCCGCACACGGTTCCGATCAGTGTGTGCAGCTCGCGGGCAGCGACTGCGTGCGCGCAGTCACCGATGTCGTCGAAACTGCTCTGCGATACGCGCTCGCAGAGCAGCTCCAGTCGGCCAATTGGCGTAAGCCTCTTTGTCGCCTCTCGTCGGTGATCGCCATGGAGATGGAGGAAACCTCCGAAGCGCTGGGCCTTGCCGTGGGAACGTTTGGGGAGAGCGACGCGCGTCGACTGAGCGACGCGCGCGAGCACATGGAAGAGGAGGTGGGGACCAACTTGGAAGCAGTGGACCTTGCGCTGAATGAGCTCTTGCGCGCGTTCGGGATTGGTTAATGGTGTTAATGGTGTTAATGGTGTGCCGTGTGTGCCGTGTGTGCCGTGTGTTCGTCCCTTTTAAGAGTTGGAGGAGTAAGAAACACATCCAGCCACGAGGACGTGGCAGCGAGACCTCTCGCATGACACGCCAGCAGACGAGCATCGTTCGATCGTTTCTTCGCGAGGATGCCCCACGAGCTGTCTTCGTGCAGACCCTCTTGCAAGCACGCCTGGCGACGTGCGTGCTCTTTCTGCACCTTGGCGACGTCTGCAAAGGTGCTCGTCGACGGCAGATTCCACTTTTCACAGAGCCAAGCGTGCATGTCCATACCACACCCTCTCCGGCACAGCATTCCAACAGCTCAGCCTTTATTGTCGCTCACCACCCTCGCCACCCTCCCTCGCCCCCCTCCCTCGCCACCCTCCCTCGCCACCCTCCCTCGCCACACTCTCCTTCTTCTACGCCCGCATCGCGACCTCTACGACCTCTTGCGCTTGAGCGAGTTCTGGCCCGCGCACCACGCCTGGTCCTCGGCTAGTTCCTTCAAGAACTCGATCGGCACGTTGCACTTGTAGAGCGGGCACTTTCCGGGGAAATTGACAATCTCGTCCTCGATTGGCAGCTTCGCGCCCACGTCGGGCGTGGTACCATCCTTCGACAACACGCCGCCTGTGCCCTTGGGCGCCAGCTGGCTGAGCATCGTGTTGAGGAACTTGCCCCAGGTCGGGCTGCCGTCGCCCTCCAGCACGGCGCAGTGCTTGCCGGTCAGCATGGCTCCTGGAAGCGACGCCGTGCGCATGGCTACCAGGCCGAAGAGAAGCGCAGCGCGCGAATGCTGCAACGAGTCGCGGGGGATCTTCTTGGCCACCTCCGCCTCGGCCGACTCGATCTGCGTCTTGAGTCGGGCGGTCGTCCACGGCTCGGGGAGCGCGAGTTGCGTCACCTGGATCTGCTCGGCGTGGGATGCCACCGTGCGCACCTCCGCATCATCCAGGGCTGCAATGGCCGCTTCCACCTCGGGCGACAGGCGAAGCCGCAGCACATCTTGCTGCACCCGACGACCGCCGTCGCCGTCGCCCTCCTCGTCGCGCAGAAGACGCGTCGGCTCGGAGCGGAGCGCGTTGACGATGCCCATGGTCTGCTCGGTGGTGGCGCCTTTGGGAAGGTGCGCAACGTAGCAGTTGCGCTTTTTGACCATCTGGTTCACCATGCGCTCGGCATCGGCGCCGATGCCGAGGTAGTACATCTTGCCCCCGCAGACGTGCGTGAGGTGATTGGCGACCGCCTCGAGGTACCGGTCTCCGTTGCTGTCGCTGCTGTCCAGCGTGACGATGTTGGGAAGGCCGTCCTGGTTGACACCAATGGCAAGATCGCCGTGGAACATGTTTTCGCGGCCGTCGCCGATGACGATCCAGTCGCAGAAGATGCCTTGGCCGAAGACGTTGGGGTATTTCGTCGTCGCCTTGTAGATCGCGGAGATCATGCCGGTCTGTCCGCTGACCCCATCGATGTGGACCTTCCCCTCCGCATCGGTGCCCCGCAGGAAGGACGCGGCCACGTTCCTCATCTCCACGACGTGAGACTTGATCGATCCCGATCGGTCGACAAACATCACGAGGGGTGTCACCCCGTCGGGGATCGGGTTCGGGTTGCGCCACAAGAGCTTGAGCTTGTCGTTGAAGGCAAAGACGGCAATGATGTACTGCGTGACGGTGGCGGTGGTGGCCTGCGGCGGCTCCGCGGCCGGCGCGGCGTTGTTGTTGGCCGCGAGTTCCGTGCTTGCCATTCTGCTTGCTTGGCTCGGGAGTGCTTGGGTTCTTGGGTTCTTCTGTTTCTGTCTTAGCGTATCTCCTAAAACGCAAGCACACACCCCCTCCCGGCCGCCACGCCCACTGCACCGCTTGCACCGCTTGCATTCCCTCATGCTGTCCACTCGCCTTTACATCACCTGCCCGCCATCGGAGGCAAGCATGGCCGAGCGCCTAGGCGCCAAATGGGACGCCAGCGCAAAGCGCTGGTACGCAGCTTCGCGCAAGGTGTATGGTCAGCTCCGTCGCTGGCACCACTACCGACCGAATGCATCGCCGACCACGCCCAGTGCAATCGGCAAGACTCCGCGGCGCCAACGGGCCAATGGCGCTGGAGAGGACAGCGCCGGCGCACAGCAGCAGCAGCGTCTCGGCGTGAAACGCGCCGACCACGAGCTGCTGCGCGTGATGGGCGCCCACTGGGACGTCGCGTCGCAGTCGTGGCGGGTTCCCGAAGGAGCGTCGGCGGACCGCGCCTCCTTCTTCTTGAGGCGGTGGCCGCCCGGCGCTGTGTTGCCGTCGGTGAAACTGTCCTCTTCCTCCTCCTCCTCAAAGGCGAACCGTCCGAAAGCACTGCTGAAGCCTCCGTCGCAGTCGCCACGAAGGGCCTCGATCGCAGGGCCGCCTCCCCGCTCCGTCGCCGTGGCCACGACGACGCAGGGCTGCGGCCGGTTCGCATTTCTGATGGCGTGAGGTCGGTTTGTAGTAACTTGATACAATAAGTACGTACTATGGCTCAGGTGTGTGGGTCCGGTAAGTAGAAACCGCCATGCTGCCGGCCGGCGACGAGCACGGCCTCTTCGACGGGCTGTCGCTCTGCGATGCGATGGACATGCGCGAAATTGGCACTAGTGGTGGATATGGTGGAATGGAAATTTTGGTAGTGCACGGTGCAGAACAGAATGCCGACAGAAGTCCACAGTATGTCGCCAATGGAGACGCGAAAGTGTCGTTTCGAATACTGAGAGCACCGACAGGTGATCAGTTGAACGACGCGGAGGCGGAGGCAGCGAAGAAGGAGGCAGCGAAGAAGGAGGCAGCGGAGGAGGAGGCAGCGGAGCAGGCAGAGATGAAGCAGCTTCGAGCTCGTTTCGAAGAAGCTAAAGAATTCGCCGACACGCAGAATGGTTTAGCCGAAAACGAGAAGCTACTCAAAGTGCTCTGTGCGGTTGAGCACCACGTCGACTTCTATTGGAAGTTTGAACAGTCACATGGAGGAAGAAGTACAAGCACGGAGACGGTGGCGGTGAAGTACCGCATCTCGATCCGTTTTGTGATCGGAATGGACATGGTTGTTGGACCAACGGATGCCGACGCGCCGATGGTGAAGATACTCAACAATCTTTGCGACATCTATACGGGGCCGATTGTAGGAGACGGTGGGGACCCCCCCGATTCTAACTGGAAATGGTTTGAGAACTTCAACGACCCCGAGGTATCCGACATAGACGTGTGGCTGGCGCTCGGCAAGAAGCACGAAGGCAGCGTCCCACATTGGGCTGTGGACACAGACACCATCTCCAGCTACTGCGTCTTGAGTAGAGATCCTAAGATCCAATCCGGTAGCAATGAAAGTTGCACAGTCAACATATGGAGCAACAAGCCGGGGCGTAAGCACGGCAACTTGGCGGTGGACAATCGGCGTGAGGACCATGAATACGATGATTTGAACCTCATGTACAACACGATCCTCTTCGAAAAGATTGAAGCATCCATCAATAAGCTTATGACAGAGATCCAGCACCTGGGAGGACCGGCGGCGATGACATTTCCATGTCTGCGGTTCGACAACAACCCTCGGGGCAAGCAGAATACGATGACCAAATGGGACGAACTTACCGTCGTGACAGCCGAACAAGGCTACATTGCTGACGACTACGTCGATGATAACATTTACGATGCACTGCTGGGTTCTGGAGAAGTCACAAACGATGACGAGGGAGATAATATCGCGAGGAGCTTGATTCTCATCATGAAACTATGGAGAACTGCGTTGGGGTCAGAATCGATTCGTCCAGAGATGTCGTCGTATGGAGAGCGGCAAAGCCGCGGCAGAGCGCGAAAACCCGCCTCGGTGGCACGACCAAGAGCAGAAAGTAGTAATCAGGGTTATCCCCCTTCCTCTCCCCGTGACCCTTCTCCGGCGCGTACTGGCCTTCCTCGTGAAGACGTCCCTGGCGGGCTACCAGCCTGGGTGAGAGAAATGGGTGGACGAAATGGAAATGAAAAAGATGGGGTAGGAGCACATCCGTGCGCAACAAATGGAATCGATACAATGGAAGGAGACTTGGCGCCAATGCTGTCCATCGGAGCACTGACGCCTAGCTATGCTTCGGCTGTCTCTGGAAAGCCGAAGCATATTGTCGAGATCCAGAATGGGCTACGAAGGGCAATGTACATGCTGTTGGGTATCCACTGCGCAAAGGATTTGATTGAATTCGCATTCGGAACCTCAGATATCGATTCACCAACCATATCAGTCGACGCATGGGACAACCTCAACCTGCAGCAAGTGGCTCGTGCGTTGGATCTAAGGGTCAATGCCCCATCTATCGACAAGTTGCAGTTTTACCCTGCACGAACAACAGACGAGACAGCGTTCTGGACAAGTGGAGTGTCTACGCGTCGCACAATCCGCACTGGAGGAGAGAACATTGAGGAAAACAACTGGATGACATCCTACTACCGCATCTCGCCGGTCGCCGTCGAAAGGATCATGGATAAAAGTATTGAGATGAGATACGATGTAGACCCGAATGCGTTGCACGAGTACGAGAAAGCGTTGCAGGCAGCAATGACGGCACGTGATTATGGCCAGTACCGGGTCAAAGGTGCAGCTTTTGCGCCAGCGGAAATCAGAACGTCGCAATGGAAGACAACAGAGCCGTCAAGAAGACAAAAAGAACAACAAATCAAAGAACTTGAAGCTGAGTTAGAGAGAAAAAAGGAGGCACTAGGGGGGGAACCGCAACCAAAAGAATTACCTGCGCCCTCTGCGCCCTCTACGGATCAGCCTGGACAAAGATCAAAACCTGGGGTGTTTGCTAGTATCTTTGGACGGCGACAACAGGGAGCGAACCCACCAGAAACGGGGAAGAGCGTGTCAGACAGGTCAGAAACGGGGAAGAGCGTGCCAAACAGGAGGTCAGGAGGGCGACGGAGGCCAAGGAGGCCATGAGGTAGGGAGTGACACAGCGGCGTCGTCGTCATGGACCGTAAATAAATTTAAAAGTTCTGCACGCACTTCCGACCCAAAAGGCCCAACAAACCCATAAGACCCGTAACACCCACATTAACAAACCCTATCACCACATGGATGGCAGCAGCTTCGCCCACGCCGAGACGACGGCGATGCACAGGCCACTTTCACCGGACGCGCGTTTGATCGCGCCGTCGACGGCCATTATGTTCACGTCCACGTCGACGCAGCTCTCCTTGAGGATGGCCACCATTTGTTCGATGCATTCCGGGTTGTGCACCATCATCGCCGGCGTGAGGTGGAATTCGATGGGCTCGTAGGCTGGTGCGTCCTTGGCGTCCGGCTCGTCGAAGTGGATGCTGCCGAGCGACTGCAGGCTGCGCTCGAGGTAGGCATCTTCCCATGGCGTAAGCTGTTGCTTGCTCATGTCGACCGGCGGCATGCGGCTCCTCTCCGCGCGACGCGACGCGTGCACGATCGCCCTGCACTCCTCCGCGTTCAATCCTGCGATGTCGACGAGGTTGTAGGCACCCCTGCTCAGCTGCTCTGGCGTCACGCCGGTGAGGATGGGAGTTCCTTCGCGCAGCGTCTGCGAGGAAGGGCATAAGGCAAACTGGTTGATCGCCAGGCCGGCGGCCACCAGCCCGGTATCCTCGACCAAGGCACCCGCGACCGTGAACTCCACCATGTGGCCGTAGAAGGCGTGCCTTCCATCGGAGCGCGAGTGCGCCAGGTCCTCGACGACTTTGCCGATGACGGGGCCGATGGCCGCGCGGTGCTTCTCGCGCTCCTTCTCGCGCACGTGAAGTTGCGTGCGGAGTCTTACGTCGCTGACGTGCAGGTTGTTGGTCGGCAGCATGGCCGTGCCTTCGATCGGGTGGCACTCGCTTACCGAGGCGACTGCGTCCTGCGTCAGAAAATCGTACAGCTTGGAGGCCCTGCCGTCTCCGAGCGACTCCCGGTCCTCGGCGCTGAGCTGCGCCCGCCGCCACTCGGGCAGGAGCGCGCGGGCGCGCAGGGAGTTGACTGCATTTACCTTCGCCGCGTCGCCCGCGATGGGCTGTGATCGGAACAGCTGTTGCTGCCTCTTGCGCTCCGCCTCGCTCGCGGCGGCCACATGCTTCGACAGGTCGATCTGGTCGGCCCTACTCGCGCCCCTGAGGAAGTGGGCCACCGGCAGCGCAAGCGCGATCGCGTGGCCGGCGTTCACCTTGTACGTGTTGGCGCTCTTCGCGTCGGTGCCCGACGCGGTCGTCGCGCCGACGATGGCCAGTCCGATGACGTGGAAGAAGAGCGCGTTGCGCATCGCGTGGATCGCCGGGTGCGACTTGGCGTCGATCTGCGGCGAGTCCGCCCGCGCGAAGTTTGCAAGGCCCATCTGGAACGCGAAGGCCGTCGTGGTCAGAGCGGAGCCGTCGCAGTCGTCGCCGGAAAAGGCATCGACCGACGCCTGGTCGGACCAGTGCTCTTGGATGACAAAGTCGACACCGCTTCCGGAGGTCGATGCGACGGTGCGTCCATCCGGCCGATATCCGACGAACCAATTGGCAAGGTTTCGAAGGGCGGATGTCGCGACCGCGCCTTGCGCCGACGCGCGCGCTCCCGGCCACTCGCAGTCTTGGTAGAACGAGCGCAGGCGGTCCTCGTCGCGGCCGCATTCGACGTTCAACGCATGGGCGAGGACAGATTCGAGCGCATCGAGGCTCAAGGGCGTTGGGCGCGTGAGCATCGAGTAGACGGGAACATAGCCTGAAAAGTCGACCTTCACGTCCTCCTCTTCCTTTTCTCCCTTTCCTCCTTCTTTTGGCGTGTCGTCCACCTTCATCTCATCTGCTCCGTACGCGTCCACCTTCATCTCATCTGCTCCGTCGCCGTCGTTGTTCTCTGCATCAGCTCCATCAGCTCCATCAGCTCCATCAGCTCCATCAGCTCCATCAGCTCCTGGCTTGTCGTCCGCCGCCAAGGACATGATGCCCACGGGGACGCGCGAGAGCGGCTTCATGAGACGCGGCAGTGACGGATAGACCAGCGCTCCCATGCGCGCCGCGAAGGAGCGGTTCCAGAACGCCGCCACCGCACCCGCGCCCTCGTTGATGGAGGCGTACTCGAGCGTGGTCGGTTCGAGGATGGCGATGCGTTCCGCGGCGGACCCGGTGCCCGGTTCGTGGAGCACCGCATCACTAAGCACCACGCTCGCGGCGTGCTCTCCGAAGTTTCCATAGGTGAGAGGTACCACCGTCGGAATGCCTTGGGCGGCGTTGGCGACCACCCGTGCCAGTGGGATGGACCCCTGCCCACAGATCGACGTGACCATGGTGCCGTCGGAGCCTACGCCGACGCAATTGGCAGTGATGAGCATCATGGCCGTAGACGAGACGCACGCACAGACGACCGACGAGCCTTGCTCCTCTCCGTCGGCGGCAGGCGCGTTGTCGACGGCGCGAACGCGGCAAACCGCGTCGCTCAGCGCCAAGCCCTCGAGCCGGCTTCCCGCCTCCACGACGAAGCTCTCGGCCCCGTCGGTCGTTCCGATCTGATAGCCGCTGATCACGGAAGCGTGCGTGACCTTGCCTCCGAATCCCAGGAAGCGTTCTCCGACCATGGCGTCGGCCGCGTCGACGCGCATGGTAAGCTCTCCGGTGACGGTCGGCATCGGCTGCTGAGAAGGAGCGAAGGAGGGGCGTCGAAGAGGAGTTGGAGCGGATTGGCGGTTTCGGGCGTCGCTGTAGGATTGTTTAAGCGGGGTTCTTATTTCTCTCTACGATCACACGGGCGGTTTTACGGTTGTCACATGGAGCTGCGGCGACGGCGGCGGCAGATGCTATTACTTGAATAGAAAAGCCGGTCCCAACCCCATCGAACGGCGTTGGCCGCTTCGTTCACCGCTTCGTTCGAGGAATGGAGCCGCTTCGGATCGTCTCCACCGATGAGCACCAGTTGGTACCTGACGAAATTCACCATATCCACCTGGATTAAAAGCTGGATTATACGACGGCTGCTTCGTCTGATCTTCCTTTGTCGCTTCCTGTGTCGCTTTCTCTGTTCCGTCCTCCCCTTTCTCCTCCTCCCTCTCCCTATCCTCCCATGGTTCTGCTTCTTCCATGTGATACCTGAGGAGTGATTGAAGAGCAACTGCGAGAACCAAGCTCCACATCACGGGGATCACGATGGACGAATCGCCTCCCGTATTTGAAACGTACGCATGTCGATGTATCGTGATTGCGTTGCCTGTGCCAATTTCGAGCTTATCGTACCCAGGGTTTACGGACAAATCCATCAAGAGCAGGAGCAAACAGATGATAATGGTGTTGATGCTCGCCGTGAGGACCGTTCGAACCACAATGTAGATTGGCAACCGTAACACCTGCTGCTCATCACTCTCTATAAAAAACCACGATGCAAGAGCGACAATGATGACAAATACAGCCCATCCGAAGCACGTCCAGACCGCCGTAACCCACGCCGTCGAGATCCAATGAACGGCAGCTTGCCTCGGTGTCCAGTATTTTTCGTCGTCCACGTAAATGCGATACGATGACGATTGCGATGGCAAAGCCCACGGGCTTGGGTCGTCACTGTCCATTCTTTCTACGCAATGGTCCAGCAAGGGCAATGAGGGCGGCGGTGGTGGGTAGTCTTTGTTCTCACATAGATTGTGAAGAGGATGGCTTCTTTCCCATTGTAAAAACACTGCGTTGTCGGTGTAGGACGCTCGGAAGCCACCAACGACTTCTGACTGTTTAAGTCCAAGAGAGATCCAAAGCGCCAAGTGAATTCCGATGCCTAAGATGAGAAAGCCAAAGCTTAGACATGTGATCTTGGAAAATTGAGGATTATAACCAGTCAAGATGGCGGGTAAACAGCAAAACCGTCGACATCTCTCATCGATGTCCTTCTCCAAATCACCCAGGTTTTCACTCATGACTACTTTCGTTGCACACACACAACGCCACAACGCACTGGTACCCTCGCTCCTTTATACATACACAACGGCTCTCACCGGCTCTCACGCCGTAGCCGCCCACGTCTCACCGGACTCGCCAACGAGGCGCATGCCATGCACCTGGAGCATGTCGACGGTGTGCGACTGCGAAGAAGGGACCGCACACGGACGCAGCTCGCGAACGGCTGCCTCGATCGCGTGCACCGACGTCATCGCGCGATCGAACAGCGACAGCTGGTTTGACGCAGTTCCGGTCGACAGGGGAGGGGCCGCCGAATCCATCGCGATGCGCTGCCGCTCGACGATGCTCGAATGCCGGGCGTGGCGGAGCAGGAGGTCGTCGAGCATCGCCTCTCTCAGGACTCGACGCTCCGTGATTTCGCGCAGCTTGTCGTGCTGCGCGGTGCGGAGCAGTCCCTTCTCGAGGCGGGCTAGACGGTTCATCAACGTCTTGCGCCGTTCGATCGCCGTGTTCTCGTCGCACAGCTCCGCCGTCGTCCTGCGAATGCTAGAGACGAGGCCCACGAGCCGCCCCATGGCGCCGAGTGCTGCAAAATAGAAGCGACCCTCTCGCAACAGTTTAGCGTCGTCAATCGTTAGTTTAGCGTACCTTCCAGTATATGGGTTGTTGAAACCTTCTCTCCCGAGAGGAGGAAGAAGCATGTTGCCGCCACTCTTGGGAATGGAGATTGGATGTCCCTCCAGCAAGAAGCAAAAGGTGCCACGGCAGTGGCCGCCATGTCCAAAGCAGCTCCGCTACGAAGATGGTGAGAAGCTCGGCGACGACGACGAAGCACGAGTGCAAGGGAGCGACAGCCGATTCTATCGAAGTTGGTGGCAAAGTTGGTGGGAAAATGTCGAACGATTGGAAGATAGCTTCAGTCTTCCTTCCGGTACTCCCCTCGAACTAGCCGAATTAGACACGTTGAAACGTCAGCGTCATAGCGGAGAAGTGCTTAAGGTGTTGGATGAGCTGTACCGCGTCGATGGGTTCACCAGCGACGACGGGAGCCAGACGATAAAGTACAAGGACGAAGCCTTTGTGCGCGTGTACGACAACAAGCTTCGCTCACAGTATTACTTACAGACCATCAATGCCAATGGCGGCGACGCTGCAGACGCTGCAGACGCTGCAGACGCTGCAGACGCTGCAGACCCGACGACGGCGACGGTGACGCACATCGCACACAATCGCTTTTGGTCTCACGGCGAGGAGCGCGGCGAGGAGCGCGGCGAGGAGTTGGAGAAAGGCGTGGTTGCATACTCGCGAGGCTTTCTGTGGTGCAATGCATCCCCCAACTGGACGTGGGACAACAGACCACACACCACTCGCAACGTCATTCGCTGTCAGATTCAACTACCAGAGGGCACGCAAGTTGTCGTCGACCGAAGTCCTGTTTACGGTACTGATTCGATGACTTGCCAATTCGATCGCGAACGCACGTCACGCTTTCCAGACGTGCTGCTGCCACCTGCAAAATTCGAAATCACGAGCGTGAAGCACTACCCAGCGCCCAAAGTCAGAATCGACGATGCGGCGTTCAAAAAGCTTCAAGAGAGAATGAACAGTGACCGTCACGACCATGTACTGACGGACGAAGAATACGCGGAGCATGTGTTCTATGTGAATGACAATGCCGATGAATTCATCGACGTGAGGCTCAGGGTAACACACATGATGAAACTACCGCAACCTCAGGAAGATGCGAGCGCCTTTACAAAATCAGAGAAAGTGCGAGCGCCGGACGCTTAACTTGAGGGTTCAAGATTTTCATCTCCCGGCGAGAAAAATCTCGAGCGA
>MDTG01114131.1_pt1 | contig 11353 bp, 16 predicted proteins | sample 811421 | NCBI WGS metagenome assembly MDTG01 (sample SAMN05326645, study PRJNA326480) | marine metagenome | isolation source: seawater | place: Pacific Ocean: South East | collected 2011
GAAGGCAATTTAAAAAATATCCAGGAATTATGAAAAGAAAACAGAAACCAGATTACGCTAAATTAGTAGATCTGTTAACAGTTGCTGCAATTAAAGAAATGATTATTCCGTCATTATTACCCGTTTTATCACCAATTGTGCTTTATTTTATAATTTTAATAATAGGTGGACAAGTGGCAGCTTTAGCTTCCGTCGGTGCGATGTTACTTGGAGTTATAATAACAGGATTATTTGTAGCAGTCTCAATGACAGCTGGTGGAGGTGCTTGGGATAATGCTAAAAAATATATTGAGGATGGAAATTTTGGTGGCAAAGGCTCGGAAGCACATAAAGCTGCTGTAACTGGTGATACTGTTGGTGATCCGTACAAAGATACAGCTGGCCCAGCAGTTAATCCAATGATTAAAATAACGAATATTGTAGCTTTACTATTATTGGCTGTTATTGCTGGATAATTTTATCTAATTCCTTGTTCTCTTTTCTTTTTTCGCATTCCAAGAGGATCGTTTATCCTTTGTCTCATACTTGATAAAAAACTATAAATAAAATTTCTTTTTTGTAAAGAAGCTGTTCGGTTATCATCAAATTTAATTTTTTCCATGTTATTTATATCGTAGAAATCTTTTTTTGCTAAAATACCCATTTCATCTATTTCTAAAATTAAAATATTGTTAATTATTAGTTTGCGTTTACCAAAAAAATGAGTATTAGTAATTTTTCTTTCAATATAAATCCATACATCATTATCAAAGCTGCTTTTTGTAGACGGCTCACCTAAAATACCCAATATATCATTTTTGTTAGTTTGATTAATGGTAATCCTTTTTTCTTTTTTATCTAAGTTAAAAATCCCGTGGTGATCATCAACTAAATCAAAAGAACAATTTGAAATTAGAAAAAAAAAGGATATAAAAAAAAGTATTTTCATGAATGCTGAATACATTAATATATATAATAATTTAATAAATCTGACTAGAAATAAAAATCTATTTTATAATTTTACAAATAAAGATACATTTTCTGACAGGCTTTTAATATTTATGTTTCATTTAGGTTTTTTTTTAAGAAATTTTAAAAATCAAGTGGATAAAAAATATTTGCAGGAATTTTACGACTATACTTTTAGACAAATTGAACTAGATGTACGAGAAATAGGATATGGAGATGCCTCAATCAATAAAAAAATGAAGACATATGTTAATATACTTTATTCAATCATTAATAAAATAAATAATTGGCATAAATTATCTAATATAGATAAATTTAAAATCTTAAAATATTTCTTAGAAATAAAAAAAAACGATAAAGAATTGATTAAATACTTTGATAATTATGTAAAATATTTGTCAAAAATCACTTTAAAATCATTTACAAAAAGTGTATTAGAGCATAAGTTTTAAAAATGGCTGTTCCTAAAAGAAAAACTACTAAATCTAGAGCTGGAAAAAGAAGATCACATATTAAGTTCAGAACTAAAAATATTGTTGAAGATAAAAAATCTGGTGAATACAGATTGTCACATCATATGGATTTAAAATCTGGCACTTACAAAGGCAGACAAGTTCTAGATCCAAAGGAATAATTTATTTGTAATGATGAATAAAATAAAAATTGCAGTCGATGCAATGGGAGGTGATAATTCACCAAAAAAAGTTATAGATGGCATCTTTCATAACTTAAAAGAAAATGATGATACATTTTATAATATTTTCGGTGATCAAGATATTATAAATGATTTTATGCCCAAGTCCTTTAATAAAGATTTTATTAAAATTACCAACACAAAAAAAAAAATTTTAGACACTGACTCACCTTTATCAGCAGCTAAAAAAGGCAAAGAAACTAGTATGTGGCTCGCAATAGAAAGTTTGAAAAATAAAGAAGCAGATGTAGCAATCTCAGCAGGAAACACTGGGGCTTTATTTGTTTTAGCTAAACTAAATTTAAAAATGATAGAAAATATTGATAAACCTGCCTTGTCTGCGTTATGGCCCAATAAAAATGGTTTTAATGTAGTATTAGATTTAGGTGCGAATATTGAATGTAACGAAAAGAATCTTTTAGATTTTTCTATTATGGGTGCCTCAATATTTAAAGCATTGTATCCTAATGACAAACCTAAAGTAGCACTATTAAATATTGGCTCAGAAGAATTAAAAGGCAATGAAATAATTAAAAAAGCTTTTCAAATACTAAACGAAAGAAATAATGACTTTAAATTTTCTGGTTATATAGAAGGCAATAACATAATGGATGGCAATGTAAATGTTATAGTCACAGATGGTTTTACAGGAAATATTGCATTGAAAACAGCAGAAGGAACTGCAAATTTTATAATGAATGAATTTAAAAACACAATGACCTCAAATATATTAGGTAAAATTTCCTCATTAATAAATATTAGTAATTTAAGAAAAACAAAAAAAAAATTAGATCCCAGGTTATACAATGGTGCAATATTGACAGGGTTAGATTCTCCTGTTGTAAAAAGTCATGGATCGACAGATTTTATAGGTTTCTCTAATTCATTAAATGTTTGTCGAAGAATTGTAAAAGGTGACTTAATTAAGAAAATAAAGTTAAATATAAAAGATGAGAATTAACCTAACTAAGAAAGAAATTATTAGTTCTTTATATATGCAATTGGGTTTTTCTAAAAAAGTATTAGAAAGTATACTTGATGATGTATTAAATCTGATTGTAGAAAATCTTAAAAAAAATAAAAAAATAAAAATATCAAATTTTGGAACATTTGAAATAAGACATAAAAAGAAAAGGGAAGGCAGAAATCCAAAAACAAAACAAAAAAAAACTATATCTGAAAGAAATGTAGTTTTATTTAAGCCGTCAAAAGATTTTAAAAAATACGTAAATAATGAGTAATAAAACAAACAATGCTTACAAAACAATAGGAGAAGTCTGTAAAATATTAAATTTAAATTCTGACAAAAACCAAAAAAAGAGTCATAATTATACAATTCGTTTCTGGGAAACAAAATTCAAACAGATCAAGCCTAAATTTATAAATAATAGAAGGTATTATGATAATAAAAACGTTAAAATTTTAAAGAAAATACAATTTTTACTTAAAAATCAAGGAATGACTATTGCAGGTGCAAAAAAATTTCTCAATGATGAAAATTTAAATATTGACGCTAGAAATAATGACCTTATAAAGACTACTAACATTAAATACAGAATTAACAAAGTATCACGTATTTTAAAAGAACTAAAAAAAAATTAAAATGGCAAAAAAAACACATGTAAAAGTTAGACTTGTTCCAGAAGCCAAACCTGATAGTCCTTTTTTCTATTATGTTAAAAAGCCATCTGGTGGTGAAAAAGCAAAGGTTAAATTAAAAGCAAGAAAATACAATCCATCTACGAGAAAACATGAAATTTTTGTAGAAAAAAAACTTCCTCCTCATAGTAAATAATTATTTTTTTTTACTTTTAAAATTTCTATACTCGTAATTTACAAACGCCTTTATCATACTTTTCCATACACTGAGTGTTACTTTTTCATCAATTTTTTTCTTTTTAGATTTATTTTTAATATTTTTTAAAATTAATAATATTCTTTTTTTATCAATTATTTCACTTTTTTTCTCTTTTAGTTTTAAAACTTTTTTTACAAGCTCAAATCTTTTTTTTAAAATATTAATTAAAGTATTATCTATTATGTCTAATTTTTTTCTCAATATAACTAGTTTTTTTTTATTAATAGGCGACATTTAATCTTTTGGAATTTTCAAAATTTATTATATCTATTTATGCATGTACATAAATAACAAAAACATAATTAATTTACTGAATATTTGGTTGATAATCATGTTTGTTCTTGTTTCCTCTATAATTATAGTAGGCGGCCTAACTAGATTAACTGACTCTGGGCTATCCATTACCCAATGGGAGTTATTCAAAGGTATAATACCACCACTATCTCAAACACAATGGCAATTATATTTCAATTTATATCAAGAAATACCTGAATTTAAATTACAAAACTTTAATATGTCTATAAATGAATTTAAAATTATTTTCTGGTGGGAATGGTTTCACAGACTCCTAGGTCGTATTGTTGGATTATTTTTTCTTATTCCTTTAATTTTTTTTTCTTTTAAATTAGGGCTAAAAAAAGCATTACCTTTGATATTCATTTTTTTATTAATTTGCTTTCAAGGTTTAATAGGATGGTACATGGTTATGAGTGGTTTAGTAAATAATGTAGATGTTAGTCACTTTAGACTTTCTTTGCATTTAACTACTGCATTTATAATACTTATCCTTATTTTTTGGCAAATTTTAAAATTTAGAAATTTGAAAATAGACTTTGGTAATCATATTAAGTTTAAACTACCCCAAATAATTTTCTTACTAATTCTCTCTCAAATAATTATAGGTGCCTTTGTTTCGGGAATGGATGCTGGTAAAATTTATAATACATGGCCATTAATGGGTTCAAGTTTTTTTCCAGATGATAACGTCTTTTTAGATCTACTTAAAATTAGTGCATTAAGTGAACCATCTTTAGTACAATTTCTTCACAGGAATTTAGCTTATTTTATTCTATTAGTTTATTTGTCTATTTTATATTTGATAATAAAGCAAAAATTAAAAAACTTTTATAAACCAATAGCTTTATTAGGTAGTGTTTTGTTCATTCAAGTAATACTAGGAATAATCACAGTTATAAGTGGTGCAGAGATTTTTGTTTCATCTTTGCACCAAGTAAGTTCAATTGCTTTAGTTAGTTCAAGTGTATATTTGTTGTTCCTTAACAAAAAAACTAGCTTACAGCTTTCAAACTAGGTTTACCTGAAGCATCTAGAGCTTGTTTTAAATCTGCAATAATATCATCTGGATGTTCTATTCCTATTGAGAGTCTTACGTAGCCTGGTGTAACACCAGCTGCTAATAATTCCTCCTCAGTCAATTGACTATGAGTGGTGGTTGCAGGATGTATTGCTAAACTTCTTGCATCACCGATATTTGCAACGTGATAAAACATTTTTAATGCTTCAATAAATTTTTTACCAGCTTCTACACCACCTTTAACTTCAATACCAATTAAAGCACCGTTTCCACCAGAAAAATATTTTTTTGTTCTATCTCCAACAATACCTTTATGAAGTGTAGGATATATTACCCTATCAACATTATTATGCTTTGTTAAGAAATCTACGACTTTTTCTGCATTTGAGCAGTGTTGCTTCATTCTAAGTGGTGCAGTTTCGAGTCCTTGAATAATTCCCCATGCATTATCTGGGGCTAAGGGTGCACCTAAGTCTCTTAGGAGACATACCCGTGCTCGTACTGCAAAAGATACATTAGCACCTGTTAATTGAGGTACTACTTCACCCCATTTGGCTCCACCGTAACTCATATCAGGTTCATTAAATAACGGTTGTCTTTTTGGATCTGCAGTCCAATCAAAATTTCCACCATCTACTAAACAACCTCCTATTACAGTACCATGGCCACCAATAAATTTTGTTAGTGAATGGACAACAACAGCCGCACCATGATCTAATGGTTTACATATGATTGGAGCCGCGGTATTATCCATAATAAGTGGTATATTATGTTTTCTTCCAATATCTGATACCTCTTTTATTGGAAATACTCTTAATGCAGGGTTTGGTAATGTCTCTGCATAAAAACACCTGGTTTTTTCATCAACGGCTTTTTCAAAATTTTTAGGATCAGAAGGATCTGCATATCTAACCTCAATTCCTAATTTTTTAAGTGTATGAGTAAATAAATTAACAGTTCCGCCATATAAATCTGTAGAACTCACAAAGTTATCACCAGCTTGACATACGTTCACTATTGCAAAAGTAGATGCTGCTTGACCTGAACCAACAGTTACACAAGCTAAACCGTTTTCAATTGCTGCAACTCTCTTCTCTAAAACATCATTTGTTGGATTCATAATTCTTGTGTAAATATTTCCAAATTCTTTCAGGGCAAATAAGTTTGCTGCGTGACCTGTATTATTAAATTGGTAGGATGTGGTTCTATATATTGGTACAGCTACTGCTGTTGTGGCTGGATCACTCCTGTATTCACCGCCATGAAGTGCAATTGTTTCTGGATTTTTAGACTTACTCATTTTAACTCCTTTTTTTTGTTTTTTATGGTGGGTACAAAATCAAGTTTAAATCCACCTTTTTTAAAACTTTTTTAAAGGTAACATGATGAATAACCAAAAAACAAGTTAAATATATTAAATTGACAAGTGTATATTTCTAAGTATTAATCGCGCTCAATGACTAAGTTTATAAAAAACAGCGAAATCAACTCAAAGTGGTATGAAATAGATGCTAAAAACGCAGTAGTAGGTAGATTGGCGACTATTATAACTAAAATTTTAAGAGGTAAAAATTCACCAAAATTTACTCCACATATGGATCATGGTGATTTTGTTGTCGTTAAAAACATTGAACAAATAAAATTCACTGGTAACAAGTTCGAAAACAAGAAATATTACCGTCATACTGGCTATCCCGGTGGTATAAAAGAGACTACACCTGAGAAACTCTTCAAAAAAAAACCTGAAGAAATTTTAAAGCTCGCTGTCAAACGAATGCTTCCGGGCGGCGCTCTTGCAAAGAAACAACTGTCAAAGCTAAAAATTTATACAGGAAATGGTCATCCGCATGAGTCTCAAAATCCAGAGATTATAGATATAACAAAATTAAACAATAAAAACGTTTTGAGAAAGTAATATGGTACAATTAGAAAAATTAGATTTTAAAGACAGCAAATATGCGACTGGTAGAAGAAAAAAATCTATTGCCAAAGTATGGTTAAAAAAAGGGGATGGCAAAATTACAGTAAACGGTAAAAATTATAATGATTACTTTAAGAGAGTTAATCATAAATGCGAATTGCTAAAGCCATTTGAAATTATTAATCAAACAACATCTTATGATGTTAGATGTACAGTTAAAGGTGGAGGTCATAGTGGTCAGGTTGGCGCAATGCTTCATGGAATTTCAAAAGCATTATTACAATTTGACTCTGCATTAAAACCTGCGCTAAAAAAGGAAAAACTTACAACCAGGGACTCGAGAGCTGTCGAACGTAAAAAGTACGGGCACAGAAAAGCCAGAAGAAGCTTTCAATTTTCTAAAAGATAATATCTTTTTAAAAATCAACTGCTATTATAGTTATATGAACAAAGTGAAGGTATTAATTGCTGGGTCAACTGGATACATAGGAGTTCAATTGGTTAAACTTTTATGTAATCACAAGTATACAAAAATAAAATATTTATGTGGAAATTCTTCGGTAGGAAAAAAAATTAGTTTATATGACAAATCATTGAAAAAATATAATTTACCAAAGATAACAAAATTAAACTATGAATATCTTAGAAATATCGATGTAATATTTACCGCCTTGCCAAATGGTGAAAGTCAAATAATCTCTAACAAATTAACAGAAAAAAACATTCTTATAGATTTATCTGCAGATTTTAGATTGCAAACTAAAAGTACATTTGAAAAATATTATAAGATTAAACATAAATCATCAAAGAATATAAAAAAAAGTATTTATGCTATACCAGAATTAGTTAAAAAAAATATTTTAAATAAAAAAATTATTGCTTGTCCAGGTTGTTATCCAACTTCAATTCTTATACCTCTATTACCATTATTAAAAAAAAAATTAATAAATACTAATAATATTATAATAGATTCTAAATCAGGTTATTCTGGAGCAGGAAGAAATGTACACAAAATACATAAAAACAACAATCTTTACGAATCTTTAAGTATATATGGTGTATCAAATCATAGACATAACTCTGAGATTCAACAAGAATTTAATAAGCTATCAAAGAAAATTAACTTTGAATTTACACCACATTTATCTCCAATGTTTCGAGGTATTTTAACCACTATATATATAGAAAATAAAAAAGGTATCACTAATAAAAAAATTATTAATACTTTAAGATCATTTTATAAAAAAGATATCTTTGTAAGAATTAAATCTGAGAATAGTTTGTTAAGTACAAACAACGTTATAAATACAAATTTTATTGATATATCAATTTGTAAAACAAAAAATAAAAAAAAACTATAATAATATCTACAATTGATAATTTAATAAAGGGTGGGGCAGGTCAAGCGTTGCAAAATTTTAATAGACTTTACAATTTTAAGGATCATGAGGGTCTAAGGTGAAAAAATTTAATTTATTGATATTTTTAATATTATTATCATGTAGCGGAAAAAATGCTTCGACAATAAATAATATAGAAGATATTGATATAAATAAAAATTTGTCATTTAACAAATTTAAAGAACTAATTGAAAAAAAAGGTTTATCCAAAGGATATCCAAATATAAATAAATGAAAAATAACATAGTAAATATTGCTATTATAGGTTTAGGTCAAATTGGCAGTTATCTTTACCGTGAACTTAATTTGAACAAAAAAAATATACAATCATTAACAGGAAAAAAAATAAATGTGAGTGCCATATCTGCAAAGAATAAAAATAAAAAAAGGTCTATTAAGATTAATAAAAAAATTTTTTATAACAACCCTTTGGATATTATTAAGGACAGAAATATTGATATCTTATTTGAGTGTATAGGTTTATCTAATGGTATATCCAAAAAAGTTGTTGAAAAAGCCCTTAAAAAAAAATACATGTGGTTACACCTAACAAAGCATTAATTTCAAAACATGGTGATTATTTGTGTAAAATTGCTGAAAAGAACAAAGTTAATTTGGAATTTGAGGCCTCCGTCGCAGGTGGAATACCAGTTTTGAGAACTTTAAAAGAAGGTTTATCTACAAATAGAATTAATAAGGTTTATGGTATTTTAAATGGCACTTGTAACTATATACTTACTGAAATGGAAAAATCTAAAGATAGTTTTAAAAATGTTCTTAAAAAAGCACAACTTCTTGGTTATGCAGAGCCAGGAAATCCTAAATTAGATATTAATGGTTACGATACTTTGGCTAAAGTAAAAATTTTATCTGCGCTTTCATTTAAAAAAAAAATTTCTAAAAATATTTTATTAATGGAAGGTATAGAAAATATAGAATCAAAAGACTTTGACATCACTAATAAACTTAATTTAAAAATAAAATTACTAGGCATAACTGAAATAATTAATAATAAAATTTTTGAAAGAGTCCATCCATGCTTAGTGAAAAAAAATACATATATAGGAAATGTAAATGGGGTAATGAATGCTGTAATAATAGATGGCTTTCCAGTAGGTGAGAGTATTCTTCAAGGTGAGGGTGCCGGTCCTGAAGCCACTTCTTCTGCATTAATGTCAGATCTTTTGTCTATTTTAAGAGGCAATATTAAAAATCCTTTTGGTGTTCCAAGTCATAAAATGATAGAAATTTCTTCATACAATGTAAAAGATTACGAGAATTCCCTTTATTTAAGATTTGAAGTTAAAGACAAACAAGGTGTATTATCCCAAATTACAAAAAACTTGGCATCTAACAACATATCTATACAAAGATTAATTCAAATTCCTGATAATAAAAAAAAAACCGCATCAATAGTAATAATTACCCATAAAACTAAACAACTAAATTCTGATAAAAGTATTAAATTTCTTCAGAAAAATAAAAATATGCTAAAAAAACCAGTTTTAATAAGACTTTTTAATTAATGGAAATCTATATAAAACTATTCGAAGTTTTATTTCCTGTTTTTTTTGTTGTTGGTATTGGTTATTACCTTGGTAAAAAAAATCCTAAAATAGATACAACATTTATAACAAGTTTTGCAGCAAATATTGGCACTCCAGCTATGGTAATATATGCAGTGACATCAACCGGTATTAGTTTTGAACTTTTTAAAGATTATTTTTGGTACTACTTAATAGCTATAATAGGCTTTAGTATTGTTGGAGTACTAACTTTATATTTTTTAAAAACAAAAGATATAATAAGAGAGTTGCCACCACTTATATTGCCAAATACAGGAAATATGGGTCTACCGATCTGTATGTTTGCTTATGGATCTAAAGGCCTTGGAGTATCAGCATCTATTACTTCTTTAATCATTTTGCTTCATTTTACACTAGGAGTTTTTCTTGCTGACAGAAAATTTAATATAAATGTTATACTAAAAAATCCCCCATTTTATGCAATTATATTTTCAGCAATTATCTTGTTTTATGGTTTAAAAATGCCCATTTTTATTGTTACTACTACCGAGTGGCTTATGTATGTAACAATTTTTTTAATTTTAATGTCTCTAGGCATAGCATTAACCAGATTAAAAATATTCTCTTTCAAAAATGCACTATTTGCAACTTTTACTAGGATGATAGTAGGGCCAGCTATAGGTTTTTTTTTAATTTATATATTTAATTTAGAGGGTTTTGCAGCAGGTGTATTATTAATTCAATGCTCAATGCCTAGTGCTGTTCTGAATTATCTTGTCGGGTCAATTTATTCACCAAAAAAGATAGTTGACAGTATAGCTAGCACCATTGTTGTATCGACTCTAGTTTCTTTTATTACGATACCTATAGTAGTTTACATAGCATTAAGATACTTTTCATAATTTAATATAGGTAAACAAAGTTTACTAATTTATAAAGTATAACTTTATGTATTATATATAAATTATTGTATTTATTACATTTATTTAATATATATAATATTGTAATTATAGGGTAAAAGTGAAAAATATTTTGAATTTTTGAGGTTTTTAAATTATTTATAAAAAAACTCATTAAATAACTAGCTTTTGAGTTATTAAGGTTAATTAATTATAGCAAATATGGTGTTTTGAAAGTATTAATATATTTTATTGATAAAGAGATGCAGTATAAGAATATGCCATTTAATCGAACATAGAGGGGTCAAATACAGACAAAATGTGTTTTAGGCTACAACTAAAGGGTGAATTAAGATATTTTATCCAAATATTCATGAATTAATTAATAATCGTTGATTTTATTAGCCTTATTAACCAATTTAAAAAAAAAAATTTAAATTTGCACCTTTTCTGATCTCAGTAAAATTACCTTTTTTTTAATCCCACCCTTTGCAGAGTACCCGCCAAGACCTCTATCAGACCTGATTACTCTATGGCAGGGTATTTTTGGAGCATATGGGTTTTTAGCGCAGGCATTTGCCACAGCACGTGCTGCCTTTGGCTGGTTTATAGCTATAGCAATTTCTTTGTAGGTTTTTATTGATCCTTTAGGGATTTTTTTTAGATATTTCCAAACTTTAATTTGAAATTTAGTACCTTTCATAAAAAACACTGTTTCTCTGCACTTTTTACGGTGCAAAGAACAGTAGTTTTGGCACGTCGTTGTATGCGCTACCGCCATGCCTTCCGCCC
>MDTG01210697.1_pt1 | contig 11353 bp, 15 predicted proteins | sample 811421 | NCBI WGS metagenome assembly MDTG01 (sample SAMN05326645, study PRJNA326480) | marine metagenome | isolation source: seawater | place: Pacific Ocean: South East | collected 2011
TATCTTCATCTTCAGATATCTTTTTGCATTTGTTTACACGTTTGCCTGCATTTTTACCTGTTCCAGGTTGTGTTCCTACTTTCCTATGTCCTGGCCAGCATTTTGAAGCAGGTTTTTCTGTTACAGGTTCTGCTCCTGCTCCACCTTTAATTTTTGAAAATGCACGATCCTGTAGTGATAATACTTCTTCAGCATCTTCATCTGAGAATCTATCTTTTCTTTTATCAAGCCATCTTTTTAATGCTACAGTACCGGTCATAAATGCTATGGCAAGACCAGCAGTTACATAAGGATTGTTTTCCATACCACTAAAAACTTCCTCCCAAAAACTTGGCGGTGCTTCAATATCTGACTCTTGTGTTAAAGTATCAATTATAGGATCAATTAGTGGATCAGTTAATGCACCGTCGTTGAATACTTGGTCTGCTATTATAATATTGGCTTTTGTGCCACTGTGTTTAAAAGGATTTAGCACAGAGTTTGCTATTTTTGGGCCATGTTGAATACCTTTTTTAAGTAGGTAACGACCAGCAATGCCTACCCCAACTCTCAATAACATTCCGGCACCTACAGCAACTGGTATAAACTCGTTTAGTTGTTCATCTTCTTTTAAGTGTTCATCTTTGTGTTCACACTTAGGATCACCGCATGATGGACATGGTGTATCTTTGTAACTCATTGCTTCTTGTAGTCTTACTCCATACATGAGTTTTGCAATTTTATTGATAGTATCTGCAAGTTCCACATCACTACTTTCTAATTCTGAAAATAATTCTTGCGGAGAATATTCATACCACTCTTTTTTATTGAGTGCCTTGCCTAATATCTTTGCAACTTCTAATTCGTTTTCGTCACTGTAATTTGACTCGTATAATTTGCTTTCTGTTAATCCTGCCATTTTCATTCCTTTTGCAATTAAACTGCTTCTTTGTGCTCTACCCATAAATGGATAGTCTGCTTGTACATATTGGTAAACCTGTCTTGGGTCTTCCATATTTTGTACCATATTAGCAATCTGTTTTATAACTTCTTCATCACCTGGATAATCTGCTTTTGATTTTTCTCTTTCAGCATTACGTTTATCGTGATTTATAATTTCTACCCAACTTGGACCATCACTACCATATGTCATTTCACCTTGATCACAGCCGTATCTTCCGAAGCCATCGCATTCTGTACCTTCTTCGTATTCACCGGTCTCATCGTTGAACATTTCTTCTTCACCATCCATGTAGCCGTTTCCACCACAGGCCGGACATGCTCCATTGATGATATAGTCATCCATATAGTTGCCTTGTAAGGCATCTTGTAGATCGTTGTATGCTTCTGTTCTTTCTTCAGCATCATAGTAACTATCTGGTTCACCTATCATACTGTCATTAAGATCTAAATCTTCTGATACTGATTCTGTAAATTCTTCTGCAAATTTTTTCATTATCATTAAATTCTCTTGTGGTGATAGCCTATCAGTTTTTAAAAGTTCCCCTTTTTTAATTTTATATTCAATGTATTGATCTAACAATTCATTTAACCTTTCATGAGGTACTTTTCTTGTTACTATGTATTTATTATATAAACCTTTGAGCATCCTAATATAATCATCAGGTGTTGCATCAAATGTTTGTATCTTTACTGGTTTGCTTTTAGGCGGTGTAATACTATATTGATTAGAACTACCTGAAACAAACATTTCTCCATCACAAGCAGGGCAATCTTCGACTGGATTTTCTAAATCTAATCCACTACCCTGACATGTTGGGCATACAATCAAGTTTTCGTCTTCTGATACTACACTTTCATTTGCAGATAATTTAGCCGCTATAGCCATCTGCCTTCTTTTCTTTTTACTTTTTCCTTTGAATTGAGGTGCATCGGATTTGTAGAAGTCTTTAATAACATCTCCCATATCCATATCATCTATTTTTTCAAAGAAGTGTAGTAGTTTCATACTACTATTTATCATTTTTCTTTTATCGAAGCCAAATACTTAATGCGTATCTATATCCAGAGATAACTTTTTTAACACCGTGTAAATTATTTTTGTTATCAAATAAAAGCATATCACCTACTTCTAAATCAATCTTATCTGGTTCTAATATAAATTCGCCTCCAGTAAACGTATTGTTTAACAAAATAATTGCAGAAGCATTTACTGGGTCACTGTGAATTTTGCACACATTTCCTACACCGTAATATGTTACATACATGTTTTCTATGATGTAGTCTTGTAAAGTATTTTGTAATTTAGATTCAACGTACTTCCATTCTTCTTTGAATGGTAACAAACTAATTCTATACTTAGTTATTTCGTTGGAAGTCCACTGATTAGGATGGTGATCGAGAGTTGAAATTTGTTTTGTGGGAGTAATAGGTATTTCAGGTAATAAGGAAAGTAAATAGTTACACGAATCTGTATCTAATAATTTTTTGTATAACTTATGATTCTTCTGAGGGTTCGACATAGATAATTTTTATTCCACGTCTTTGTAATTCATTCCGACACTTTTGTTTGATTTTAGGCTTCTGGCCTTTATTGATGTAATCAATAAGTTCCTCTTTAGGAGTGTTTTTAATAAAATAATGATTAGTAACTTTACCTTTACCTTTGACGTATGTTGTCTGTGATGGCTTGAACTTTACTGGCATAATTATCTCCCTTGACCTCTGTATTTCTTATAACTTCTCTTTTTGTTTTTGTTCATGGCTGATGTAGAAACTTTCACACGTCTACCACGACCTCCAGTGCCTTGAGATGTACTTTTCCTTGTCGCTGTGTGGACTGAGGAATATGCTCCGCTTATTCTTGCCATTTCCTTATTAAATAATTAAAACTATATTTATCTTTTTATATATTATTTTTGTGAAAAACAGACTCTGACACTTTCAAATAAATTATCAAAGTAGTTATGTGTAGACTTATTATGATTGTATAAGTCGCAGTTGTGTTTTAGAATAGGCATCATTTGTTTTCTCATTTCTGCTAATTCATCTAATGTTTTATCATTAAGTTTTTTATAAAGTTGCAACAACATTCTTTTTCTTAATTGTGTATTTTCTATTTCATCGTATGATTCGTCCCACCATTGATCAAATGTTTTGTATCCTAATTTTTTCAAATACTTTAAATATCCTGGGCGACTATATATTATAAATGGATGTAAGTGCCTAACAGCATTTGAAAATTTTTCGCTTACATCTACAAAATCTTGTTTAGTATCAAAATCAAAATATGTTTCTAATATAAAACTAATATATGTTTTATTAAAAGCATCGTTATATGCGACAACTTTTTTATTTTTATCAAATCTATCTTCATTAGGTTCAAAATCATAATACCAAGGTAATGACATTTCAAATTCTGATAATGCATTCTCAACTGCTGGCATAGTAACTATGTTATCATGTTGTAAGTCGTTATTGAATATAAACTCACCTACACTATATCTATGATTGAAATCATTAAACTTTCTACAGAATGTTAAAAGTTTCTTATCTCGACTATAATTATTTTCTAACTTATTTAATTGCTCATTACTAAGCACTGGTGGTATATATTTACAGTAATTAAATTCGCATGTATTTATATTAGGTATTTCTTTATAATACATTGAACAAAATATACTATTCTTTTTATGTAAGTTAAATTTTTCAATAGTATTTCGTATTACTACAAGTGTTTCTGGATGTAAATAGTTTTCCATTGAGTAGTCAAATAAAATTATTGCATTGTTGCTGTCTAATAGATCACGATGTATAGTACCTAATCTAAAATATCTCTCCCCTTGCAGGAGATTATGTGCATCGTAATTAATTGTAATAGGTATAATAAATTTATCTGGTGCAGGTACAACACTATTTAATTTATTGTAAGTGTACCAGTCGCTTTCCCAATCTTGATTTGGTCCAACACCAAATGAACAATCTTTGGATTGCTTGTAGAAGTTGTGTGTTGGTGTTTTAAGAACAGAGATCATGTGAATAGATGCCGTAATTTCTTACGGCACCATCTCTTATTCCTCTTCTTTCCAGATAGTCCAAATACCGTATGCAATCATGGCATAGGCAATTAAATTTACTGGTGCAAGTATCATAACGATACCACCAGCAATTAGGACACTACCGTCCCAACTGGTTCTCTCTTTTAGTCTTGCTTTGATAAATTCCATATCAACTCCTATTTTTTCTTTTTTAGTTTTTCAACTTCTTTTTCAAGTTGAATGATCCTGTCTGCCAGCCTTGGATATTGCTGAAGCCATTTATCTTCTCTTGATAGGATTTCTATATCATATCTTTTGGCAACCCACGCCATGAGATTGTCTAAATGTCTTTGAAACCAAACACCAACTTTTGTGTTCTTAAACCACTGATAAAAACTACTGCCAATAATACTTGACAGAATGCTTTTAAGTGTTAAAATGAATAACCAATGCATTACTTACTCCGGTTTCTTTGCGATACCTTCTTTATCGTAAACTACTGCAATTGGTCGCATGTCCTTGCCTTTCACTTCACCATAACCGAGATCTAATCTCATTTTATGATTTGCTATCCTTTGTTCTAATTGATCAATCATTCTCTGATCGTCTACTTGCTCTGCATAATCTAAATGTTGTTCAAGTTGTTGTAGTTGACCACTTCTTTCATATTGTTCCTGATTCATATCATTTAAACCAGCACTACCTAAAGCAATGGCACCTGCGGCACCTGTTGCTAATGCGGCATTTTTTGTTTTATCACTAACGTTTTTGAATTTACGTTTGATGTCAGCCATACTAACTTCATCCAATGATTCTTCGTACATCCTTTTATCAATGAATGTGCTAAAAAATTCTCTTGCTTGCCTACTATTAATCTCTGGCATGTGCTGTGTTAAAAGTCTTGGAAGTTCAAATGCATTTACTCTTCCTGATTTTACATAATCGTTATGTAAATATTTTAACATCATTAATGCTTCTCTTTCTAATGACCTATACGCATCAGTACCTTCAATCTCTCCCATCTCACCAACCATACCTCTTTTTTGGCCTGGGTGTGGAGACTGGTGTTTACGAGAAGGTTTTCTCAATTTTGGTTTAGGTTCGTCTGCTCGCCAATATTTTTCTGTAATGTGTTCTATTTTCATGTTATGATAAGTTGCCGCTATAAATTAAAACTACAGTTGCAGTACCTGAACTGGCCCCACCTGCTGTTACAATAGCATTAATTGTTGTTGCACTTGTATATTTATGTTTAGGTTCTATCTTAACTTGTGAAGTATGGTCGAAGCCTGCAAACAGTCTATCAACATCACCTGAATCACCTACAGTAATTTCTGTACTGCTATCAGCACTACTCCAGTTTGTTGCTTTTTCTATAGTTACTGAATGAACTATTGTATTAGAATCTGTTGTACCTAATGCTGTAGTTCCTGAGTTGTATGCTACAGTTGTTTTTGATATTGATAGTTTAGGTGTTACAATGTCATCTAACTGTGCCTTTGTTACTGCATGGCTACTTGCAGTTCCATTGGCTATTGCGGCAATTTCTACATTGCCGTCTTTGTCTACTAAACTGATAACACTACTATCGCTACCAATAATTTGTGCACCTTGCTTGCCAAGTTCAACGTTTGCACTAACACCTGCTAATCCGTAGTTCTTAACTGAATCTACCATGTTAAACTCCTATTAAGATATGTTACCTAAGTCGCTGTTACTATTTTGTGCATTATTAATTGCACCGTAATCTGTAACTGTAACACTATCACTTGCTAATACAACACTGATTGTAGCATCGCCGTCACTTGCGGCACCGTTTGTTACAGCATATCTAAGTTGACCTGCTGATGTATATTCATATTGGTATTGAGAATGGTACTGAGCCGCTACACTTACGTCTATATCACCACTTCTAATAAATCTTGAACCGTTTGATGTATCACCTACTTCAATATAATCACCTGCTCCACCACTTGACCAAGCAGTTGGAATGTCTACGGTCACTGACAATATTCTACTACCACTTGCAATGTTGGCAAAGTTTACTGTACCTGAATCATGCTCAACATCTATTGTTATGTGTTGAACTAAATCTGATGATGTATCATCTAATTGTGCTTTAGTAACAGCATGAGTATCTGCTGTAGCATTTGCAATAGCAATTTTTTGTAGTGCATCACCCGACGTGTAAAATCCTATTGCACTGGCATTACCGGCAATATATGAACCCTGTTTTCCAAGTTCAACGTTAGCACCTACTCCTGCTAAGTTGTATTTTTTGACTGTAGCCATTTATATCTCCCAAAGATAAGTGTAATTACATTTGTATTTATCAAAAGGTTGACATATAAATAAACTTTGTTATAATATATAGAGTCGAGAAATTTATGCAAGAATATAGAGTATTACAGTTCAACGAGAACAACAAAACTATTTATAGGATTCACAGAGTAACCTTTGATGAACAGGGTAGAGCAGTATCATATGAAAAACAACCTGCGTATTCTGACGGAGATACTATAGAAAATCTATCTTATAACGTAATTCATTTAACATCGGCCTTGACAAAACCAATTATCGATGCTAAAATAATAGAAGATTTAAAGATAGATGAAGATGCTATGAAAAAATATAAAGAACTTATGAGTATGACAAAACATGTTTGATCAAACTATACAACGTATAGGTTTTTGTTGCAAGTACTTAGATCCTGACCAAAGTCAAAAGCCTAAGATACTAAAAGAAATACAGCAAAACTATACAGAAAAAGGCACAACTGTAGCATGGTGCAATAGGCAAGAACGTTCTGTTGCAGAAGATAAACTATTAGATGTTGTGACTCACAACATGCAAAGTGTATACAACCTCGTAGAGTATGTAGGCTCTTTGCCCGAAAACTTAAGGATGGTACGACTTGGAAGTAATCAAATACCTATGGCTACTGAGCCAACTTGGCGTTACTTGTGGGACGATCCTAATAATATCAGAATGCTGGAGAAAGGATTCGCCAAGGTTGGCGAACTGGCTCGTGCTCTTGATGTTCGTATTAGTTTCCATCCTGGCCAGTTTACTGTATTGGCAAGCGACAATCCAGATATTGTAGAACGTAGCATTGACGAATTCGAGTATCATGCTTCTATGGCAAGGTGGATGGGTTACGGCCAACAGTTTATGGACATGAAACTAAATGTACACATATCAGGTCGCAAGGGTTATCAAGGTATTATAGATGTATTACCTAAATTATCCCCCGAGGCTCGAAATACTATTGCTATCGAGAACGACGAGATGTGTTGGGGGTTAGACGAAAGTCTTAAACTTGAAAAGCATTTGGCATTAGTGTTAGACATTCACCACCATTGGATTAGAGATGAAGAATATATACAAGCGAATGATGACCGCGTTAAAAGGGTTATTGATAGTTGGCGCGGTGTTAGGCCTACTTTACATTACAGTTACAGCAGAGATGAATGGCTGGATCAGTCTACATCAATCAATGATGGAAACAGGCACGATTCCTTACATTCCATTTCAACTTTATTAGAGTCTGGTGCTAAGAAGCAGAAACTTAGAGCACACTCTGACATGTATCCTAACTATGAAGCCAACGAATGGGCATTGAGTTTTTGGCCTGACTTCGACATACAATGCGAAGCAAAGTCTAAGAATTTGGCGAGCCAACAATTATACGAACAAGCATTGACAACTGTTAAATAGTTGCATGAAGATATTACTTATAGGCGGTTGCGGCTATGTAGGTTCTGCCTTGGGCAATTACTTGCAAAAAGATCATGAAATCACTAACGTAGATTTAGAATGGTTTGGTAATTACTCAACAGGACAATCTATTAATGTAGACTACAAACATCTTACAGAAAGTTTTTTAGAGCAGTTTAATGTTGTAATTCTAACTGCAGGCCATAGTAGTGTCAAAATGTGCGACACAGACTTACAAAGCAGTTTTTACAACAATGTATTAAACTTTGTTAATCTTACTAAAAAACTTACTACACAAAAATTTATATATGCCAGTAGTGCCAGTGTATATGGTAATACATCTGCAAGTGAGATTGCAGAAGACAATGTAAATTTTAGTCCTATAAACTATTATGACATGACTAAATTACACATAGATCATATCATACAATTAAGTAATTTAGATTATTACGGTTTGAGATTCGGAACAGTCAATGGACCAGCACCAAGTATAAGAACAGACGTAATGATTAATGCAATGGTCAATACTGCAAAACAAAAAGGTGAGATACATGTGTTCAACAAAGATACACGCAGAAGTATCTTAGGCATTTATGATTTATGCAGAGCAGTTGAAGCCATTATAAAAAATAACAAAAAAGCAAGTAGAGGGATATACAATACTGCAAGTTTTACAAATACTGCAGGTGAGATTGCAGAAGCAGTAGGAAAGATTGCTGGAGTACCAGTTATAGATAAAGATCCCCCAAGTGTAATTTTTAATGAGAAACTACAAAATAAAACATATGATTTTGGTATTAGCACTTCTAAATTTGAGAATACATTTGATTTTAAATTTACAGATACATTAGATGGTATCACACAGGAGATGGTAGATCAGTATGCCAAATGCAATAGAGACCACAGGGCAAGCCTCATACATTACACTTGATAAGTGTGTTGCATGTGATGGCAACAACTTAGAAGAATTCTTAGATCTTGCAGAGCAACCATTAGCAAATAATTATCATGACGGTTCAGGTGCAGGAGAAAAATTTAAATTAGGATTAAATGTATGCAAAGATTGTTGGCACACACAATTACCTGTTAGTGTAAATCCTGCAATTATGTTTGAGGATTACATATATGTTACAGGTACAAGTAAAACTCTGCGTGACTATTGTGATTGGTTTGCAGAGCATATAACAAATAAAGAAGGTGTAAACAAAGGCATGGTGTTAGATATTGCTTCTAACGACGGCACACAATTAGACAGTTTTAAAAAGTTAGGTTGGGAAACATTTGGTGTTGATCCTGCAAAAAATTTATTTGATCAAAGTGTAAGTAAAGGACACAATGTTACAAATAGTTTTTGGCCTACTAATTTGTATAGACAGTTCGATATAATAACAGCACAAAATGTATGTGCTCACACTCCTGAGCCTTTAGAATTTTTATGGGGAGTACGCAAACATTTAAAAGCAGATGGCAAGGCATTTATACAAACAAGTCAAAGTCAAATGTATCAACGTAACGAATTTGATACAACATATCACGAACACATAAGTTTCTTTAGTGCTAACAGCATGAAAACATTGGCCGCAAGAGCAGGACTTGTTTTAACAGATATTGAGATTACTCCTATACACGGAGACAGTTATGTGTTTACATTAGAGCATAGCGGAGCAACAGTAAGCGATTCTGTACAACAAACAATAGACAAAGAAAACAGCGAAGGTAGACACATGTTACCTTTTTATCAATTGTTTGGTCACAATGCAACTTTAATTTTAAACAATTTAAAAGACTTAGTTGATAGTTGTAGAGAGCAAGGCAAACTGATAGTAGGATATGGTGCGGCGGCAAAAGGTATGACGGTATTAAATGCAAATGATATACAGTTAGATTGGATTGTTGATGACAATGAATTAAAACAAGGCTTACTTACACCAGGAAGTAATATACCTATTAAGGATAGAAGCAGTTTAGATATAGATGAACACATGGTAGTTATACCACTTGCTTGGAATTTCTTTGATGAAATAAAATCTAATGTGGAAGAAATAAGACAAGATGATAACACACAATATGTTCAATACTTTCCAAGAGTGCTATTTGCAACATGAAAAACTATTTAATTAGAAGTTTATACAAAATTAAATCACCTATGTGGTTTGCTGATAGAAGTAGCGAAGGCGATCTCTATGACTGGTATATGAAGATGCATGAAATCAGCCTTAGAAGTTTTGAAAAACATTTACAAGGAGATTGGGAATTTATTTTCTTTAATAAGGAAGTAGATGACATACAGCAAGTTTTCAAAGATCACTTTTTTGAAATTTATGATATTTGGAAACAAGGTGACACAAATATTTTGTATTGTGGTCCTGATAACATAATGATGAAGCCAACAGAATTTTTTGGTAAGTATGATGATTTTATGATGTTTAATTATACAGATCCAAAATCAAGTGTAGAAGCAAACCATTATAATATACAGCATGAACATTTTTGCAATGCTGATGTTAGATATTATCCAAGTACAATGAGTCAAGACATTTGGGACATGGGCATCGAAATGGCAGAGAATTGGGATTTCAAATGCTGGAACACAGAGCAAGTAATACTTAATAAAATGCTATGGGACCAACCTACACGAAATCCTGAGAACACTATAGATCCTACAATGGCATATCAAGGCCATATGCTTTTTGCAGATTCAAGATGGGACCAATTAAAAACAATGTCTAATCAATGGAACAACTGTGAGATTAGAGATGCAAAAATTATTCACACTCATGGTAGTAGGCATGCTCCAGGCAAGTACAAACTTATGGCGGAGTTAGAACAGTTAGGTGAGTAATGAGTGTTTATCTTCATATTCCTAAAACAGCAGGTACGGCTCTAAGAAACGCATTTCTTTTACCTAATAATAAAGATAAAGTATTACCATTTGTTGTAGCATCTACGCATAATGTTACTGTATACAATTCTGAGATTCAAGTATTCTTTTCTATAAGAGATCCTTTAGAAAGATTTTGTAGTGGATATTGGGAACGTTTTACAAATCCAAGAAGACGATTATTAAACAACAATGCACCATTGAGATATCAAGGCGAAGGATATAATGATATGACAGAAGTTGAAATCGAATTGTTTAAAAAGTATACAACGCCTAATTCATTGCTGACAGCACTTAGAAAAGATACATATGATCAAAAAGGAATGTCTTTACAGAACACAGAACTTAATTTATTATTAGCACCATTAAAATATTGGACTGGTGAACTACCTAAATACAAACAATTTGAAAATAAAGTTGGTGCTGTATTTAATCAAACTAACTTATCTAAAGTTATGAAAGAAGTTTTTAGTATAGAAATGCCAAACGATCCTTTTTTAAAAAGAAGCAGAGATCAGTTTCCAGAACTTGATCAAACATATGATGTAGATTCAGAAAATGCAGAGTGGTTTGTAAAACATTTTAGAAAAGCAGATTATAAGATTATAGAGTACATTAAGAAAAGACCCTACTATATAGAAAACTAAATTGTAATGCTCGATGGCGCCATCTCACACAATGTTGGAACAGTCATTTTGCAGTTCTCCTGCTCTAATTAGCCTATCCTAAGAGGGAGGCAAAGTTCTATTACTGTTAGACTGAAATCTATTCTGCCCAA
>MDTG01377286.1_pt1 | contig 11353 bp, 12 predicted proteins | sample 811421 | NCBI WGS metagenome assembly MDTG01 (sample SAMN05326645, study PRJNA326480) | marine metagenome | isolation source: seawater | place: Pacific Ocean: South East | collected 2011
AATTCTGAAAAACTTCTAACTGAGTCGGCCATCCGGCCGCGGAGAGAGCCATGAAGGTTTGTAACTCGCTCAAGACCGCCAAGCTGCGAGAAAAGGGCTGCAAGGTCGTCCGCCGTCGCGGTCGCGTCTACGTGATCAACAAGCGCAATCCGCGCTTCAAGGCCCGCCAGGGCTGAGGCCGCAAGGCCGGGACCGAGGCTGAGTCAGTGCCCGGACCTGACACGATTGAGAAAGAGGCCGGCGGCACTGCCCTGGCCTCTTTTTTTGGGCTGGCGCTAGGTGCCTGGCCAGGCCCCGGGGACAAGCCTCACCGCCCTGTGACAAATCATCCCTTGCTGGGTCGGTCCTGCGACTCATCTTTGAGGGTATGAAAACGCTCGTAAAACACCTCTCCGGCGGCGCCTTCCTGGCCTCAATCACCTTTGGCAGCGCATCCTTCGCGTTGCAGGCCAGCGCCGATCAGTTCGACCCCCTGCTCGACGGCTACTTCGCCGCGCTGGCCGAAGCCGAAAGCATGGTTGAGATCAAAGTCATCGAACAGCAGATCTGGGAGACCTGGCGCCGGAACGAAGCCAGCGACGCCGAAGACGTTTTCCGCAACGGCATGGAGGCGATGCGGACCGCAGCCTTTGACGCGGCCATCGAGCTGTTCACCGACGCCATCGCGCTCGATCCCGACTTCGCCGAAGCCTACAATATGCGCGCGACCACCTATTTCCTGATGGGTGACTATTTCGAGAGTCTGACCGACGTGCAGGTCACCATCGATCTCGAACCCCGTCACTTCGGTGCACTCATGGGCGGAGCGCAGATCGCCATTCGCTCGGGTCAGACCGAACTGGCACTTGAATTCGTCGAAGCCGCCCTCGAAGTCAGCCCCAATAACCCCGAATGGTTGGCGATCGCCAAGTACCTGCGCGGAGTCACGGGCGCCGTCGACCTCTGAAGAACTTTGGCGCATTGGGCTGGTCGGGCGATCACGCCTGCGCATGCGCCTCCGCCCAAGCCAATGGCCAATTAAGGGGATGCCAGCACGCGTCGCACCAGCGGCTCCCCGATCGACCGATCGACCAGTTCTGAAATCAGCTATTCAGCAGCCTGACTCCTCGCCGCGCGGCGCTCGTCGACCGGCACGGCGCGCGTGATCATCGAGCGCCGCTGGTCCGCGTGGCGCACGGCCAGATCGGCCGCCCGGTCACCGTCGCGCTGGCTCAACGCCTCGACCAAATCCCGGTTGAGCCCGAGCAGGGCCTGCGCGTCTTCACGCGAAGGCTGGTTGCGGCTGGCCTGCAGCGTCAGCGCCGCGCCGAGCGTGTCCTGCAGCACCGCCATCAGGTGCATGTACGCCCCGCTTTGAGATGCCCGAGCCAGCAGCGCGTGAAACTTGACGTCATCGGTGGCCTGCAGCCCCGGTGACCGCCCGGACAGCGCCATGGTGCCGAGCACAGCCTTCATGTCTTCGAGGTCAGCTTCATCGACCAGTTCGGCCGCACGGCGGGCGCCGAAGGCAGCGACCTGCCCGATCATCTCGGCGAGGTCGTGCAGGGCATTGGGGTCGGTTTCGATCAGGTGCAGCAGCGGCCGGTCCATCGACGGGTCGACCGCGACCACGTGCGTACCGCCACCCTGCACCGAGCTGAGCAGGCCCTGCGCCTTCAAGTTCTGCAGTGCCGAACGCACCGATACCCGGCTGACCTGCAGCGTCTCGGAAAGCTGGCGCTCACCGGGCAGGCGATCTCCCGGCGCCAACTCGCCCGAGGCGATGTAGCGCTTGAGTTCGTCAGCCACCCACTGGGCAACGGATTGCCCCGGGTCTCGCTGGTCACTGGGTGTTTCGGGTTTGAGCATCAAACGACTGGAACCGTTGTTCGGGCCTGAAACGAATTGGCGAGGAGAGTATCTTACATTCAAACAAATGCATAGGTTGAATGCGTCTCTCCCCAACCTCCGATATCGTTCAGTTTTCACCGTCGTCAAACCTGGCGCGGGCCTGATGCGCCAATTCCCACAGGCAATCCGCGCGGCTGGGCTCAAAATTGCGATCGACCCACCAGGCTTCGATCCGCTTGACCAGCAACCCGACGCGCGGGCCCGGCTCGACCCCGAGGTCGACAACGTCCTGACCCGAGACCGGCAGCGGCACCGGATGGAAGTCGCGGATCAGCTGCACATGTTCTGGGCTGACCGGCTGATTCAGCTCGGCGGCGTCGAGCAGCAAGCGGTCCAGCGCGGTTTCAGGGCCATCGAGATAGAGCATCCAGTTCATGGCGCGAGCCGGTCGCCGACCCGAAAGCCGCAGCAGCCGGTCGCGGTCCTGATTGGACAGTCGATAGCGATCGGCAAGGGTGCGAATGCGGGCTTCCCCACGCCCGAGCACGGCCGCAAACCGGCGCCACAATCCCGGCTCGTCATGGACCTCCTCGAGCACCATCAGCCGTTCCAGCTGCGCAAAATCCGGGGTATCTGCCCGGGTTGCACCGCCCGGAGAACGACTGCTGAGGGACAGCGCCTGCGCCAATACGCCGCAGGCCTCCATGGTTCGCAGCGTCTGCAGCACTTTCGGACCGACTATCAGGCGCGCTATTTCCTGCCGAATGCGCTCGCCCGACAGCGCGGCCAGACCATGCGCCTGATCGCTCAGGGCCTGCAGGGTATCGCCGTCAAGGTCGCGCAGGCCGTAGCGCGCGTGAAAGCGGAAGGCGCGCAGGATGCGCAGGCGGTCTTCACGGATCCGGTCCGCCGCCGAGCCGACAAAGCGGGTATGCCCGGCTTCGAGGTCTTCAAGACCGCCAAAGTGATCGTAGAGGTAACCGTCCCAGTCCAGCGACATGGCGTTGTAGGTGAAATCACGGCGCGCGGCGTCTTCCTGCCAGTCGGTGGTGAAAGCAACCGTGGCGTGGCGGCCGTCGGTCTCGATATCACGGCGTAAAGTTGTGACTTCGAAGGTACCGCAGGCCTCGGGCGCCACGGCAAGAATGGTGCCGTGCTCGATGCCGACCGGCACGGTCTTCCACCCGGCTTCGGACAGGCGTCCGACGACGTCGGCCGGCTCCAGCGGCGTGGCAATGTCGATGTCGTCACCGGGCTGGCCGAGGACGAGATCGCGGACACAGCCGCCGATGAAGCGAGCGTCGCCACCGAGGATGTCGATTAGCCGACCTGCTGCGCCGCCGTGGGCATCGAGCAGGCTGGCCACGTCGACCGTTGCCACCGGGGCGTTCGTGTCCGTCTGCTGACTGTCAGCAGCAGCACCATCAGCAGGCTCACCGGCAGCAAGCCGGGCTTCATCCGCCGCCGCAGCGGGGAAAGGGACAGGGTTCGGGCGGCGGTCGGGATCGTCCCGGCTCATGGCGCCGACCCTCTGGCTGAGCCAGCCTCGTGGTCGGAAAACGGGCGATCTAGCGCCACGCTCAGCGTTTCAGCGAAGCTGTGCAGAATGGCTGCGGTCGCGCCCCAGAGATAACGCTCGCCGAGATCCATGGCCCACCAGTACCGCAGAGGGCGCCCGCCGAACATGGCCCCGTCGCGGCGCCAGCGCTCGGACCGCAGAAAGCTGTCGAGCGGCTCCTCGAACACAGCGGCCACCTCGCTGACCTGCGGGGTCCAGGACGGCGGCGGCGGCGCGATGGCCACAAAGGGTGCAATATCAAAGCCGGTGCGCGTGGCGTAGCGCGGCAGGGCGGCGATGACGTCGGACCGGACCAGATCGAGGCCGATTTCCTCGGCTGTCTCGCGCCGGGCGGTGTCGAGCAAATCGATGTCCTCGGGCTCTGCCCGGCCGCCGGGAAAGGAAATCTGACCTGGATGTTTGGGCAAGTGCGGCGCGCGCTGGGTCAGCACCAGACGAAGGCCGTCTTCGTGCTCGAGCAGAACCAGCATGACGGCGCTGGCCTGCCGCTGCGCCTTGGGGCCATCGGCGACCAGATCATCACCGCGCCGCGGCGGCAAGTCGGTTTCGGCAAAGCCCCAGGCGGAAATCGCCTGTCTCAGCGCGGTGGGATCGAGGTCGGGCGCCACGGGCCGGCGGCTCACGGCCGGTTGGCGGGCTGCAAAGCCGCCAGTGAGAAGGCAACACCGCCAGACCAGATCTCCAGCGGTCCGACTTCTCCCCTCGGAACAGCGAGGTCGACGAGCTGGTAGAATACGGCCCGGTTCAGCCGCGCGGTCAGCCCCCGTTCAAGGTCGAGCATCGGCAGCGGCTCACCGCTGTCCAGATCAAGGCTGAAGCTCAGGGTGTGGTCTGGCCCCGCGACGAAGCGCTCGCCGACGTTGGTTTCAAAGGTGAGCTGCTGGGCCTCGCCCTCGCCTGCCACGTCCATGAGCACAGCCATGAACGGTGCCTTTTCGACCAGCACTTCGCCGCGCTCAACGGGGGTCTGCAGGAAGTAACGCCCGTCGTCCTCACGTCGAAGGATGGTCGAGAACAGCCGGACGAGGTTTTTCCGCTCGATGCGCGACCCGCGATAGAACCATTCGCCATTGGCGGCGATGCGCATATCTAGGTCTTTGATTTCGTGAAAGCTGAGGGGATTGTCCGCCATGGCAGGCCCATCGTCCGTGTCTTTGGTTCATACTTAGGCCAACAACAGGCCCAGACAAAGAGCAGAGGCAAGACGAGGCCAAACCTCGTGCGAACGTCGCCAGCAATAGACGGAAAAATCTATGGCTGGGGCACCAGGATTCGAACCTGGGATCACCGGACCAAAACCGGATGCCTTACCGCTTGGCCATGCCCCACCCGTAGGATTGGTTACATATTCGACCGCCCCGACGAGCGCAAGGCTCTTGCCGCGCATCGGACCAGCGAAAACCGGCCATCCGGCCAAAACGCATAAAGCTTGCATTTGAGGCCGATCTTTGGCATAAACACGCCTGATTTCAGAGTTTTAGCCTAATTTGTTCGACCGCCATGATAATTTTGGTCGAAATTCATTTTTAGTTTCGGACACGTAAGTGTCTCAGGCCAAAGGATTTTGAGGCCAATGGATCGCTCAGATGATGTGACGCACAGCCGTCGCTTTACTGCCCAGAGCCTGGGCAGCCAGCAGAACCGCCCCCGTATCGTGACCGCGCGCGACGAGCGTGTCGCCGTAAAACCCGGTGCGGCAGCAAATAAATCTCAGCAGCCTTCGCTCGAATTCCGCGCTCGACAGCGGCTGCGGACCTACGCCGAAGCCTCAGCCATCCTCGACCGGCAGGTGCCCGCCAACGCCTCTGAGGCCCGCGTGAGCAGCCGTTCGACGCTGGCACCGAAGCCGCAGACGGAACCGACCACACCGGCAGCAACTGCCGCTGCCATGCCGGACGGGGGCCCGATGATGCCCGAGACCGGCTATGCCAACGTGATCCCGGAACCGCCCAGCCCCATGGCTGAAGTCTACGTCGGCAACAGCCCGCAGCTCACCGAGCGCGAGGCGCAGGAATACGACCTCGCCCCGACCGCCCCGACCGCGACGTCCACCACCCCAGCCGAGGAAGCCGAAGCCGCCCTTGACCCTATGCCCATGGCTGAAGCTGAAGCTGAGCCTGTGGCGGATCTTGAAGTGCAGGCTGAAGCTGAAGCCGAAACGGATACAGGGTGGCACGTCGCCGAAGACGACCTTCCAGCAGACGAGCCTGCGGTTGCGGCGATGGAGGCAGGACCGCAGTGGTCAGACGAGCGCCAGTTCCAGACCCAGCGGCCTTCGCGGCTGTCACAGGCGCGTGAATCCCTCGCCCGAACCGGACAGGGACTGACGACAGCACTCGCAAAATCGTCGAATTTCGTAAATAATTATGCGACCCAGTCGGCAGGCAGCGCAGCATCCATGGGCGAGCGGCTTTCGGGCTTTGGCCTGAAGCTTCGCGAAGGGGCTGCCGGCCTGCTCGACAGACTGCCATCCTTGCCGGGGGTCGCCGCCCCCATCGATAAGGGAACCATCGAACCCGTGTCACAGTTGCCGGCCAATTCTCTGCTGACCCCACTGGCGGGACGCCTCGCGCCCTCGGCACGTGCCGACGCTGCGAGTGCGCGCCCCGACGCCAACGTGCGCCCGGTGAGCAGCGACGGCGCCCTCGATCAGGACCCTGGGCCGAGGCGGACGCTGCAGGCGCGCAAAATCAAGAATGACGTGGAGCGGACCGAGACCCGCACCGCAGCCCCGGTCGGCCCGATCGGGCAGGCGCGCCGGACCCCCATGGCGCTGTCGACAGTGCTGGTGCTGCTCTGCATGCTCGGCTTTATCGCGCTGGCGGCCTGGTTCACGATTTCACTGCAACAGCGGACCAGCCAGCCGATCACCACCATCGGTGAAACCGAGCGCTACCGGGTCGAGTCCATCCTCGATGCCCTGTTCATCAACCCCGGCCCGGTCGACGGTGTGATCGACGACCGCACGTCGGCTGCCATCGGCCTGTACGCGGCTGAGTACGGCTTTGCCGGCGAAGCGGTGCTGTCCGCCGAGCTGCTCCAGCATCTGGAGACTGAGGCGCGGGCCATGGGCGTGCTCGACTTGATCAAGTAAGGCCGGGGCCTCTGTGTCAGAGGATCTCTGCCGCCGCCGTCCACCATCCGGGGAACCGGCGCTGAACCGCTTCAAGGGCCGCATCGCGCGGCCCTTTTTTATTATAAAGCGCAAAGCAGGTACTGCCCGAACCGGTCATCCGCACCAGCCAAGGCTCCCCCGCTGCCCCGCAAAGGGCATCGAGCGCCGCGCCGATGTCCGGATTGAGAGCACGCGCAGGGGCTTCCAGATCGTTGCGGGTCGCGGGCAGCCACGCGCGCGATGAATCGCTGAAGTCCGGCGAAGGGGCTGGCGCGCCGGGATCGAGCCGCTGGAAACAGGCCGCTGTCGAAACCCCGCCCACAGGCTTGAGCAACAGCACCGGCGTCCCGGCAAGGTCGGTCACGAGGTCACCCGGCACAGCACCTGTCCCGCGCCAGACCCGCGCCTGCTGGTCCATGGCGGGGGGCAGGTCGGCGCCGAGACCGGCCACCACTGCCCGGAAATCCGCATTGGGGAACAGGCCTTCGGCCCAGTGCACGACCGCAGCCGCATCGGCGCTGCCGCCCCCCAGACCCGCCTGCATCGGCAAGGCCTTTTCGACCCGGATACGCGGCTGCGGCAGGCGCGGTTCAAGGGCGTGCACCCGCTCCAGCGCACGCCAGATCAGGTTTTGCTCGCGGGGAATGCCGGGGTCGGGGTCGAGCACTAAGTTGGCAGCAGAACTGTCCGCTCGCTCGAAGTGCAGGCGGTCCCCGACATCGAGAAACACGAACAGGCTTTCGAGGTCGTGGTAGCCGTCCGGGCGCCGCCCGAAAACGTGCAGGAACAGGTTCAGCTTAGCCGGGGCGAAGACGGAGACGGAGGCAGGTTCAGCAGCGTTGACGCCGGTGATCATCGCACCGGGTCGCGGCTCATTCCCTCGACCAGCTTGATCCGGATGGCCTCGACGTGATCATCGGGGATTTCCGGCAGGCCCAGCGCCCGGTTCCAGAAAAACTCCGCCTCCAGCTCCCGGCCGACCTGCCAGTATGCATCAGCAACGTGCTCGGCGATTTCCCAGCTCCAGGGATTGATCTGGAAGGCCTGCTCAAGGAACGGAACGGCCTCATCGTAGTCACCCAGCTGGTAGTGGGCCCAGCCGAGGCTGTCGATGATGGCACCGCTTTCGGGGGCCAGCTCGACCGCCCGCATCAGCATGTCGAACCCGCGGTCGAGGTTAATGCCACGCTCCACCCACGAGTAGGCGAGATAGTTCATGACATGCGGGTTATCGGGATCGAGTTCGAGGGAGCTTTCCAGCCGCTCTTCCATCTCCACGTAGTCTTCGAGCTGGTAAGAGACGATCCCGGCGATGAACAGGGTCTGGGCTGCGGCTGCGCCCGGCTGCACAACCGAATCCTGCCACTCGGCGAAGGCAAGGTCGGCAGCCTCGTAATCTTCGGCCCGGAACAGCAGCACAGCGCGCTGGCGCAGAATGACGGGCGACCGACCCAGAATCGCTTCGGCCTCATCGAGCTTGGCGAGGGCCTCGTCGTAATGTTCCTGATCCGAAAGTGCCTGAATTTGTCCCAGAATGGCGGAGAAGCGGAACGCCAGGACGTCTTCGAGCGTGGCGTAGGCCGCCTCTGCCTCTTCAAAGCGCTCCAGCGCCAGCAGCGACGAGGCGATGACTTCGGAGAAACCGGGGAACAGCGGGGCTTCCGGGGTCAGCAGATAGCCGATTTCCTGCGCATAGCGGTAGGCGAGTTCGGGGCTGTCCTGATCATCGAGCAGGCGGACGATGACGAACAGCAGTTCGGTGTAGATGTCCAGCGGGGTCGGGGTCAGTGCCTCGGGGTAAGGGTCGCCCTGCTCGATGCGATCAATGCCAGCCTGACCGCCGGGGCGGGCGCCGGTCTCCAGCAGCGCATTGTAGACGAAGCGGGCGTTTTCCAGATCGCCCGAACGCTCGAAGGCGTTGGCCGTGACTTCGGCCATGCGCGGATATTGGAAGGGGTCGCGGCTGATGAAGGCAGCCAGGGCGTCAGAGGCGGCTTCAGCCTCGCCCGATGCCGCGTAGATCAGACCCCGGGCGTAGTCGCCCAGCGGCCCAATGCCCTTTTCATCGAAACCGGTCCGGGTTTCAGCGAGCGCAGCCTCGATGTCGCCAACACCGGTCAGGACGGCTGCATTGGCAACGGTTGCAATAAACTCATCCAGCCGGGTCTGGATCACCGCCGGCAGCACCGCCTGCGCCGCGTGCCAGTCACCGCGCCGGATAGCAGCGACCCGGACGACCCAGCGCGCCAGCTCGTCATCAGGATTGAGCGCGAGCACGTCCTGCGCGTGGGGCAGCGCGGCGTCATAGTCGCCTTCGATGGTGTAAACGGAGATTTGCTGACGAACGAGCGACTGCTGATCCGGGTCTCTGTCCAGCGCTGCGGTGAGATAACGGCTCGCCGCCTCGGGGTCGCTGGCGCGGGTCGCACTCAGCGCGGCCAGAAAGTCACCGGACTGCGCTGAAGCGGGGGTGACCGTCAGGCCGGTCAGAGCCACGGCAGCCGGTATGCAGAGCCATTTCATCGCATTTCACCTTCGTCTCACATGTCCAAATAGACATAGAGGCGGGGTCAATCACCGACAAGGGCGGTTCATGGGGACGTGAAGCGCTGCGGCCTGCGGACACCGACGCACGGAGACCGCAAACGAAAAAGGCCCGGCGCGATAGCCAGGCCTTGTTCTTCTGAGCTGTCAGGCGCGGGGCCGGATCAGTCGTCTTCAGACGCGGCCTCAGCCTCTTCCGCCGGTGCTTCTGCTTCTGCTTCGGCTTCAGCTTCTACTGCGGCCGGCGCATCGTCTTCGTCGGAACGCGTGATCCGAACGTCGCCGTCTTCATTATCGAAGGCACCAAATTCGAGATCCTGGCCGAAATCGTCCTCTTCTTCAACGGTCAGGCCAAGGGCTTCTTCCTCGGACTTAGCGACGTTGATGTTGATCATCAGATCGACTTCAGGGTGCAGCTTAACGCGGATGTTATGCACGCCCAGGGTCTTGATGGCCCGGTCGAGCATGACCTGGTTGGACCCGATGGTGAAACCGGCTTCCGAAACACCTGCCGCGATGTCGCGGGTGGTGACCGAGCCGTACAGCTGGCCGGTGTCGGATGCCTGCCGGATCATTGGAATGGACAGGCCTTCCATCCGGCCAGCCATGTCTTCGGCTTCTTCGCGGCGCTTGAGGTTCTCGGCCTCGAGCTGGGCGCGACGGGCTTGGAACACGGCCTTGTTGTCATTGGTGGCGCGCAGGGCGATGCCCTGAGGCAGCAGATAGTTGCGGGCGTAACCGGGCTTAACGGTCACGACATCGCCCATCTGGCCAAGCTTTTCCACGCGCTGGAGAAGGATAACGTTCATCATGAGTTGCTTTCCTTTTCCGCCTTAGCCGATCACGTATGGCAGCAGGGCCATGGTGCGGGCGCGCTTGATGGCGCGGGAGAGTTCACGCTGCTTCTTGGCAGAAACGGCCGTGATCCGGCTAGGAACGATCTTGCCACGCTCCGACAGGAAGCGGCTGAGCAGCTTGGTGTCCTTGTAGTCGATCACTGGCGCGTTGGGACCAGAGAACGGGCAGGACTTCTTGCGTCGGGTAAAGGGACGACGAGCCATAGTCTTTATCCTCTTCCTCTGTTCTACGCGTCTTCGGAGCGGCGTTCGCGACGCTCACCCCGGTCACCACGATCGCCACGGTCCGGGCGATCGCCGCGCGCCTTGGCACGCATCTGGATCGACTGGCCGTCAGGCATTTCTTCCAGACGCAGGGTCAACATCCGCAGAACGTCTTCGTTCAGGGACATGGTCCGCTCCATCTCAGCCTTGGCGTCGTTGTTGCAGTCGATGTTCATCAGCACGTAGTGCGCCTTGCGGTTCTTCTTGACCCGGTAAGCCAGGGACTTCAGGCCCCAGTACTCGGTCGAGTGAACAGAGCCGCCACGTTCGGTGATGATGTTGGTAATTTGCTCGGTGATTGCCTCGACCTGGGTCGTGGAAACATCCGGCCGCGCCATGTAGACGCACTCGTAAAATGCCATCCAATAAGACTCCCTATGGATGATTTGACCCTTCGTCGTGGAAAAGTCATCAGCCAGCCCTTTTTCAGAGCTCGGGGACTGGCAAGGAGACGTTGAGCAGAAAGCGGTTTAGACGGTGCTGCCGCAGAAGACAACAGCGCAAGCGCATGGCACCCGTGAAGCCCGTCTGCAGGGCCTGAAAAGGTTGTCAGCCCCGCCTCACGAGCGCATAAAACGGCCCAACACCAGACTCCTGAACGATCAGCAAGGACGAGTACGATATGCGGGCTTTCGTTTTCCCCGGACAGGGCAGCCAGAAAATCGGCATGGGCCGCGATCTTGCCGAGACCTTCCCGGCCGCACGCGATGTATTCAACGAAATCGACGATGCGCTGGGCGAAAAGCTGTCCACTCTGATCTTTGAAGGCAGCGATGATGGCCTGCGCCTGACGGAGAACACCCAGCCTGCGCTGATGGCGGTCTCGCTCGCCGTGGTCCGGGCGCTGGAGGCTGAATTCGGGATCCGCCTCGCCGACCACGGCAGCTTCGTCGCCGGTCACTCGCTGGGCGAATACGCTGCGCTCGCCGCCGTGGGCGCGCTGCCTGTCGCCGATACCGCGTGCCTGCTGCGCCTGCGGGGCCGGGCCATGCAATCCGCAGTCCCCGTCGGTGAAGGCGCCATGGCCGCCGTGCTCGGGCTGAGCATGGAGCAGGTTGAAGCCGCACTGAAAGATGTCGACGCGGGCCTCGGCGCCTGTGAGGTTGCCAATGACAACGCCGAGGGACAGGTGGTCATCTCCGGCGCGGCAGCTGCTGTCGCGGC
>MDTG01118826.1_pt1 | contig 11352 bp, 12 predicted proteins | sample 811421 | NCBI WGS metagenome assembly MDTG01 (sample SAMN05326645, study PRJNA326480) | marine metagenome | isolation source: seawater | place: Pacific Ocean: South East | collected 2011
AAAAGTCAAACATGATATTTCAATAGTTGTCGATAGAATCGTTTTAAATTCATCAATAGGAAACAGATTAGCAGATAGTATAGAAACAGCATTAAATCTTTCAAATGGGTTACTTATTGCCGAATATGAAAATGAAACATTGCCAAAAAAATTTAGAAAAATAGAGAAATTAATTTTTTCTACAAAATTCGCATGTCCCGAGAGTGGTTTTACTATTGAAGAAATTGAACCTAGATTGTTTTCATTTAACAGTCCTTATGGTGCATGTGAAGAATGCGAAGGTATTGGTATTAAATTAAATGTTGATCCAAATTTAGTAGTTCCAGATGAGAAAAAAAGTATAGCTGATGGAGCTATTGAACCTTGGTCTAAATCATCTTCCATGTATTATGCCCAGACACTATCTTCAATTTCAAAACATTATGGTTTTTCGTTAAATGATAAATGGAATAAATTATCTAAAAAAATTAAAAATATTATTTTATTTGGATCTGACGATGATGAAATTAAATTTTCTTATGATGATGGTTACGAAAAGTATTCTTACAAAAAAACATTTGAAGGTGTGATCAATAACCTTGAACGAAGATATTTAGAAACTGATAGTGATTGGAAGAGAGAAGAAATTAGTCAATATCAATCTGATTCAAAGTGTGAAAGATGTAATGGTCATAGACTTAAAGATGAAGCTTTATGCATCAAAATAAACAAATTAAATATTAGTGAAGTATCTGAAAAATCTATATACGACGCTAAAAATTGGTTTAAATCATTAGAGGCAAATTTAGAACCTAAAAAAATAAAAATTGCACAACATATACTTAAGGAAATAAACGAAAGATTAGATTTTCTATTAAATGTTGGTTTAGAGTATCTAACACTATCAAGAGAGTCTGGAACACTATCTGGTGGTGAGGCTCAAAGAATTAGATTAGCATCACAAATAGGCTCGGGGTTAACTGGAGTTTTGTATGTATTAGATGAACCTTCTATAGGACTACATCAAAAAGATAATATTAAACTTATTGATGCATTAAAACGTTTAAGAGATTTAGGCAATACAGTTATAGTTGTTGAACATGATACTGAGACCATCGAAAAAGCTGATCATATAATTGACCTTGGACCAGAAGCAGGAAATCGTGGTGGAGAAGTTGTTGCGCAGGGATCATATAAAGACATTGTAGTTAATGAACAAAGTATTACTGGAAAATATTTATCTAATAAAAGGTTTATTGAAATACCAAAAAAAAGAAGATTGGCGAAAAATGGTAGATTTTTAGAAATTAATGGCGCCACAGGAAACAACCTGAAGAATGTAAATTTAAAAATACCTTTAGGTTCTTTTTCATGTGTTACTGGGGTATCGGGCAGTGGAAAATCTACCTTAATTTTACAAACATTATATAACGCATTAAATCTAACGTTAAACAATAATAAATCTCGAAAGATACCTAAACCATTCAAAGGGTTTAAAGGTATAGAGTTAATAGATAAAGTGATTGATATTGATCAATCTCCAATAGGAAGAACACCAAGATCCAATCCAGCAACATATACGGGTGCATTTGGACCTATTAGAGATTGGTATACAAATTTACCAGAATCTAAAAGTAGAGGTTATAAACCAGGAAGATTTTCATTTAATGTAAAAGGAGGTAGATGTGAAGCTTGTGAGGGTGACGGTGTTATAACATATGAAATGCATTTTTTACCCGATGTTTACATTACATGTGATGAATGCAAAGGAAGTAGATATAATAGAGAAACTTTGGAGATTAAATTCAAAGAAAAAAGTATTGCTGAAGTTCTAAATATGACTGTAGATGAAGGTTGTGATTTTTTTGAAAATATATCTTCTATAAGAAGTAAGTTACTTACTCTTAAAAAAGTTGGTTTAGGATATATTAAAATTGGTCAGCAAGCGACAACACTATCTGGTGGTGAAGCACAAAGAATAAAATTAGCAAAAGAGTTATCTAAAAGATCTACTGGAAGAACTATGTATATTTTAGATGAACCAACTACTGGATTGCACCAACATGATATAAAAAAATTATTGGAAATATTACATACTTTTGTTGCGACAGGAAATACAGTTGTAGTAATAGAACATAACTTAGATGTAATTAAAACTGCCGATTATATTATAGATATGGGTCCTGAAGGAGGAGTAAAAGGCGGAAATATCATAGCTGAAGGAAAACCTGAAGAAATTTGTAATATAAAAGATAGCTATACAGGACAATTTTTAAAGTCATTATTGGATAATAAATTTAAAAAAACTGCTTAAAAAAGATAATAACTAGTGTATAAGATTAATATGGTAAATTTTTTAATGTCACTACCTAAAGTAATACATGCTTCTCTTGCATTAGCAGTTCTATTATTTTTATTTCTATTCTTTAGCGAGGGTGGTTTTGCTTTTGATATAATTTTTTGGAGTTGGTTATTTAGATATTTTCACGTTTTAGCTGGAGTTATGTGGATTGGATTATTATGGTATCTTAATTTTGTTCAAATTCCAAATATGCCAAAAATTACTGATGAACAAAAACCAGCTATTACTAAAGTTATAGCTCCCGCTGTTTTGTTTTGGTTTAGATGGGCAGCTTTTGCAACAATAGTTACAGGTTTGATTGTCGCTTATTTAAATGGGTATTTACATGAATCTATGACCTTAGGAATTGGAAGTGGCGGTGGAAAAAATACTGCTATAGGCATAGGAATGTGGCTCGGCTTAATAATGGCTTTTAACGTATGGTTTATTATTTGGCCAAATCAAAAAAAAGCTTTAGGTATTGTTGAAGCAACACCTGAAGAGAAACCAATTGCTTTAAAAAAAGCAGTTATTGCTTCCAGAATAAATACATTATTGTCATTACCAATGCTACTAACAATGGTTGCGGCACAAAATTTATATTAAATTTATTCTTCTTTTAAAATCGTTTTTTGTGAAACTTTCAGTAAAACTAAAACTGGGTTGGCAATAAATATAGAAGAGTATGTTCCAAAAATTACACCTAAGACCATAGCAAAAGAAAAGCCTCTTAATATTTCTCCACCAAAAAAATATATAGATAGTAAGGCTAATAAAGTAGTTGTAGATGTAATAACTGTTCTGGATAAAGTTTCATTAATTGAAATATTTGTTAATTCAAATATTTTTATATCAGAAAATTTTCTAAGGTTTTCTCTTACTCTATCAAAAATTACTACGGTATCATTCATTGAATATCCAACTATAGTCAAAACAGCTGCAACTATAGATAAATTAATTTCTAGATTTAAAATAGAAAAGATGCCAAGTGTTATAATAACATCGTGAAATAATGCAATTATTGCACCTACACTAAATTGCCATTCAAATCTAATCCATATATAAATAAGCATAGCTGCTAATGATAATGCTATGGCAATAATACCAGATTTTAGAAGTTCAGAGCTTACTTTTGGTCCAACATTTTCCACTCTTCTGAATTCAAAACCTGAACCTAAATCTGTAATTAGATTATTTTTAATTTCTTCAATAAGATTATTTTGCTGTTGTTGTTTTTTTTCAAATTTTATTAGATAATCAGTTTCATTACCAAATTTTTTAATTGTAACATCTCCTAAGTTCATTTTAAAAAAGGCTTGCCTTAATGACGATGTTGAAATTTGGGGATCATTAGCTCTCAACTCAATTAATGTACCACCTTTAAAATCTACGCCATAATTTAAACCTTTAAATATAAGAAAAAATAATGATAGTAATATTAATATAAGAGATGCAATATTAAAGGTTTTATAATACTTGTTAAAAAATATTGTAGTCTTAAAAATCATATCAATTTTTCCTTATCTTTATTTTTTAAAACATAGATCGAAGTTAAAAGTCTTGCTATGAAATAAACGCTGAATAAAGTTGTAAAAATACCAACTCCTAGTGTAACAGAAAAACCTTTTATAGGACCTGAGCCCATAAAAAATAAAATAATTGCAGCAATTAAGGTAGTTATATTTGCATCTATAACTGTAGTTTTAGATTTATTATAACCATTATCAAAAGCAATTACTTGATTTTGTTCTCCTTTAATTTCTTCTTTAATCCTCTCAAAAATTAAAACATTTGCATCAACAGCCATACCTACTGTAAGTATGATGCCAGCAATACCTGGTAGTGTAAGAGTAGCTTCAAAGAGAGTTAATATGCCAACTAATAAAAATAAATTTAAAACTAAAGTAAAATTTGCTATAAAGCCAAATATTCTATATTTAAATATCATAAAACTTATAACCAATATAAAACCAATCAATAATGCTAAAATTCCTGCTTGAATTGAATCTTGACCTAAACCCGGACCAACTGTTCTCTCTTCTATTATATTCATTGGAGCAGGCAATGCTCCAGATCTCAAGAGTAGTGCTAAATCGGTAGCTGATTGAAATGTAAAGTCACCACTGATTTGTCCAGAACCACCTAAAATTGCATCTTGGATTACCGGAGCACTTATAATTTTTCCATCTAAAATAATTGCAAGTTTTCTACCAATATTATCAGATGTAGCTTTACCAAACCTTTTGGAACCGACTCTGTCAAGTGAAAAAGTAACAACAGTCTGATTTGTTTGGTTATCCATTCTTGGTTTAGCATCTAAAAGGTTTTCACCACTTAATATAATTCTCTTGCTAATAATAAGTTCTTGCGAACCATCCTCGAAAATGAGTTTTTCAGATCCATAAGTTTCCTCAGATGTTTCAGAAACAAATCTAAAAGATAAGTTTGCAGTTTTTCCAAGTAAATTTTTAACTCTTAAAGGATCGTCTAAACCAGGCAATTCAACTAAAATTCTATCGTTTCCACGTTTTAATATATTTGGTTCATTTGTACCAACTTCGTCAATACGCCTTCTAACAATTTCTATTGCTTGGTCTAAAGATGAGTTCTTTAATTCAATTAAACCATATTTAGAGAAATTTAAATAAATAACATTTCCATCTACTTTGACATCGAATTGATGGGATTTGTACGCTAAATAATATGGATTTATTATGCTATCTTTATCATTAAGGATATCTTCAACTTCGTTTACTTGATCGGGTATAACTTCAAAAACTATTTTTTTATCATTAATTTTAAGATTTTTAAAATTAATATTTTTATCTTTGAGGTATTTTTTTATAGTGGAAAGTGTGAACTGTAATTTCTGAGTAATTACAGGTTCATTATCTATTTCTAATAATAAATATGATCCACCTTGTAAATCTAAACCTAAATTAATTTTTTTTTCAAAAAAAACATCATCAAATTTAATAAAATTAGAAATTGTAAAATAGGATAAAATTATTGAAAATAAACAAATTAAAATAATCCTAATTTTAGAAAAATACAGCACTGTTTATAAAAAGTTATTTTTTAGGTTCTTGGTTGTTTATCAATCCTTGTATTCCTGTTGATTTAATAATTTCAACTTTAACATTATCTGAAATTTGAATTTCAGCCTTATCGTTTTCCATTACTCTTTCAACAGTACCAATAATACCTCCGGAAGTAACAACTTTGTCTCCCCTTTTTAAATTTCCAACCATTTGTTTATGATCTTTAACTTTTTTTTGTTGAGGTCTTATTAAGAAAAAATAAAAAATTACAAAAATTAATATTAACGGTATAAACTGAGCAATTCCTGAATTTGACATGTGTTTTCTATTATTTACGATTTTTTTATACTATATAAATTATTAAAACAACTCTAAATCTTTATTATTTTATCTATATTATTCATATAAGGTTTAAGAACTTCGGGTACTAAAATTGATCCATCTTTTTGTTGATAATTTTCAAGAATTGCAATTAATGTTCTTCCTATAGCTAGACCGCTACCATTTAATGTACCAACAAAAACTGTCTCATTGTTACTATTTTTATATCTCGCTTTCATTCTTCGTGATTGAAAAGTACCGCAAGAGGAACAGCTAGAGATTTCACGATATTTTTTTTCAGACGGTAACCAGACTTCAATGTCGTAAGTTTTCTCTGCGCTAAATCCCATGTCTCCAGTACATAAAATAACTTTTCTATATGGTAATTTAAGTAAATCTAAAATCATTGTGGCGCATTTAGTCATTCTCTCTAATTCATCAATACATTTGTTATTTTCAACAATGCTAACCAATTCCACTTTATAAAATTGGTGTTGTCTAATCATTCCTTTTGTATCTTTTCCATAACTTCCTGCCTCTTTTCTAAAACACGCAGTTGAGGCAACTAATCTAATTGGTAAATTTTTTACATTTAAAATTTGATCTTTTACCATATTTGTAAGAATTACTTCTGCAGTTGGTATTAAAAATTTTCTTCCACTATTATCATCTAATTTTAGTTCAAACTGATCATTTTCAAACTTGGGCAACTGACCGGTACCAAACATAGTATTATCATTAGCGATAAGAGGTGGTGAGACTTCTTTATAACCATTTATTTTGGTATGTGTATCAATCATAAAGTTTGATATTGCTCTTTCTAAAGATGCTAACTTATCCTTTACAAAAACAAACCTAGATCCAGTAGTTTTTGATGCTAAATCAAAATCTAACATACCTAAATTTTCTCCTAATTCATAATGAGATTTAGGTACAAAATCGAAATTTCTCATTTCACCTTTTTTTTCGATTTCTTTATTAAATGATTCATTTTTTCCTATAGGGACATCTTTCAATGGTATATTAGGCAAAGAAGATAATATTTTATTTAATTCATTTTTTATTGAAGACTGTTCTTTAGTCAAATCATCAATTTTAGAAGAAATATCCTTAGATTTATTGTATAATTCTTTATCTTGTGATTTTGATATAATTTTTTTTTCTTTTTCTAAATTTTCCTTATCCTGAATAAGTCTTCTATTTTCTTCATCTAAAGACAGAATATTATCAAAATTAAAATTAACATTTCGATTGGTGATATCTTTTATAAAATCATCAAAATTTTTTCTAAGATCTTTAATATTATGCATTTTTTGCTTCTGATTTTTTTTCTATAATTTTTACTGATAATATTGATAATTCATATAAAATTAATAAGGGAATCGCTAAGCCTATTTGTGTAACAGGGTCTGGTGGTGTTAGGAATGCAGCAGCTGCGAATATTATAACAACGACATATTTTCTTCTTTCTCTTAAATATTTTGAGTCAACTACACCTATACGTGCTAATAAACTCAACACTACTGGTAATTGAAAGCTTAAACCAAATGCAAAAATTAATTTCATTACTAGTGATAAATATTCATTAACTTTTGCTTCAAGCTGTATTGGTAAATTTGTACTTAAACCAACACTTTCAAAAGAAAGAAAAAATTTAATTGCTAATGGCATAATTAGATAATAAACAAGCATTCCACCTAACAAAAACAAAATAGGAGTTGCAATTAAGTAAGGCATTATTGCACTTTTTTCGCTATCATATAGGCCTGGAGCTATAAATTTCCATATTTGTATTAATATAAATGGGCTCGTAATAAAAAAAGCTGCAAAGAATGAAACTTTTAAATATGTTAAAAAAGTTTCTTGTAACGCAGTAAATATTAGTCTTCTATCAACTACGTCATTTTTTACAGCTTGGGCGTAAGGATCTACTAGAAAGCCATATATATATTCAGAAAAATAATAACAAATAACAAATAAAACAGATAAAAAAATAATTGAATTAATTAAACGTTGTCTTAACTCGGTCAAATGACTAATAAAACCAGTATCTTTTTTTTTACTCATTATTTTCTTTATTTGATTCTTTATTATTTTTTAAATTAGTTTCATCATCAATATTAGTTTCTTCAAGTTCAGAAACTTGTTGTTGAACATTACCAACATATCTTTTAGCTGAACCTATCCATGATCCAACCTTTTTTAACATTTTTGGAAAATCTTTTGGTCCTACAACTAAAATAGCTATAGTGACAATAATTAAAATTTCAAACCAGCCAATTGTTGGCATTTGAACTATTCTTTATTTGTATCTTGATTGTTAGACTCTTGATTTTCAGAAATATTTTTTGGTTGATTGTCTTCGGTTCCATCACTAGCCATTCCCTTTTTAAAACTCTTAATACCTTTTGCTACATCTCCCATTAAACTTGAAATTTTACCTCTTCCAAATAAGAGAACCACTAATATTACTACTACCGCTATTTGCCAAAAACCTATACTCATAAAAATACTATATACTTTTTAGTTATACTTTAAAAGTGCCATTTTACTGATCTTCTTGTTTTTTTAATGTACTGTTCAACATATCATCTATGTTTGAATAGATATTTTCCTTCTTCTCATCCTGCCTTTCTTTAAAAAACTTACCTGTTCCAAAAATTGATGAATCTATATTTGTACTATCTATTAAACCTGCAGTACTAAGCTCATCAACAGTAGGTAAATCTGAAAGTTTTTGTAAACTAAAATGGCTTAAAAAATCATCGGTAGTGACATATTGCAGAGGTTTGCCAGGAACATTTTTTCTTCCTTGTGGCTTAACCCAGTTTAATTCCATTAGAATCTCTAATGTATTGGTACCAAATGCTACACCTCTAATATCCTCAATTTCTGCTCTCGTAACTGGTTGATGGTAAACAATGATAGATAGAGTTTCTATAGCAGCTTTCGATAGTTTTTTTTCAATGTTTTTTTGTTGAGACATTAATTTAGATAAATTTTCAGCTGTTCTAAAAGACCATTTTTTTGAAATACAAACTAAATTTATACCTCTAGATGAATATGTTTTTTGAAGTTTTTCAAGAATTTTAGGAACATTAACATTTTTTGAAATTTTTTGTTCAATTGTATTAACATCTAACGGTTCTGCGGCTGCAAAAAGAATAGCTTCAATTTCTCTTTCACCATCAATTAAATTTGAAGGAAAATTAACAATATTATTTTTTTTAATTTTTTTCATTCAATTCCTTAATAAAAATATTATCGAATAAATTTTTTTGTTTTATCATGACGCTTCCTTCTTTGCTCAATTCTAAAGACGCTGCAAAAATTCCAGCCTTACCAGATTTTTTTGAGTCTTTATTAGTAGTAAATGAATTTGGAATCAGTTCATCTAAATTTTTCCATTCATAAAGTTTACCAAAAAATTCTCTAATTCTATTAATTCCATCTTCAGTGGTAAAAACAGGAAGCTTAGGAATGTTTATTCTTTGAAAATCTTTTGTCATAATTATGGAAGAATATGTTTTTAAAAGATCATATAAATTAATTGAGTATTTTTTGTTATAAATAGATTGAATATTTCTTTTAATGCCTTTCATAAAAACATCCCTCCCTAATCGTTTTCTTTTAAGCATTTGATCAGACAAAAGTCTAATAAGTTCAAGTTTTTTAAGTTGAAGCTTAAGTTTTTCAGCGACTTCTAGAGCTTTAAATTCCTCGTCAGAAGTTTCAGGAAGTAATAATTTAGATTTCAAATAAGTAAGCCAGGTTGCCATTAACAAATATTCAGATGCAATTTCTAAATTCAAATTCTTAATTTTAGTTATAAATTCATGAAATTGATCCGCTAGCTTAGTTATTGAAATATTTTCGAGATTAACTTTTTGAGACTTAGCTAAATCTAATAAAACGTCTAATGGTCCGTTAAAAGAATTCAGTTTTACATTAAATTTATGAGAATCAAAATTATTCATACATAATATTAACTTATAATTTTATAAAATTGTGATGTTTTTTTAATTATAAAACTATTAACTTTTGGTGAATTTTTAGCAACATTAATCATTTCATTAATATTACCATTACAATGAAGTACTAAATTACAGCCAGCTTTAAACGATTTAATTGTATTTTCTTTAATAGAAAATTTTAAACTTTTCATAGATATATCATCTGACAATAATAAATTTTTAAATTTTATTTTTTTTCTAATATTGTTTATTACTTTTTTTGAATGTGTAGTTGTATTTATGGGATCTATTTTATCGAATATAATGTGAGCAGTCATAGCAAAAATAGAATTTTTTTTTTTAAAAGGAAAAAAGTCAATTTTATTAAGTTTTTTAATATGAGTCTTCACTACTGGTGTGTATTTGTGACTATCTAATTTGGCACGGCCATGACCAGGTATGTGTTTAATTACAGTAGCAATTTTATTTTTATGAAAATTTTTTATACAAAAATTACCAATTTTGCTTACAATTGATGGATTAACACTGAAGGATCTATCGCCAATAATTTGACTAGAATTTTTAGTTCTAACATCAAGAACAGGAAGAGTATTTATATTAATTCCCATTTTCTTCATCAAATAAGAAGTTTGACTAATAAAAAGTTTATATTGATAATTAAAATATTTAAAATTTTTAGTATAGAGTTTACCAAAGTATTCAGCAGAAAAAAATGAATTGCTTATTATATTGGCAAATCTATTAACTCGACCACCCTCCTGATCAACTATAATTGGATAATTTTTATCAAGGAAAATTTTTTTTATTTCATTAGTTAATAATTTTGTTTGCTTTATAGTTTTAATATTTCTTGAAAAAAGAATAATGCCCCAGGGTTTATACTTTTTTAAAAATTTTATCTCTTGAGATGATAATTTATAAGATTTTAAACCGACTATAAAAGAACGTCTATTGTTAATCATTATTTAATAATTGCCAAAAGTTATATTTTTTCATATTTTGATTTTTATTGTTTTCAACATATATAATAATATCTTTAGTATCATTTTTTAATAAATTAAGTTTTTTAGTATAAGAATTAATTTTTTCATTTAATGTTTTATGTGATCTATATGATTTTTTTTTATGGTCATCAGAAATATAATATTTTAACGAAAAAAAAATAAATAAAAAAATTGAAAGTAGATATAATATGTATTTAAGCTCTTTTAACATTACATTTTTTCAGGACAATCAACACCTAAAATATCCATTCCAGATTTGATAACATTAGAAATAATTTTTAAAAAAACAATTTTATCATCTGTAATTTTTTTATTTTCATCAATGAATCTTTTTGTTTTATCGTCTCTTCCCAAATTCCAATAAGCATGAAAATCAGACGAAAGCTCGTAAAGGTAAACTGGAATACGATGCGGTTCAAGTTTTTTGGTTGATATTTCTACACATTTAGGCCATTGGGAAATTTTTTTTATAATTCGTAATTCATCTTTAGAGAATGTAAAATTATAATTTTTAATTTTGATTTCATTAGAGATTTTTTTATTTGTATTTTTGAAAACTGAAGAGATTCGAGCATAGCAATATTGAACATAATAAAGTGGATTATCTTTTGATTTTTCCTTAACTTTTGTAAAATCAAAATCAAGCTCTACATCACTACTTCTATTTAGCATAATAAATCTTGTTGCATCTT
>MDTG01228368.1_pt1 | contig 11352 bp, 11 predicted proteins | sample 811421 | NCBI WGS metagenome assembly MDTG01 (sample SAMN05326645, study PRJNA326480) | marine metagenome | isolation source: seawater | place: Pacific Ocean: South East | collected 2011
GCACTACCTCAACATTGGGAGAATAGGCCCAGTTAAATCCTGTTGCGCGCATTTCACTGGCGGTATATTGCGCCACTCGCTCAGCTAATTCAGGCTCAAAGGATGCGGCTAAGCCAATTTGTGTGGCGTAGATAGTAGTGGCACCCATATACATGCCATGACCATGGATGGCATCGGTTGCAATAAGTAATGGGATTTTAAGCCGAGACTGTTCAGCCAGCTCCTGTAATACGTTGGCTTCTTCGAAGGTGGAGACTTTTAAAAATGAGCCGATTTTTCCCTGTTTAATTAATCCTGCTCTGGCACCCAGCGCCAGAGTGTAATTTGATTTGGTGTCTTTGCTATCAAAATCGATATCCGATGCTTCACCGACAAACTGGCACATTTGGCCAATTTTTTCGTCAAGCGTCATTTCTGCAAGCAGCAGTTCAACGCGCTTTTCGGCGGGCAAGTTTGCATTCCAGTAAGATATATTAGTCGCCATACTGTTTGCTGATATAGCAAAAACTACTGGCAGGATTAGCCGTTGAAGAGCAGATTTCATAAAACAGTTTCCTTGTTATAAGGTTGTCCACTGGTTTCGGTTATATTGCAATTAAGCAGTATTTGGTAGCGCAATCATTTTATGTAACAATAGCGTCGTTTACAACTATTGCCCGAATATTCATATTTTTATAAGTATATGCTTTTAAGCGTCAGTTGTAGTTAATCAAAATATGTTTGCGCAAACAGAAATCTAACGGGAATCCATCATGTCATCGTCAAAGGATGCCTTGTCACCTGCGGTACAACCATTACTGGTGGTATTGATGGGCGTATCGGGAACCGGCAAGTCCACGCTTGCAGGTGCAATCGCAGCGCGTTCAGAGTTTATCTTCTTAGATGCGGATAATCTGCATAGCAATGATGCTATTGCTCAAATGTCTCGCGGTGTACCGCTAAATGATAAACAGCGAGATCCTTGGATACGGCGCATTTATCGACAACTATGTGATTATCAGTCTGCAAATAAGAACTGCATTCTTGCTTACTCAGGGCTCAAGCGTAGGCACAGACAAGTTGTTTTTAGTGCATACAAGCGCAGTGCCGGCGTATTGTTGCGTGCTGACGAGCAGCTAATTACTGAACGTTTAATTAGCAGGCGTGATCACTTTATGGCGCCACAACTTCTCAGCAGTCAAATAGCAGATATGGAGCCATTTGATGAAGGCGCACCATTATTGTCGATGGATGTAGCGGGTAGTGTGGAGCAGCTGGTAGCAGAGCTGGAGGATTTTATTGGATTGCTACAGAAAGATAGTGCAATTTGAACCCTCTGATGCCAAACGAATGAGGTGGGGGGATTATCGCGTCGTATTGAGGAGGTCAGATTATTGGCCTTTATTGGCACTTTTATAAACTGTTATCACTCTTATAGGCTGTTAGCACTCTTATAGGCTGTGAATGACGGAATGGCTGCAGCAATTATTGTCGACCCCGCCACTAACGCTAAAAATATAATGTTGCTAAACGAGAAAATGTTCAACCCGATATGCAAACCAAAGTCAGTTGATAGTGCATCTCGCGCAATAATTAAGCTGAGATACAACCCTGCTGAACCTATCGCCATACTCGCAAGACTTACCAATAGCGCCTCGAGTTCAATCAATAGAAATAGAAAAGAGGCTGGCGCTCCGATTACTCTGAGTAAGTGTATTTCGTGTTCTCGCTCTTTGATTGACGCAAGCATCATGGCACTTAGCCCTAAAAGAGCCGCGATAAGTATTAACCCTGAAATAAGGCGCAAGGTATTTTCTAAAAAGCCCATCATTTGCCAGAGCTCGGATAGGGCCACACCTGGCAGAATGGCGGTGAGAGGTTCTTTGCGGTAATTATTAATATCCCGTTGCACGCTAAATGTTGCTATTCGAGAATTTAAGCCAAGCATAAATGCAGTGATACTTTTGGGCTCAAGATTGATGTTTTGTAATTGCTCATTGACTGTAGCGTCGCCAGACTGTTTAGCCACTTGTTGCCAGTCTAGATGAATTGCTTCCAGCCCTTGTAATTTCACATGAACAGCTTGGTCTACTGGGGTGCCAGTTGAGGCCAAAATACCAACCACTTTAAATGGGTTTTGATCATGCATACTAAAGCTGGTTTTACCCAGGCCATGGGCTAAAATAATTTCGTCACCCAGTGAATAGTTTAATTTTTTCGCCACTTGTGCACCCAGCACGACGTCAAAAATCTCCTCAAAGGGCTTTCCTTGACTAAAGCTAAGTTGGCGTTGATTGCCATAACTAAAATGGCTGAAATAGTCAGTGGTTGTGCCCATCACCCGATAGCCTTGATGGGAGTCACCCAGTGAGATAGGGATTGCCCAGGCTACCTTTGCGTTATTACTGATGCTTTGATAGGTGTCCCAAGCGATATTATTGGTCGGTGATCCTATACGAAATACCGAATAGAGTAATAAGTTTAAGCTGCCGGTGCGTGCGCCAACAATAAGATCGACACCGGACACTGTGTTATTAAAGCTTTGTTTACTTTGGCCGCGGATATGCTCGACACCGAGCAGCACAAAAATACTCACACTCATTGCCATGATAGTCAGCAGCACCGAGCCTTTGCGATTGAATAAACTTTTTGTCGCAAGCCGCATAAACATCAGTGGTGCGCTCCTGCTACATTAATCTCAGAGAGCGCATCAATGCGTCCGAAATAACTGGCTAATGCCATATCATGGCTAACAAGGAGCAAGGTAATACGGTGTTCAGATGCCATGATCATCAACTGTTCCATAAAATTATCGCGATTGTTCTGGTCAAGAGAGGAGGTTGGCTCATCGGCGATAAGCAGTTGTGGTTTGTTAATCATTGCTCTGGCGATGGCAATGCGCTGTTGTTGCCCAATGCTGAGTTGCCTTACGGGTTTTTGCCAGTCGGCCTGAGGAATATGAAAGGTCGATAACAACGCTTTTATCTCATCAGATAAGGCCGACTGCGGCTGTTTAGTAGCGAATTGATGCGCTAATTGAATATTATCAATGGCATCCAGATACGGCACTAGATTAAATTGCTGAAAAATATATCCAATATGATTAGCCCTAAATCGATCACGCTGGCGAGCATTCATCGAGTCTAGACGCTCTCCTAGAATGGAGACTTCGCCAGAACTTGCGCCTAATATGCCACTCAATAGGTTTAATAATGTGGACTTGCCCCCACCAGAGGGGCCGTGAACAAATACATGCTCGCCTGCCGCCACGGACCAGCTGTCGATATTCAACACACAGTCATTGGGTGCTTCGGGATAAGTAAAATGCACATTATTTAGTTGGATGGCCATGGCTAGGAGCTATTATTTTTTTCGATACATGGGTTGTAACAATTCGAAGATGCATTATATCATCCCTAAACGTACTTTTTATATTTTACCGGTGAACAAATTGGCAGTATCAATCCAGCTCAAACACAAAATCGCATTGCTGTTAATTATGATGCCAATGTTCATTAGTCAGGTCTTTGCTCAGAGCGATGATGCTAATAAGGCCGAGAATCGTTATCAAACAATTGAATGGTCTGATCTTATCCCTCAAGACGAATTGGATATTCTTCTAAATCCGCCTGATTACATGGCTGACATTCAAGATGGTTCGATCGAGGATCAAATCGACAGCCAGCTCAGAAATACCAACGCACTAGATAGCGAAGATCGCTATCAACAAGCACTGGTGTCAACCAATATAAGGCCCGAGATGGATGGTAAAGCGATACGTATCCCGGGATTTATTGTGCCTTTAGAATTCAATAGTGAACAAACTATCACTGAATTCTTTTTGGTGCCGTATTTTGGCGCTTGCCTGCATATGCCACCGCCAGCACCCAACCAGATTATCTATGTAAAGCACTCTGGTGGCATACAGCTTAGCGCTCTGTATGATCCGTTCTGGATTACTGGTGTTTTGCGCGCATCGCTGGTGGAAAATGATTTGGCGGCCGCCGCCTATGTGGTCGAAATGGCAGACTACGAGCCCTATACCCAGTAATTGTTTAGCCGTCGCTAGCTGTTATGCAGGCGAAGAGCTGAGTTTCCCACTCATCACATAGTTCCGTCGCAATGATTTCAATGCGGCTCTCCAAGCAGTCATCTAGCTCTACTTCTGTCAGCGCGTCGGGGGTAAGGTTGTAACCAAAAACGCCGCTATCAGTGATAAAAACAGCTTTTACTCTTTCGGCAGACACACCGCTTAGAAATACAAATAGGGACTGTTGATTGAATATTTTCGATGCATCAAAACGCCAGCCTATGCTGTGGAATCCCTCACCCTGATTGACTGCTTTAAGATAACCAGATGCAGGTAGGGCTATATCAGCGGAGCTGGGTTGCTCAATGCTTTCGTTGTGCCGGTGATGGTGAGAGCCGACAAATACGCAAGTCTCACCCTCTAAAAGGGTCAAGGGCAGTTGACCATGTTCGGTAAAGATAACTTCCACCTCTGGCGAGGATTTTGCTGCAGCATAGTGTTTAAGCTGGATTTTGTCCTGTGCTTGATAAAGGTCTTGCTTGTTGCCGACAATAACATCGGAATTAGCGATTTGCTGATTGAAGGTGAGATGGTCAGTGTAGTTGCGGTCAGCCAGATGTCTGGCGTCTACCAAAGTAATAATTTTTTCAATCGACAGCACGTCAAAATAGTACTCGGAGGTTAATACTTCCAGCACCTCAGTCGGGTGCCCAAGCCCTGTTGGCTCAATCAATAAACGATCTGGTTTAGCGCGGGTAAGTAATTGATTTAGGGCAATCTGCATTGGTAACCCTGCGGCACAGCACATACAACCACCGGGCACTTCACGAATAAAAACACCACTGTTGTCATTGTGTTGACCACTAAATAGACTGCCATCAATGCCAATCTCACCAAACTCATTAACCAAAACAGCCCAGCGTTCATTTTCTGGCTTTGATTTTAATAGGTGCAAAATAGCCGTTGTTTTACCCGCGCCTAAAAAGCCAGTGATAATATTGGTTGGCACGGCTTCGATTTTTGATGTGGTTGCTGTCAAGACGGTGAGCCTATAATCGAAACGCTGTTGTTCAACCTGTCTACGTCAAAATAAAAACAATTATCGCGGCCAGTATGGCAGGCAGCACCTTGTTGATCGACTAAACATAATAATGCGTCGCCATCACAGTCGATATGCATGGATTTCAAAAATTGAAAATGCCCGCTAGTTTCTCCTTTCAACCATAGTTGGTTACGGCTACGAGACCAGTAGGTCATACGGCCAGTGGAGAGGGTTTTGTCTAATGATTGTCGGTTCATCCAGGCTAGCATCAACACCTCTTTACTGGTCGCATCCTGAGTGATGACCGGAATAAGTTGTTTATCGTTATAAGTTAGTTTACTAATAAGCTCTTGTAGACCGACAGTTTGGCCACTGTGCAAATTTTCCATCGATTGGAAATAGGTATTTTTCATAGCAAGAAATAATCAGTTAGGAATGGCACTCGCAATTTAAGCGTCTGCATAACTGGTGATTTTGCCAGTGGCTAACCGCAATGATAAACGCACCCATCGTTACAACAGCCTTTTCGCCTGCCTCGCCAAGAATATCATGACCCAGCAATGCTGCTGCGATTAGTACAGCAAGTCCAACTAATCCAAGAAGCATAATACTGAGCTGTTTATGTTTCCTACAGCCCATGGTGAGAGCATAGATACTGATGGGTATTACTGCGACTAGCATCCATATATGAACCATTTCATCTGCCAAATTTAACGCTGTCAATGAAGGTAGTATTACAAGTAATGATGGCAGAGCCAGGCAGTGGAGTGCACAAACAATGGATAGGCTGATGGCTGTTTTGTCAGAGACGGTTTGTATATTTTTCATTATAAATCGATTTGTATTAGGGTTAAGCTGCTTGGTTTTTGCAGTCGTGGCAGAGGCAATTTAATTCCATTTGCGGACTGACCAAATCAAAGCCCGCACCCTCCACGCTACGTTTCAATGTGTTCATAGTAGATTTTTTAACAGTAATTTCCTTAACAGTTTGGCAGTTAGCGCAAATGAGGAATTGCGAGATGCCATGGTCGTGGTCACATGTTATGTGAGAGCAGGCAATATATTTATTGGCCAAGTTAAGTTTATGTACTAGACGCTCTTCCTCTAAAAACTCGAGAATACGATAGACCGACATAGCAGGAAGTTTCTGGCCAAATTTATCCTTACAATAATCAGCCAGTTCATAGGCAGATTTGGCCTTATTTGACTGTAATAAGCCAGACAGAACTTGCCTGCGCTTGTTGGTCAATTTCACCCCGCGTGATTTACAGCTATTCTCGGCATGGTCGATAGCAGCTTGAACTCTACTCATAGACGTTACCTTAATCGGATAATATTCGATTTTGCTGTTAGCTCTACAGCACCCTGTTTCACATCAGTCACCCACATTGCTTTAATTTTCTCGATGGTGGGGAAGTGATCGATTAAGTTAACATTTATACTATCAAGCCCTGCATCTTGTTCACAATCATATTCAAAGTGAGCTGTAATTTCGCTATGGCTTTCTTCGGTAGTTTTGTGCTCCTCTTCATCATGTGCGCTACGCTCTGCCAGTGCTGGAAAATCTGCAGTTGCTTGCTTTAAGGAGCAATCACCACCATCGAAGGAGAAAAGTTCTACTGATGCTTCAAGGGTTTGTCTTGCTTGCTCTATTGTTTGCAATTGCTTCTGCGATGTTGCCTTGTGCTCGAAACCAATAATATTGACTGCAGGGGACTCTAAATGGATCTCAAGGCTGCCACGCTCAAGGGCTAATGTTAGTTCTACGTAACCGTGCAGATGAGCGTCTTGTTGCGGTAAGTCATGATCGTGATGATGGTGCGCGGATTCTGCGCCAGCTTTCAGTGCGATCAAAAACATTATTACGAGCAAGCTTATATTGGGGAAAATAGTCATTAGCTCTAACACTCAAAAATAGTGATGGGGTTGCTGATGATACACCATATCATTTTTTCAGCAAAATTTATACGAGCTTTGTTCTTCGGCTATCAAAGTTAGATTAACGCGATAAATGGATCTGGTGATCCTGGGTCTTGGTTAATAGGATTTCCGGTCAATATTGCGAGAGAACCAAATAAAGAGCAGGGGGGCTACCGAGAGAGGGCGGGGAAGCCTGCTGTGTGCTTATGATTATTACTGTAATCCGAGTAGATACTGTATTGAGGGATTTGTAAAACCTCAATTTCAAAGTACAAAAAAACCCTGCGTTAACAGGACTTAGAAGGAGAATCCAACGTATTTATCCTCGGATCAGAATTATGCTCTTTTCTCTATGCCGGCAGCTTTAGCAACTGGAGTAATCCTCCAGATACCACGCTGCCGGGGGTGATCACTAAATCAGAGTCTTTAAAAATAAACGCAAGTGTTCAGAAGTCCATCGAAAAACCAACACTAGCCGTACGACCTTTGTTCGGCCTAGCGCCGTCCGGAGACCGTGACACGATAGCACGTTTATCCAATACATTTTCGACTTTCAAAAATACGGTGACTGAGTCGTTTAGCGCATAGTGGCTAAATAGATCGGCGCTTACAAATGCATCAGTATCTTCAAAAGTACCAGCACAGCCAATAGCATTACAAGTTTCATCAATGTATTTAATACTGACATAGCTGTCCCAACTCATAGCCGTCTCAATGCCTGCACGAAGACTAAAAGTATGGTCAGGGATATGAGCTAGCTTGTCACCGTCGAACAAACCCTCGTTAATGTTATCTTTGCTCACTTCGGCCTTGGTAAAAGTATAGGCAACATCAATCGGCATGGTCATTGACCCGATCAGGAAACTGCGACTAAGCTGGAATTCTAAGCCCGCAATAACCGCGTCGCCCGTTACGTAGGAACCAGAGGTTGCGCCATTACTGCAAGGATTACCGTTTGAACAGTTTTCAGCCTTATTCTCGAAATCACTCCAAAAACCAATGGCCTCCACAAACCACTGATCGTTGTCATAACGCAGCCCTGCCTCATAATTGACACTACTCTCGGGCTTTTCCTCTGACTTTGCGCCGCCGCCTAAGGGCGAAAAGCCTTTATGAACCCCCCCTAATACCTGCCAGTTACCATTTAACTGATAGGTAGCTGATAGCCCAGGTAACCATTCTTGGGTATTATTGGAGCGGAGACTAGGTGCGTCCGAGCGATTTTGAGTACTGTACTGACGGCGACTGGTTTCAACGTCTTCGTAACGCAGAGCCATATTAAGCGCCAGATTGTCATTCGCCTGCCAAGTGTCGACGAACCATACAGACGTCGCCTTGGCTGTTTCTAGGCGATTATTACTACCAGTGACAGCATCAGTAGAGGTATATACCAAGCTACCGTCAATCTGCTGGTATCGTTCTTGTGGCTGAAAGCGATCCATCTCGTCACGGTGCGAACGCACACCAACATGAATAGAATGACTGTCAATGTTCAAAGCCAGCTCGCTCTGTACGCCCTTTGACAGATAACTGCGATTGTTATGCTTGTATTTCAGACCATCAGCATCAACGGTTCCATCGAGAATACCCTGAGCTTGCACATCACCGCCGTTAGCCGCTGAGATAAGACTACCGCCACCGCTAAGTTTAAACCAGTCGCGCTCAAATTTGTTGTAGTAGGCGGTAGTGGTCAGCGCTGTTGTGTCATTAATATTTAGTTTATGACCAAGGTTGTAACCCTCGTGCTTGTTGTTCATCTCATCAATTGAAGACAATCCGTAACGACGGTCTTGGTTACGATTAAAATCGGCATCGGTCAGACCTAGATAGGTTTCATTGGATGTTTCTTCAGAGCGCTGAGCCTTGAAAAGTATACTTTGGCTTTCGCCCTCCCAAGCCAGCTTACCCATATAGTCTTCTATGTCATAGCCGCTATCACGACTCGATCGATCGATATCTTTAAATCCGTCATTTTCTCGCTGTACAGTTTCCACCAACCAACCAACTGCTCCACTGCGGCCGCCGTAACTTGCCAGCAGGTCCACAGCGTTATTTTCACCTACAGCAAAGGTAGCTGATCCCGCATTAGACTCGGGTATAGCCGTCGTGATCATATTAATAACCCCGCCGACGGTCTGTGGTCCGTGGCGCAGCAACGGTGCCCCTTTTAATACCTCTACACCATTCATCCGCATCGTCGTAGGAAAATAATAGGCCGCGGGATTCGAGTAGGGAGCCGGAGCAATGAGCACACCATCCTCCATTAAAGTGACTTTTTCAGAGCGCTCGGAAGTTGCACCGCGAATACCAAAATTGGGACGCAGTCCATAACCATCTTCTTCGCGAACATAAACGCCTGAAACCGTTTTCAATAACTGGTTGATATCAGTTGAAACCTCTGTGGCAATCTGGTTATTGTCAATAACTGCACCAGACCCCGCAACGTTCCTGACATCAAGCTTCGAACCAATGATAGTCATCTCATCGATACCAGAAGCGGGATTGGCTGAAGCATTAAGTGGTATAACTACTGCTGTTGCAGCAAGTAATGGTAGTAACGCGCGATTCATAATAGAAGCCTTTGAATTTTATTCGATGTAGTAAGCATTGTTTGATGACTGCCCATAAAAATGTGAACCACTCACCAAGTTGAAAAGCCATAATAATGCGAATCATTATCATTTGCAAGTATAAATGCGAATCATTCTCATTACTGTGATAGCGAGAAATGCTCACATGGTATCGGGTACCAAGATACTTGAACGTTAAGAGATCATAACTGCTGTTAGTCCAGCGCCTCTAACTGACTTTTCCCAACCGCAAAAGCGGTTGTTAATAACTTACTTAAAATACACTTATTACCAAACAATAATCGCTACCGGTGCCCTGACTTGCACCTCCATTGATCGTTCAGTTGGTAGCCGGATTACGGTAACCATGAGATAAACTGGTCGCATCGAATAATGCCTGTCGCGTATCACTGCTAGACCAGACAATGATGCTGGCCTTTTGAGACCACAAACTGCAACTCATTATTGGCCGCTCTGAGTGCTTTCCTATGACCCCACTCTACTTAACAGATACGACAATATTATCCTCACCGCCCAGTAATGGTAACGGCGCCTAGATCCATCTGCCAAGATGACCGGTTGAAGAAATAGTGAATGATCGCGATAAAGATTTCACTGTTCTCGTCATCAGAAAATTGATGGTTCGCACTGAAACCATCATATTGTAGTTAGACCGAATGTTAATCGATACCGGTAACGTTGCAGCCCACATAGATACTCCCGCCCTGATCAATAAATCCTCCAATAGCGCTAGCTGGGAGTGACGTAGGAAATTTGGCTGCGCTATTATCCTCAGCGTACCTAACCAACAGTTCGGAATTAGCCGGTGAAAGGTTTGTATTTAAGTTGTTGGAATGGCCTCTCTGAGACTATAAGTAAGCTGCCAACGACCTGATAGCTTTGTGTAAACTTGATGCTTCTGCTTGTCTTGACTGAGGCCTTCCCTTGCTATTACAACGTTCGACTTATCAAAAAACTCATTAATCGTCGACCGTTGACCTTGGGCATACTTTTACTGCGACTGCGTTAAAGGCGTACTTAAAAGAGATTGTTTCTTGAGGCACTACCTAAGCTAGTCCGCCTTTTGCTATATAAGCTCATATCTCTTAAAACAAAGCTAGAAAACCAAGAGTGATTACGCCAGCACCAGTTATAATAAGGGTATTACGCCGCAAGCCGAGCGCTGACACGCCCAACCAAAAACCAGAAAGCACTACGAACATCAAACCTACTGCAATTACTTTCTGGAAGGTTTTAAAAATCTCTGGCCCATGGCCTTTATGAAGCTCGATTAATTTACTCTGAATACTTGGCTCATTGTAGCTAACGACAATTCCTCCTGGCTGCATACTAAACTTATAAAAATTGCGCGATGTAGGGCGAGTTATTAGCGTTTCTCCTTTGATTTTAACGTATTCAAAGTCATGAGATATGCCAGCGGCCAACAATACCTTTTGCACATCTTTATAAAGTGATTCCGAGCTAGGATCTAAGTCTAACTGGCTAGGCATCTCAACAAAAGTTTGCTTAACACTACCTTTTACTCCAACTAAATATAGTCCACCTGAAATAGCTAAAAATAAAAATGCCGGAGCAAGAAAAGCTGCAGCATACAAATGTAACTTGACCAACAAGCTTCGTTTCATAAAAAGTACTCTTCAGGCAATTAGTTAGTTATAGACATCACGTCAGTATAAGAAAAAACAATAGGGTTATCACGACGATTTTAAGTATCAGAGCAAGAAACGCACTGTTTAAAAATTACATACTCTATTTAGGTGATTTTAGCTGTCACGACAAATCCACCTTCA
>MDTG01160742.1_pt1 | contig 11351 bp, 8 predicted proteins | sample 811421 | NCBI WGS metagenome assembly MDTG01 (sample SAMN05326645, study PRJNA326480) | marine metagenome | isolation source: seawater | place: Pacific Ocean: South East | collected 2011
GACGCTGCGCGCGATCACAGCAAAGACATGGCGAACCTAGGCTTCTTCTCGCACACCTCTCCCGTGCAGGGCAAGCAGCGCTTCGGCCAGCGCGCCGCCAACTTCGGCACCAGCGCCGGGGCCGAGAACATCGCAGCCGGCCAGAGCACCGGGGAGGGCGCGATCCGAGCGTGGTGGTACAGCCCTGGTCACCACAAGAACATGCTCGGCGGCCACGGGCGCGCGGGCCTCGGCCAGCACGCGCGCATGTGGACCCAAATGCTGGGCGGCTGAGAGCGCGAGGCCGACCAGAGGCAGCGCAGCGGATCGGCGCAGCGTCGGCCGGTTATCCCGGTTCGCCGTTCACCAAGCGCGAGATCCCGCGCGGGTTGTCGTCCTGAAGCTCGACCGGCAGCTGATCCTGCGGCCAGTCCTGCCAGCAGGCCGGCCGGACCCAGCGGAGAATCGATGTAACGCCCACCGCGCTGAACCGCGCGTCAGAGGCGGCAGGATATGGCCCCCCGTGGACCATGGCCGAAGAGACCTCGACGCCTGTCGGAACGCCGTTGGCGATCAAGCGCCCCGCGCGGCTACGCAGCGCCGCGACAGCGGCGGCGTGCTCGACGAAGTCGGCACCATCGCCGTGCACGGTCGCGGTTAAGTGCCCGTCCAGCGCGGCGAGGACCTGCTGCAGCTGCGCGGCATCCTCGCACACCACCGCCAACACCGCCGGCCCATAGATCTCGGTGCGCAGGCGCGCGTTCTGCAAGAAGGCCTGCGGCGTCGCCTGCAGCAATGCCGGGCATACGTCGCTGCTGTTGACGGCGCGGTCCGCGGCCGCAGACAGTTCGACGGGCAGGGTCGTGAGCTCCGCCATCGCGCGCTCGTATCCCTGACGAATCGACGGGTGCACCGCCGGGCCGGGCGCGGCGCCCGTCAGCTGCTCGCGCAGCGTCGCCGAGAACGCTTCGCTGCCCTCTCCGTCTAACCAAACGACCATGCCAGGGCTCGTGCAGAATTGCCCCTGCGCAAGCAGCGCCGACGCCGCCAACTGCGCCGCGACCGCGGCGCCGCGCTGACGCAGCGCGTTGGGCAAGACCACGACGGGGTTCGCCGACCCCATCTCGGCGAACACCGGAATCGGCTCTCTACGCGCCGCCGCGATGTCGCACAGCGCCCGCCCGCCGCCGTGAGATCCTGTGAACCCGACCGCCTTGACAGCTTCATGCGAGACCAAGGCCTCGCCGGTCTCGTGCAGGCGCCCGTGCAGCAGCGAGAAAGTGCCAGCCGGCAGGCCGTTCTTGGCGACCGCTGCTTGGATCACACCGCCGACCATCTCGCTGGTGCCAGGGTGTGCGGGGTGCCCCTTCACGATGACAGGACATCCCGCCGCGAGCGCAGGCGCCGTATCGCCGCCCGCGACCGAGTAGGCCAACGGAAAGTTGCTCGCGCCAAAGACCGCGACCGGACCGAGCGGCAGGTGCATCCTGCGCAAGTCGGGCTTTGGCATCGGCTGACGATCGGGATCTGCGTGATCGATCCGCGCGTCGACCCAAGAGCCGTCCTCGACAAGGTCCGCGAACTGATTGAGCTGCATGATAGTGCGCGCGCGCTCGCCTTCGACGCGCGCCGCAGGCAACGCTGTCTCAGCTTGGACGCGCTCAACGAGCGCGTCCCCGAGGCCTTGCAGACCATCGGCGATGTCACGCAGCAGCGCCGCCCTGGTCGCCGGCGGCGTAGCCGCGAACGGATCAGCCGCTGCGGCCGCTGCGACGCAGGCTCGATCGACCTGATCTTTGGACGCTTCTCGATAGACGGGCTGCAGCTCTGCGCCGCCGATCGGGTCGAGCGCGGAGAATGGTGCGCCGTCACCGCCCTCGACGCTGCCAGCGAGGAAGTGCATACCGCGGGGCGCGCTCACGTGGTCGCCTCCTCGCCCTCGGCGAACCGTGATCGAGACAGGCGATGAACAAGCGCGCGGGTATCGTGAACCATGCTTTAGATAACAGACGAGGTCCGCACCTGGAGCGCAAGCCGGACCCAACCATTGGCGCTACGGGCGAAGCTGCGCTGCGGCAGGATCCTCAAGCGCCGGCTTGCCAGGCGGCGCCGACTCGGCTTGCCTTGCACGCTGGCGCCGGCCTACGCCCGTCGCCGACGGCCGCTTACGAACCGCGCAGGGCAGACCGCGCACAGACACCATGGACACCTTGGACTTCTCGCAAACGCCGGTCAACCGCTGGCTAGGACTCCGCCTCGTGCGGAGGTCTCCGTCAGAAGCCGTGGTTCAACAAGAGCTGCGGCCTGAGTTCCTACAAGAGGCCGGGGTCGTGCAAGGCGGACTGCTCACCGCGCTGGCGGACACCGCCGCGGTCTACGTGATCTGGCCCGACCTGGGCGCGTCGCGGACCATGACGGGCACGAACGTCGCGATGCAGTTCCTTTCGGCTGCCCGAGTCGAAGAAGGGGCGCTGACCGCGACGGCGACGCCGCTCCGCGTAGGGCGGCGCGTCGCCGTTTGCGAGAGCAGCGTCCACCAGGGCGCGCGCCTCGTATGCAAGGGCACCTTCACCTTCCTCATCACGGAGAGAGCTTGATGACCACCATCGTGGACGCGCCGCCCGACAGCTTCGCGACGATGCTGCTCGCCCACGGGGCGGGCGCCGGCATGGAGCACGAGTGGATGACATCGATGGCGAACGCGCTCGCGCGCCGCGGCCTCCGGGTTGTGCGGTTCGAATTCCCATACATGCAAGCGCGACGGGAAGGCCGACGGCCTGGGCCCGACCGTATGCCCAAGCTGATCGCGTGCTACCGAGCGCAAGTCGAGGCGCAGCAAGCGCCCGTGTTCCTCGCCGGGAAGTCGATGGGCGGCCGCGTCGCGACGATGCTAGCGCCCGACGTAGACTGCGCCGGCGTGGTCGTGTTCGGCTATCCGTTCCACCCGCCCGGCAATCCCGAGAAGCTGCGCACGGCGCACTTAGCAGGGATGCAAACGCCGACCCTCATCGTGCAAGGCGAACGCGACACCTTCGGCCACCGTGGCGACGTCGCAGCCTATAAACTCTCGACGGCCGTTCAGTTCCACTGGCTCGCCGACGGCGACCACTCTTTGAAACCTCGCAAGAAGAGCGGGCACACTCACGCCGAGCACCTTGATGACGCGGCCGACGCCGCCGCGGCGTTCTGTCGCCGACAAGTAGGCTGACAGCGCCGCAGCTCAGACCATCACCGCCCGCTCCCAGCGGGCCCGGTTGCGCGCGGCGCTCTTCTCCAAATCCACCATGGGCGCCGGATACGACCGCCCGATCGCGACGCCGGCATCAGCCAGCGCGCGCTCGGGGGCACTCCAAGGCGCGTGCACGTATTCAGGCGCCAGCCGGCGCAGCTCCGGACACCAATACTGGGCGTGCGCGCCGCGCCGGTCGTACTTATCAGCTTGCGTCGCGAGGTTGAAGTAGCGGAAGCCGCGGCTGTCGTTGCCGACGCCGGCGCCGTAGTTCCAGTTGCCGTAGTTCGACCCCACGTCGTGGTCGATCAGCAGACGCTCAAACCACTCTGCCCCCCAGCGCCAGTCGATGCCGAGGTTCTTGGTGAGGAAGCTGGTGACGATCTGGCGTCCACGATTGCTCATGAAGCCTGTCGCAGACAGTTCCCGCATGCATGCGTCCACGATCGGGAACCCCGTCTGGCCTTCGCTCCAACGCGCGAAGCGCGACTCGTCATGATCCCAAGGGACGGGGATCCCTTGCAGCCCTGACGACCGAAAGAGGGCCGCGCCGTGCTTGCAGGTGATCCACTGGAAGTAATCCCTCCAGAGCAGCTCGAAGGTCATCCAATAGGTGGACTCGTTCTTTGTTCGCTCCCGCTCGTAGCGATCGACCTCGGCCTGAATCGACCGCGCCGAGATACATCCGTGGGCCAGCCATGCGGAGAAGCGTGACGAGTAGTCCCCGCCCAACATCCCGTTGCGCGTCTGCTTGTAAGACTTCAAACGATCCTCGTCCCAACACCACCGCTGCAGCCGACGCCAAGCCTCTGGCTCCCCGCCGTGCATGGGCACGAGAGCGTCAGGGTGGTCGTCCGCGTCGACGCCTGCGAGCTGCGTCACCGTCGGCAATGCGCCCGGCTCTATCCCCGCCGCCGTGGTCAGCTGCGTCGGCGCTGGCAGCGGCGCCGCGTAGGCGCGGTCACGCTCGATCTTCTTGCGGAATGACGAGAAGCTCTCCGGAGTATGCGCGACCGCGAACGGCAGGTCTTCTGGCGGCACGAGGGTTCGGTCCCAGAACTCCTCCACGCGCACGCCTGCAGCCCGAGCGGCGTCGCGGACTGCTGCGGTCTCTCGGTCTTCTTCGACGCCGATGTCGGCGTGAAAGTGGAGGGCGCTCGCGCCGACCTCGCGCAGCAGGCTGGGCAACCCCTGTGACGGGGCGCCAGAGCGAATCAGCAGATCAGCGCCGAGTTCGCGCAGTGAGGTCCGCAGCGCAGCTAGCGACTCGATCAAAAAACGAGTCCGAAAAGCGCCTACGCGTGGCCCTGCCAGCTGACGCGCGATCGCGGAGGTCGGCGACCACCGCGCTTCATCGAGGTAGTAGACACACACCACAGGACCTCGCCGCGCCGCCGCGATCAGGGCAGCGTGGTCGCGTATCCGGAGGTCGCGACGAAACCAGACGACCGTATGCGATGATGACGTCATGCGCAGTCTTTCGCCGGTTGGCCCAGCGCGTATGCAACCGCTTCACGGACCTCTGCGATACTCATGGTGATGCCGCATCCGTCCGCCTCCTCTCCATCACAACCGGTGATCGTCATCGGCGCCGGCCTGAGCGGTCTCTGCTGTGCGCTTCGCCTCCACGAAGCCGGCAAAGACGTCACGGTTTTCGACCAGCATGACCGCGTCGGCGGCAGGATCGCCACCGACGTGCAAGACGGCTTCCTGTTGGACCGCGGATTCCAGGTCTTATTGACCTCCTACCCCGAGGTGCGCGCGCGTCTCGACCTCGACGCGCTGGCGCTCGCAGCCTTCCGCTCCGGCAGCGCAATCCAGACAAACAAAGGCGTGCGCGTGATCGCGGATCCTTTCCGCGAGCCATGGACCGCGATCCAGTCGCTGCTATCAGGAACCCTCAGCCTGCGAGACGCGCTCCGCGCTTACAGGCTTCGCCGAGCGCTGCTGTCTCACCCCCCCGCGACCGGGAGCGCCAACGACATCCTCAAGGGATCGGGCATCTCGGAGTCGCTGCAAGCGTCATTCTTTCGGCCGTTTTTCCAGGGCGTCACGCTCGACCCCGACCTCGCGGTGCCAGCAGACTACTTCGCGTTCTTGTTCCGCATGTTCGCGACCGGAGCAGCCACCTTGCCACGCGACGGCATCGGCGCGATCCCCCGACAGCTGGCTGCTGGGCTCAAGCCAGGATCTGTCCGGCTGAAGACGGCGGTTCGCACCGCGCGCGCGCGCCACGTCGTCCTAGCAGACGGCACCCACGTAGACGCCGCCGCCGTGATCGTCGCGACTGAAGGCTCGGCGGCAGCGGATCTCGCCGGCACTCCGCCGCCGTCTGGGCACCGCGCCACGACATGCGTCTACTTCGCCGTCGCAGGACCGCCGCCGTTCACGCCGCGTTTGCTGCTGCTGAACGGAACCGGCAGCGGCACCGCCCTGCACGTGTGCGTGCCCAGCGTCATCCAGGCCTCGTATGCGCCTCCTGGACACCACCTCGTCTCCGCGACCGTGCTCGGAGACGCGAGCGAAGACGTGCACAACAAGGTGCGCGCGGACCTCCGCGCCTGGTTCGGCGACACCGTCGACGAATGGCAGCACCTGCGTAACTCAGCGGTGCCGCGCGCCCTCCCGGTCCTAAGATCCTCAGGAGCCGTTATGTCACGACCTGGCTTCGAGCGCGCCCAGAACGGCGTCGTCGTGTGCGGCGACCACCTCGCCACGCCGTCGATTCAGGGCGCGATGCTGGCTGGTCGCAACGCGGCCGAAGAGGTGTTGCGAGAGACTGCCGCGGGCTGATCGCCGCGATTAGGAGCCGTGGTGCGCGCGCAGGTGGTCGCGGAGGACATCTCCGCCCATGTCCCGATCGAAATCGCGCCAGACCACATGCACGTGGTCTGCGTTGTTCTGCGTGCAGTCGTATTCGACCGCGAAGCGCTCGCCGTGGATCCGGTAGTAGTGGCCTTTGCCCTCTTCCGTCGAGCCCGCCCAGCCGAACACTAACGAGTCCATATCGCGCGCCCGGATCCGCGACAGCTCCTGGGCAGCTATCGGGCCGCGCAGCGCGCCGACGTGAAGCTCCAAGAGCTCCCAGAGCTTCTCCCGCTGGTCGTCAAGCATGTCACCCCAAGCCAAGCCCTGCCGCGGCCCGATCGCCGTCGGCGCCTTGCCGGGGCCTAGCAGCACGTCGTTCGGCGCCACGTCGTCGAACACAGCGGTCGCCAGCTGCGCCGGCGTGAGCATCGCGAGGAGTTCACGGGCGAGGTCCTCTTCGCGCCCCAGAGGCGCTGTGCGCGCCCATCGCGCAGGGACACGGTGCGGGTTGGTCCCGAGGAAGTGCGGCGTGTGCGCCACGAGCACGCCGCCGATCACCATCATGCGAAGTGAGAGATGGTGTCCCTGGAACCGCACCGAGAAGTCGCCGGCGCCAGGATCGCCACAGATCAACAGGGCGTAGCGGCCTGGATCGCGGTGCGACGCGGGCTTACCGGGTCGGGAGTCCCGCTCGAACAACACCCGCTCGAGGTCAACGATCGCCATGGACTTGGCGAAGCCGGACGCGCTTAGCATCGTGCGCAAGACGTCGTGCGCGGCCTCACGCTGACCGTGGTCGAGCGCCGACATCTCGACGCCTGCGTAACGGCCAGGCACGAAGTGCCATTTGACGGCCTCGCCGTCGGTGAGCGAGCGCTGCGCGAGCGCGCGCTGCTCGTCGGAGAGTTTCCCGAGGAACCGCTGGGTCATCCACGCGAGTTCAGCCGTGACGTCATCGACCGTGGGCGGCAGCGCGCACCCTGCGAGGATGAGCGAGGCGACGAACAGGAGGTGGCGCATCAGTGTTTGGAGACGGCGTTGGCGGCGACCGCGGCCTGCTCAGCCTTGTGACGCTGCAAGGAGCCGGTCGCCGGGCTGGCGGCGGCCCGCCGGCACACGTGGTCCGACCAATCGAAGCGGTCTCGGACGAACTGCCACGAACCCATGTTCTCAGGCTCTTCTTGGCACCAGACAAACTCCGCGCCCTGGTAGCGACCGCGCAACGCCTGCATCGCCGACGCTGGCCACGGATAGAGAAGCTCGGCGCGAACCAGCGCGACCGAGCGGTCGTCGCCCCGAGCGGCGTGTAGGTCGTAGAACACTTTGCCCGAGCAGACGACGACGCGACGAACCTGTCCGGGGTCTGTGACCGAGTCGTCGTCGAGGACAGCGCGGAACGGGTGATCCACAAGGTCCGCGAGGGACGAGCCGGCGTTCTTTTGGCGCAGCAGGCTCTTCGTGGTCATCACCACGAGCGGCTTGCGGTCAGGGTCCAACGCCTGCGCGCGGAGCAGATGGTAGTAGCTCGCGGCGCACGAGGGCATCGCGACGCGCATGTTGTTCTCAGCGCACAGCTGCAGGAAGCGCTCCAGACGGGCGGAGCTGTGCTCTGGACCTTGTCCGTCATAGCCGTGCGGGAGCAGCAACCCGACCGAGGACTGTTGCTGCCACTTGGCGTCGCCGGCAGCGAGGAACTGATCGATCTGGATCTGCGCCCCGTTGACGAAGTCGCCGAACTGCGCCTCCCACAACAGCAGCCCCTTTGGCGAGACGACGCTGTAGCCGTATTCGAAGCCCAACGCAGCCTCTTCGCTCAGCAGCGAGTCGACCGCGCAGAAGTCAGCTTGCTGCTCTTCCATGCGGGCCAAGGGCACGAACCGAGCGGCGTTCTTGAAGTCGTAGAGCGCGGCGTGCCGCTGGCTGAACGTGCCTCGCCCCGAATCTTGGCCCGCGAGCCGCACAGGGACACCGCGACACACGAGGCTCGCGAACGCCAAGGCCTCGCAGGTCGCGAAGTCAATCGGCAGCTTGCCGGCGACCATGTCGGCGCGACGCCCAAGGACACCCTTGATCTTGGGGTGCGGCGTGAACGTCTCCGGCCAGTCGAGCATGCGATCGCTCCACGCGACCAGCTGCGCTGCGGAGGGCCGGTCAGCCGGCGGCGACCACTCCTGCTCTGCAGCCGCGTCGCCGAGGACGACGGCCGGCGGTTCGGACGCGCGCACTGAGTCGAGAGACTCTTTGAGGCGCGCCTGGACTTTGTCGTCGTAGGTCGCGACGTCCTCTGCCGTGAGCACTTTCTTGCGAACCAAGTAGTCCTGGTAGCTCGTACGCACCGTTGGGTGAGACTCGATCGCGGCGTAGAGCAGCGGCTGCGTATAGCTCGGCTCGTCGCCCTCGTTGTGGCCATGTCGGCGGTAGCAGACGATGTCGAGCACGACGTCGGTGTGGAACTTTGCGCGGTATTCCATCGCCAGCCGAATCATCCGAGCCGCGGCCAAAGGGTCGTCGCCGTTGACGTGGAAGATGGGCACCTGGATCGCCTTGGCGACGTCTGTGCAGAAGGGCGTGCTGCGCGAATCGTGCGGCGACGTCGTATAGCCGATCTGGTTGTTGACGACGATGTGGATCGTTCCGCCGGTGCGGTATCCCTGTAGCTGAGACATCTGCAGGGTCTCGAAGACGACCCCCTGTCCCGAGAACGCTGCGTCACCGTGCACGAGGATCGGCAGGACGGCGTCATAGGCATCTTGCTCAACCTCAACGGAGCCGACGAGCTGGTCCTGGCGCGCCCGCGCCATACCTTCCACGACGGGGTTGACCGCCTCGAGGTGGCTCGGGTTGCACGCGAGCTCCAACGCGACGGTCTTGCCCGAGCGCGTCGTGTAGTCCCCCGACTCACCGAGGTGATATTTCACGTCTCCCGACCCCTCGGTCATCGAAGGGTCTAGCCACCCTTCGAACTCGCCAAAGATCTTGGTGAGCGGCTTCTTCATGACGTGCGCGAGCACGTTGAGCCGCCCCCGGTGCGCCATGCCGATCACCGCCCGCGAGACGCCGAGGTCTGCGGCCTTATCCAACAAGGCGTCAATCGTCGGCACCAGGGTCTCCCCGCCCTCCAACGAGAAGCGCTTGTGGCCGACGAAGCGCGTGTGCAGGAACTGCTCGAAAGCTTCGGCCTCAACCAGCTTGTCGAGGATCCTGAGCTGGGCATCGGTGTCGAGCTCCTCCTCGTTACGGTTGGCCTCCATGCGCTCTCGCAGCCACTGCCGCGGCTCTTGATCAGCGATATGCATGAACTCGACGCCGACGTTGCGACAGTAGGTCAGGTGCAGCGTCTCCTGGATCTCGCGCAGGGATGCGAAGGGTTTCGGCGTGACCCCGTCGCTGTAAAAAGTCCGCTCCTTGTCCCAGATCGACAGCCCGTAGCTGGCCATATCTAGCTCGGGCTGGTCCTTTGGCTCAAACGTCAGCGGATCGAGCTTCGCGAGCACGTGGCCCCTGACCCGGTAGCTGCGGATGTAGGTCATCACGCCCGCGGCACGCTCCAGGTTCTCCGACTCACGCAGGCTGGACCCCAGCGGCGGCCGTCGGTCAACGCTGTTGCGCACCGGCTGATACGGGACCCGCAATGAGCGGAAGATGTCGTCGTAGAAGCCCTCCTCGCCAAGCAACAGCTTATGCATCCAATCCAGGAACTGGCCCGACTCCGCTCCCTGGATGACCCTGTGATCGTATGTGCTGGTGAGGGTCATGACCCGGGCGACGCCGAGCTCGGTCAGCGTCTCTGCCGCCGCGCCCTGAAACGCCCCCGGGACCGTGATGGCCCCCGTGGCCATGATGAAGCTCTGGCCCGTCATCAAGCGAGGCAGCGAGCTGACGGTGCCGATCGTCCCAGGGTTTGTCAGCGTGCAGGTCGTATCCGCGAAGTCGTCTGGCGTCAGCTTCCCTGAGCGCGACTTCCGGATCTGATCGTTGAACGCCGCGAAGAAGCCAGCGAAGTCGAGGTTGGCGCAGTCCTTGATGTTCGGCACCACGAGGCTGCGCCGGCCGTCTTTACCCGGCAGATCCACAGCGATGCCGACGTTGAGCGACCTGCCCAGCCGCCGGAACGGCTTGCCGTCCTGCTCGACATACTGAGCAGCCATCGACGGCACCCGCAGGATCGACTGGACCATCGCCCAGCCGATCAAGTGGGTAAAGCTGACCTTGGGCATGTATTGCCCGAGCTGGTGGCGATTGACGGAGTGCCTGTTCTCCTCCAGCACCTTGACGCCGACCTCACGGGTCGACGTCGCCGTCGGCACGCTCAGGCTCTCCGACATGTTGCGGACGATCTTGCCTGCGACGCCCGTGAGGGCCGTCAAATCGTCGCCGTCTTCGGCCTTCACAGCGGCGGGCACAGGCTTCGGCGCGGCCTTTGGCTTGGCCACCGCGCGCTGCTCGGGCGGCAGCTCCGCTTCGAACCAGCTGCGCCACTCGGCCGGCACCGAATCCGGCGCCTCAAGATAGTCACCGTAGACCTTCTCCGCATAGGCGGCGTTCAGGCCGAACACTTCTTCGAAATCGGGAGCTTGCATGACCGGGATCTCTGGTGTCGAGGGTAACGCCCGACGGCGACCGACAGGAGCCACCACCCCGCGAAAGCGCCTGAGCCACGAGCGGAGCGGCGCACGCCCGCTGGGGAACAGCCGAACGCGGACCTACTTCTTGGCGAGCATGAGGACCATGCGACGGCCTTCCTGCCGCACTGGAGCCTCGATCTTGGCGACGTCGGCGAGGTGCTTGACCACCTCCATGATCACTTGCTCACCGACGTCCTTGTGCGCCATCTGACGGCCTCGGAACAGGCAGCAAACGAGCACCTTGTCTCCTCCTTCGAGGAAGTCGCGCGCGCGCTTCACCTTGGTCTGGAGGTCGTGCTCTCCGGTGCCCGGACGGACACGAAGCTCCTTGACCTGGACCTGGTGCTGCTTGCGGCGGCTGGCTTGCTCTTTCTTCTTCTCCTCATACTTGAACTTGCCGTAGTCCATGATGCGGCAGACGGGCGGCCGCTGGTTTGGGGCAATTTCTACGAGGTCGAGTCCCTTACGGACGGCCAGGGCCAACGCATCGGCCGTATCCAAGACGCCGAGCTGTTGGTTTTCTTCGTCAATGACGCGGATCTGCCGGATCCGAATCTGATGGTTGATACGCGGGCCTCGATCCTGAGGGGGGCGACGACGCGGATCAGGCCTGGGCATGAAGCCTCTTAAACTGCTGCACTTGGATGTGGATCTCCTTGGAAAAGGTGGGCGATGAGCATCGAAGGCGCTCAGAAGGCCTTCGTGCACTC
>MDTG01433776.1_pt1 | contig 11351 bp, 10 predicted proteins | sample 811421 | NCBI WGS metagenome assembly MDTG01 (sample SAMN05326645, study PRJNA326480) | marine metagenome | isolation source: seawater | place: Pacific Ocean: South East | collected 2011
ATGGAACATGTTTTAGGTAAATTAAAAAAGGCAAAAGATGAAATAGAAGAAGATTCCGACAAATATGAATATCTGGCTAAATTGAATGAATCAAAACGTATCATGTCCATGTACAAATTGAAAAAACCAGCCTATAATAACATTGAAGGGTATTGGGATACAATAGAAAAGGGTCAGATAAAAGAAAAAGATACTCCATGGGGTCATATACCACAAACCAAAATGCAATGGATGAATTTTACGTTGAACGAATTAAGAGACACGAAAAAACAAGAGAATATTGTTAAGAAAATAAAGAGCACCATTACAAAATCAATGTTAGCTGGAGAAGGTCTACCTACTGATGAGCAATTGTTCAAGGCTTTTCATTTCTATTTTAAATCTACGAAACGATTTATAAATGACAATGATGTGGTGGATAGGGTATTATCCTTAGCGGAAATATTTATGAACGGATTCTTTAAAAAGAATATACGTGGAAAGAAGAATCAAAAACGATTTATAAAATCGTTAAAACGTATCGAATTAATATTTAATGATAAATTCGTTTGGACCAATACCTTTGCAAAGGATGCTATTAGTAATTTTTATTCTTTCGCATATGATTTCTATCAATGGAAGATGAAACAAGCTTTTGCAAACAAATGGTGGACAAACGATATACGTGACACAATTAATAATGAAGACATCTGGAGGCGAAATCAGAATAAAGATTTAGATGGATTGTTAAAAGATATAAAAGAAAGAAAGAAAAATTGTAAGAAGAGGTTGAAAAAGATGGACAAAACTAATTATTATAATATCCCAAAGACATATACAGTCACAACAAATGATATAGAACAATTGAGAGACATTGCAAAATCCATCGGAGAAGATATTGACATTCCTTTTACAAAAAAAGATACAGAGATGATTCAATATGCAGAATATCTCTTTAATGTATCAAGTACAGAAAAATTACAAGATATAAAATGGAAATTCGGTTGGCAAAAATTTCCTATAGGTGGTGCCAATATAGCTGATTATATTTATTTGACACCTCTAAATAGAGAGAGAATGTATGGAAAAATATACGTATCTTTAGAGAAGGAAAAAAATAGGAAATGCGATTGGTATAAAGAAGAAATAAGAAAGGAAACCATATTTAAAAAGGAAGAAGAAATATTATGGAGTAAAACAAAAGAAGCAGGTGAGATATTCGAATACACCAACCAAACAAAAATAGATAAATGTAAAGCAGATTTAACAAAATGGACTATCAATTTTAAGAAAAATAAGAACAATGCACCAGATGATAATACGATTCGTTTCATATACAACATTCTAGAAAAAGAAAAAAAGAAATTAATAAAAGAAGAAACAGAATTTAGAAAGGAAACAGAAGAAGCAATTGAACAATTTATAAAAAAATACCAAAGAATTGAGGATCTCAGAGAATTCAATACCTATGATTTCAGTACACCGGATGATATAGTAGATGATATCATATTATTAGAGGATTCTTTACGGTTAGGTCAGAAAATGAATCATGCTTTTGAAATCAATCATTGGAAATATCTCGATACGAGTACCTTCACAGGAGAATATTTTAATAATAATATGAATGAGACAGAATCTAGAGAAGATACTATTGTAGAGGACGAAACAAAGACAGAAGAAATACACGAATCAAGTAAAGACGAAGAATCAAAACCCCGAGAAGAAAAACCCCAGAAAAAGAAAAAGAAATCAAAAGGACCGGGAAGATTAAAACATTCAATATCTGCAAAGCAAAGAAACCCATTTCTTCGCCCTCATCCTTTGAACAGCACCATGGTGAGGAAAACATTGAAAGAAAATATAAAAAATACAGATATATCCGATATCAATGAGACGGAATGGAGATTCTCCTGCTTACGACAAAATGAAAGAGATGATTCTTTCATCAATATGAAAAAAAGAATTCTGTCACAGAAACTAGACGAATCAAGATATAAGGTATCTTTTGGTATGCTTACAGGACCACATGCAGAACCTCCTGATCGTCAAATGTATAAAATGGCTTTCGAATGTGGTATGATTGATTGTTTATTAATGAATAAAGTATGTACCACTGGAATTGATTTCTCTTCTACCAGAGAATCTGAATGTATTATAAGTGCTTGTGAAAAATTACCCGGGACACATGATCAATTTGTGGGACGTATGGTAAGGAGAAATTCTCATATTGTTTGTCCAAAAGAATTTAGACGAGTTTCCTATCATACCTTTGAAGAGACCATCAGTGATGATGATAAAAAATATGTTGTCTCAGGGTACCATATGTTTCCATCCGAAACGGAAGGACAATTATTTGATGTCTCAAAAGATGCTCTACCTATCATGGAACAACGTACACAAGCAATTTCAGGAACATCCACAAATTCAGGGTCTTCCATGATGTTACGAGGAGTGGTTCATTCCATGGTGACACATGCTCATTCTGACGAAGAAGATTATGTACCTTCTGATTCTGATTCAGAATCAGATGAAGAAGAGGGTGTGGAAGAAGATGCACAGGATATGCAAGATTTATTAAGAGAAGCAGGTCAACTTGATAGAGCCAAAAGAGGAGAAATAAAGGAATGGATCGATGAATTAAGAAAACGATTGGGATGGACCAATACCACCAATGTAAATAAATTAAAGGATTTGAAATTGATGTGTACCGCTCAGTATACACTTGCGAGAACCGATGATGAAAGGAGAGAAGCAAAAAATAGAATATTTAGGCATTTCAATACTAGACGAGATCGATTTAAACCTCTAGGTATAGACCCTGCACCAATGACAGATAAACCGGGTATATTTGACCACATTGGTTATTTGACACAAGAATATTTATGGAAGAAACGTAAATATTATTACAATATAACAGAGGTACCTGTGTATAAGAATCACGCTTTTTATTCACCGTATGAATTGCTTGAATCGAAATTAGAATACGAATATGGACCTCGTTTATGGAATGCTGATCTGGGAAGAGATGAATTGGATCAAGGGGGGTTAACAATTAAACATAATTGGAATTGTTATGTTTGTAATTTTGAATCCGAAAACATAGTTTGTTCCAAATGTGGTGCTACACGATTAGATAAATATTATAAAATGGAACCTTTCTATTTGGACGATGATCTCCTTGTTCAATCGGATAAGTCTGGAAATAGGAATTACGATAAGAAACATAAGAAAATATTTGAACACAATCGCATGGTATTGAATCAGACCAATTTAGATTTAACCATGCGATCCGTTGAACACGTTTATAGAAAGAAAAAAGACATGATAGTAGATATCCCTGTAGGGGGTACAATGCATTATTACCAACGTATCAAAACGACAGAGGAGTGTAATTACGATAGAAAAATTGATTCTGCTATTGATATCATCTATGGAGAAGAGAAAAAAAGCGATTGGGTAAAGGTAGAATCAGGAATAGATGATAATAACTATGAGAGTGATGTGAGTATCCAGAGTGAATACGAAGATAATTATTAATATACGTTAAATCTACACATAGGACAAGTCCTATTTTTAAGTAACCATCTATCTATACAATGTAAATGAAATGTATGATTGCATTTCAATGTATGTCTAACTACGTTGTCTTCCACAAGACAAATGGGACACTTTTTTACAGGAATAATCGCTTCCGGTGGTGCCAAAGGGGATATCTTTAAGGATACAATCCTTTCGGATGAAACATTCAATATGTACAAGGTTCTAGGTTCAGATAATGTCGGATAGATAGAATTGACTCTATCTTGAATAATATTTTGATATGCATGTTTGGTGGTATCGTCTAACCATTGTTGGATAGATATCTGAATCAGTTCGGGTTTCACGGAGGATGGGATCCATAAATCCATTTTATTGGCTCTCTTAGTCTTATATATTATTTTTTCATAGATAATTTGTAATTTTGATATCTCCTCTTGTATGGATCATTGTCATTCATCTCTACATAATTCTGACTAAAGGTACGTTCTAACCATGCCAAATCCACATATACCTTTGGTATTTGTTCTTGACATGCGTCCCAATCGTCCGCACTAGCGGGAGTAGAAAAGGTGATATTTATGTACAATATTTCTTGATCAATTGTTTTCTCTGTTTTACATATCCGATTGTATCCACAATATAAATACAGAGCCTTCATGTTTTGATGTTTTTTATTTAATCCGTAAGCATACGTCTCGTGTTTAAAACGACTCATTGGATTTCCTTCTTTTATTTCTTCGATAAGTTCATATTGATTGGTGTCTGCTAAACGTCCATATATTGCAAATTCAGAGGAATAGATATAATTTCCCATTTATTATAATTTATGGTCTTTAAATACTTTTTTCGCTATATTACATTGAGCAATGGCATGCTTAAAATTCAAAGGCATAGGATATCCCTGTGGTAAGTTTTCCATGTTATACAAATATTGATTCATGTTATCTTCTTCTACTTCGATGGAATAATACGCCCAACCATAATATATGAGAGGACATATAACAAAGATAAGAAGAGAGAATGGGTTCATACCAGATGATTGCCATTCCAATAGGAATACCATATATGCTTCTGTTATCTTTATTGTATAATGAATACTTAAATCTCGCATCATTTGTTTATCCGATTCGTATTTGATTTTGTTTTGCCAGAGATATATCGAAATTGATATCAATATAACAGATGCCAATTGCTGTATGAGAGAGGATGTAGAAGACATCAAAAACAATAAACATACACAATAGATGGGAGCTTCTATTACATGTTTTTGTACATCTAGATTCAATTTAAAATAACCAAACCATGATAACAACATAATAATACAAGATAACAACCCAGAACCTGTAAAATTGACTATTATTAATCGTATGAACAAACATATTTCCATGACTGAAAATATTCTATTCCAAAAGATTACATTTCTACGACTATGTGGGATATGACTCCATTTCATAGTAGCGAATACAAGATACATAGAAGTAGAGAGAAAATGGAAAAAATCATATCGCAACATATAAACCAATAACATAATACACCATGGTATGTATGCACCAGTCAGAAGAATCATAAAAAGTTTATTCATTTAATAAAATAATAAATATATTTATATCTTAAAACCTCAACAATCACACACACAAAATCTAGGTTCTCCATGTGGTGTCGTTAATAAATCTTTTAAAGAAGCAATGTTTGGTTTCAAAGATTGAAGCAATACTTCTTTATTATCCATCATACGTATTTTTACAGAAGTATCGCCATCGACATATTGTTGTAGACGTTTCATGTAACGGTCTCTTCCTTTCATTAATCGTGATTTCAGATTATCGGATGCCGTATTAAAATGAACCACATGCGAACGATCTCTGGCAAATTGCTGTGAATCCTTAGCGTTATCCGCTAAAAAGGAATCAATTTGATCACTTAGTGATACTTCCTCTTCCTCTACTTGTTCCACTTGCTCTTCAGCTACTTCTTGTGCTACTTCTTGTGCTGGTACAGAATCTTTCTTTTCTTCTGATTGCTCTTCTGTAGCATAATCATCTAAGAAATCCATCTTTTCTTCTAAGGTATCTACTTCGGTATTTTTCTTTTTATTTGGGACACCCCCTGCTGTTCTAATAATTTTGTTTCTAGTATCTCTAAATGTAATGGTATTTTTGATCTTTTCTTTTACTTTATCCTGTGCTATGGTGCCAACTGCCAAAGCCGCTCCAGCACCACTTACTAGAAAATCTTTTCCAGCTTCCTTTGCTGCGTCCTTTGCTGCTGATAATCTTCTACCTGAGAGTTCATCTACTTTATCTGCTGCTGCTTTTGCTTTTCTACCTAGGAATCTGGCTGCTTTTTTAGCAGCTACACTTTGTTTCGTTAAAGACGCTCTTCGTCCTTGTGCTTGACCAACTGTCTCTTTAGATGCAGCTCCCAGTACCTTATCTATTAAACCGCCTTTTCCTAACCATTTTATATTCGTCATACCAAATGTATGCTGAATGTAATCATTAGGGTCGGTTTCATATCTGGCTGCCATCCATGCGGTTTCAAAGGCATTTTCAAATTCTTCGTTTTGTTCGATATTGGTTCCATGTATTTCGTTGTAATCTGCAATAGAAGTGAATTGAACTCGTGGTTTTCGGTGATAATTTATGTACGCTACGGACATTTATTTATTTCATATAGTGTATATATACTTGAAAAGAATTCTTTAAAATAGATATGTCATACACTGAATTAACACCGTTTCCACTTGCTCCTAAAAAACCTTTATCCACTTGTTCGTGTCCAATTGGAGGGAACAAAGCACTTATCTTGAAAGCTTATTGGATTGTCAATCTTGTTGCAGCGTTATTACATGGTGTAAATGCCACATTGATGGTTGTATTTTACTACCAAAACGACCAACATGACCAATTATATGATATTACCACACCATATGGAAATTGGACGAATGTAAATGGAACCATGAGAGTCCTTCCAGAAACATCTGTTGTATGGGAAGATTTCTCTTTAAATTGGGCTATCTTTACATTTCATCTCTTGTCCTTTGTGTTTCAATTATTGGTATTGATACCAGCATATGATTATCAAAATATGGTAGAAAAGAGAGGACAGAATTGGATGCGATTTGTCGAATATGCTCTCTCCGCTTCCGTTATGCTCGTGTGCATCGCATTGACCACTGGTGTGAGAGATTTTGTCACTCTACTGATTATATGTGTATTGAACATCTCTACACAGGCATTGGGTGCTTTCAATGAACGATCAAGAGACCCTGCTACTAGGAATTCATCCTTTCTATTGGCATGGTTCTGTTGTCTATCTTCTTATGCGATTATCTTTTGGTATTTCGGAGTGGCAGTCGATAAATCAGATACAGATGTTCCTGATTTTGTGATAGGGATTGTGGTAGGTCAATTTATAATATTTAATTTATTTGGATTGGTCCAATGGATTCAATTGTACGGGAGAGATTGGGCTTGCATCGGTATTGTAGGGAGAGAATCTGAATTGGCATATTGTATATTATCTCTAGCAGCCAAAACTATATTGGGATGGTTGATCTATGCGAATGTGATTGTAGCGGATTCGTAACTATAAATATATTATTAATTATATTAAATGTTAGAAGAAGAAGAATTACAACAAGCTCTTATCCCGGGTATATTGTCCGATCGAAAAAATTGTTTTTTATATTATGCTCATATGTCTGCTGTCTTTTTAACCCTCATTCTTATATTAGTAATCACTATCATAACATCCTCTACTGTATCTCAGGTACATCAGACTGCTACAGAGACGATGACGTTGGTAAAAGACATGAATGAATTGTTACCTCAGGCTAGGACCGCTATTAAAATAAAGGATGTTTTATGTAATGATCGCAATTTCACAACGTTCCATCCACGTTATGCGAAAGTCATTTGTTAGTATATATATCGATGGATAATCATTAAATGCGTAGATCATTCCTCGATTCATCAGATGATGAACCCGATAGAGAGGATGAATACATAAAAAAATATAAAATTATTGTCATAGGAGATAGGAAAGTTGGTAAATCATCTTTAATTAAGAGATTAAAGTCGAATGAATTTTCTATTCAATACATAAAAACCAAAACCATTGAAATTTATAATTCGGTGATGCTGGGTGATATAGAAGTCGATATATGGGATGTGCCTCCCAATGTATGTAAATATTATAATGTGACGACTCTCAAGTCCAATGTTATCCTTCTTATGTTTGATTCCGATCAAAAGGAATCATTAGAACGTGGCATCCATTTATATCATTCGGTTCGAGATAAAATTTATACAGATGTGTTACCAGAACTATGGTTCGTATATAGAGGAAAAAAGACAGTGAATAATATAGAATATTGCCACCCGGATCGATTGTTCCATATAGATAACATGAGTAGAGATGGTATATTTGATCTGATATACGATATAAGATGTAAATTATTAAAGATTTTTACTTAACCATTCAAACCCTTCATCTATTCCTACACCTGATGTCCCTATACTTTCTGCTATTTTCCATTCTCTACCCTTTATATTATACAAATGAAGAGCACTAGCTACTTCACTGGTGGTAGCAGCAGTAGGGAGATCCTGTTTATTGGCAAAAATAAGAAAAGGAATATCCCGTAATATTGGATTCCCTAACAATTTATCCAATTCGGATTTTGCATAAGGAAATCGTTTCTTGTCTGCTGAATCCACAATAAATACAATAGCATCCGTACCGGCGAAATAATGATGCCATAATTTTCGTATCTGATCCTGCCCCCCTAGATCGAAAGCACTGAATGTGAGATTACCATAAATGAATTGTTCTGTATTGAATCCTATTGTAGGAACCGTTATAATATTGTTTCCCGTTTTAATCCTATGAATGATAGTCGTCTTTCCAGATGCATCCAATCCTAGAATTAATATCTGAGCCGTCTTGTTACCGAAAGCTAGATCATGTAGAGCAGAGAAAAAGGCTCCCATTTAAATAATTACCATTCAAATATATACATAAAAAGCAAGAAATGTTGCTACTTTTGTTCTACCCAAAACCAAAAACGAAAATTACCTATATAAGTAATCAAAAATATATACAAATATGTCATACATTACAAACGGCGCAACAACAGGAGACAACCAACATCCATTAGAAGCTTTTTTCGGTCCATATCGTGGATCACATGAAAGTATGCGTGCTGATGAACAATTAGCACACGAAAGTTATAATTTGCCTAAGGCTTATGAAGGGAAAAACAAATTCCTAGAGTCCGTTCTAGACTTTAAAATCCGTAAAGAGGATGCCTTCTATACTTCTAGACTATTACCGTGGGAGTATACAGATGACATCCACGTAAAGTGGGAAATTTTCAGTTTTAACAGAAGTATTGCAGATCTAGAACCTCATCAAGGTGTGCCACGTTTCGTGAGCGCTCAAGCTGAAAGTCATTCTGATAATTTGCTACGAAGAGGTTTAGCGTTCATGATAGAGCACGGGTTCTACAAAACGGAGCGTGGTAAACGTCATTTTAATATGAATCTTGCACAGATAACAGATGCCGTTCACACCACGTGTTACTTCGGTGTTATACATGCTTTGCTTCAAGGGCAATCATATTACCGTGATTGGAACCGACGTTTCGGCAGACAAATTTCTCGACAAGGAGATCTTATGGCTCAAGAACGTCGTAGATGGGCTATCGTTCAAAAGAGTATGAATGGTTTGTATCTTTTGGACGCGGAAGTCAAACATGAAATGAAACGTGAAGGTGTGTCACCAAATTTATATGTATTTCCAGATAAAATGAAAATCTACGTAAACATGGTAGGAGAACATCAATTATCATATGAAAAGAGAGGTCCACAAGCAAATGAAAACCGTGAGAGAGGTGAATTAAAAACCACCTTCAGGGGTCTCCCAGTTTTTGAGGCTCAGGCATTTGATATTGACTTTGCGAACCAGCCCTTAGATCTGATGGTACGTGAACGCCAATGCGGTGAATTCTTTGTATTGCAACCAGGAGAGACAAAATTTGTTTACAATGCAGATTCAGACAATTGGGCAAAGATTTCACATGCGACATTGATGGATAAAGCGGTGAATAAAGATGCATTAGATAAAACAAGTTCCAATCATGGAGTAACCGATGAAGCAGTTGGAGGTACTTTAGATACCAATGCTTTGTTAGTTTTTCGACCACACCAGACTTATAGAATGGCTAGTGCTATCCTCGCTAAAGGGGGATCAGAATTAGGCAGCACATACCATGGTCATCATGATTTTTTACTGTCAGATGATATCATAAGAAAGATACACGTTGGGCATTACACATTTTACAGTAAATCCGTTGTGAAAAAACCCAAATTGTATTGTCTTATTGAGGACGTGTTCTCACAAGGCTATGTTGGAGGGGAAAATGTAGAGCCGTTCGAGAATGCTAAAGCATACAGGGATGCCCGTGATGAAGGTACTTTAGGAAGAGAAGGTCCTTCTCTAGTAGTAGTATCTACTAAACCTGAAGCAGCTGCTAATATTAAAAATTGTATCGATTTAACTGGTCGATTCCATCCATCCATGTATGAACGATTCAATGGAGCATACAAAGATATCAACAATTCACATTATCCGGGAGCAGGTGTAGTGTTTGATGTATTAGGTTTAGCAGACATTGATCCATACAGACAAACCGATAACGATGAATTCTTAAACAGAATCCAACGTGTCAATACCGTATGTTATCGTGGATGTGAAGGTAGAGAATCTGGTGGTAAATTTGAAATCACTCAATTGAATCAAGGTCATTGGGGCGAAAATGTTTATCCGGGTGTCAGACGGGTTCGCGATGGTGAGAATTCTTTCATGAGAGATTGCCAATATCAAATTGGTTTGAATTAAGAGAGTATAAAGGCTTAAAAATATATATTAAATTATGAGTATCGAAGAACAATATCTAGAACTAATACATTCTATCTTTCACTACGGTCAACGCCGTACTACTAGGAATGCCACTACCCTATCTATCTTTGGCGTTACTCTTCACATGGATCTAAACAAAGGATTCCCCTTATTGACCACCAAAAAGATGTTTTTCAAAGGTATTGTCACCGAATTGGCATGGTTTCTCAGAGGATCCACTGATGTGACGGAACTCCATGAACACAATAACCATATATGGGATGGAAACACCAAAGACAGAGACTTTGATGCGGGTCCTGTCTACGGGTTCCAATGGAGACATTTTGGAGCAGACTACATCTCCTGTAAAGAGGATTATACTGGACAAGGGATTGATCAAATTGAAAAGATTATTCATATGATAAAGACCAATCCACATTCAAGGAGAATCTATTTATCGGCATGGAATCCAATGGACGAAGAAGAGATGTGTTTACCACCATGCCATGTATCGTACCAATTCTATGTCCAATCCGGGAAATTATTCTGTCAAATGTACCAACGGTCAGCAGATGTCTTTTTAGGTCTACCCTTCAATATAGCATCCACCGCCCTTCTGGTCCATTTGATAGCACATGAATGTGATCTTCAAGTAGGGTCGGTCCGTATTGTTATAGGAGATGCACATATTTATGAGAATCATGTTGGTGTGGCTACCATACAAACACAACGTATACCATACAGATTACCTACCATAACCATCCATAGAGAGAAAGATGGATTAAGAGATGTAAAATTTTCAGAGATTAAATTAAAGGGTTACGAACACCAATCTGCCTTAAAAGCACAAATGGTTGCATAAGCCATATTACCATAGCCATACCATTAAGCTCTTATTTTTTGGGGGTGATCGAGTTAAATAAAGCCAT
>MDTG01103237.1_pt1 | contig 11350 bp, 3 predicted proteins | sample 811421 | NCBI WGS metagenome assembly MDTG01 (sample SAMN05326645, study PRJNA326480) | marine metagenome | isolation source: seawater | place: Pacific Ocean: South East | collected 2011
AGAAAGAGAGATTTGCTTTGGTATAGTGGAAACCCTCTAACTAAAACTCAATGGCGCCAGTTTAGCCCAACTATACGAATGAATTTTCAAATGCCGCATTCATTAGTGCACGGATTCAGAGATGGAGAGAGGGATACTATATTTTACGCTACAGGAAGTTCTCATGGTACTGTTGCCGGATATGGTAATGTTAATAACAAACTACGACAAGCTTCTCTCTTGGGAGCCACTACAGAATCGAACCGCGTTGATATTATGAACACTAGGCTTTTCCCATTTGATGGTCTAACCTTTTATGTCGAAGATCGAGGTATACGAATGGTCTCTGTGGGTGGAAGCACAGCTGATTCGAATGGGTACTTGCATCTGTCACCACATGTCAATTCTTATGCTGGTACTTGGCAAGCATCTTCAATTGGTCAGGTATTAACAGCTGAGTCTTCGACCGGCACCGGAACTGGTTATAAAATTAAACTGGTTGGAGTCACCGGCAGTGCTCCGTCATTCAGACTAGGAAACTACACTAGTTTTGGCACCGCTCATAACGAATACTCAGGAGATGGAAATTACAACATTGGAGATGTTATAACGTTCAGGGATCCTAACAACTCTGGTGCCATAGCAAATATAACGGTGCATCAACTTAAAACTTCTACAGATACTTATCAGTCTACGCTGTCAATCATGCCACTTTGGAGTGACGCGTATAATTACCCGTATGAATTTGAGTCAATTGATGACCCAAATGATGATGGTGAACACAGAGTTTTTATCAGAGAAGAGGTGACTCCTAACTTAACAACACCAATAAAATTATCAACAAAGCACTTCTTTAAGCAGATAGAATCTTTATTTAACTCGAAAAGATCAAGATTTCAAATATCAGCCAGCTTTACAGACGGGTATAAAAAGTTTGAATCTAGTGGCCAAGAGTTTAGCTACAACGATATGCAGCTCCAGCTAATAAGTGATGCGTATTCCGATGGAGCGTTCCTAAGATTTAGAGAGGCTAATGGGCCAACAAAATTATGTGTTGGGCCTCTTCACGAAGATGACAGGTTTGGGACATCGGGAACTGTAGTCCACTACAAGGGATATTCTGCTGGTGGCTCTACAGTGGTGCCGATCAATAATCAGCACAAATTTTCTTTTGACCCTTACGTGCCGCCATTTTTGGAACCTGATGAGTCTTCTCCTTATATAGACTATATACTAGATTATTCTGGCGGTAATGTAGTTGATCCAGGTTCGATGGAGAGCGTTAAGTCAAACTTAACAGTAAATTATTATAATCCAACAACTAAGAAAAATGTTTCTCTATCTGGTACAGCTAAAAATGCAGCCATGAACTTGTCAGCTACGATAACAACAGCAAGTCTGCCAGATATTAGAAATCCTGATTCCTTTTCTCAAGACCGAAGAAGCGAAGTGTTGTTTATATACCCGAAGTGGGAAACTCCCATTTTAAACTTTAGCAATTCAAAGCAAAAAGTATTAAAGATAGTGGATACACAAGATGGTACTACAGAAGTTCCTTTTGGGACAAAAAACTCTTTTAAGAAACTGATAGAGGAAGAGTTTACTGATATTGTTCCTTATGATGGCTCACGACCGAATGAAATGTATATAACGTCCTCAAAGGGAATGTGGCACCAATATGGGTCTTGGGATAGCGGTTACACAATGAGAATTACAGATCACCCAAACCATCAGCACAGCTTAGCTCAAGCTCTAGGGTTCAATGCCGACGCCGGCGAAGTTAGTAGAAAGGTTCTTGGCAAACCTAGGGGCATAGAAAGAAGAGACAAAAAGAAGATCTCTGAGGCTCTGGTGGTAGTTCCCATGATAGAAGATATGGACGGCGGACTACACACAATACCATTTTTCAACGAAAGGGATGCTCTTTCTGGAGAGTCTTTTATCAACATTATGGCTGACATAAACAATGATGGTGTCATAGATATAGATAGAAACAAAGAAAATTTTAGATTAGACCCAGGCATCCAGTCGCAAATTGAATTAATGGACAAATATATTCTTCCTCCAAATTTTGACTTTATGAAATTCCCGGATCTAGAAACAAAGGTATTGTTCATATTACCATTTGAGCATTCCTTGGATTCAGAAGATGTTGTAAGATGGTGGCAGAACTTACCACCAAAAATTAGCAATGAAGCGGTCCTCAGTTCTTCTTACGCTACTCACACTCTTCATGATTCTACTTCTAATTTTGCCGCTGGATCAAGTTATACGATCTCCGCAATGAATATCTTTAGGGCAGGTTTTGATAACGCTGCCGGCTTCGACTGGCGCGCCCCATGTAGGGAAGAAGACTTGCAGCCTACAAATATAATTTCTAGAAGGTCAGTATTTTCTACCAATAGAGGCGTCAACCACGAAGCTGTTAGAATGTTGTCTGGCCTGTTGCCGCGATTCGGCCCAGCAAGTAATAAGGCATGTAAGCCGCCGATACCAGAAATAAAATCTAAAATAAAATCCACGTTCAAGAAGATACAAGGACGTCGACAAACTACTCCTTCGTTACGACGTTTTAACTATAATTCTATTGTAGATTCTACTAGAGTTGCTTCTGACTACGGTATGTTTAGGCCTTCGAAACCAAGTCCTACGACCAGGGTACCACATAGGTATCAACGGCCGTCACCAACTCCTCAGAGAACCTCAGCTCCTTCACCATCACAAAATAGGCTGGTTAGAGCTAGTGATGTTTTTGACTTACTAAGAAGAACAGCTCTTGATAGATACAACGGACAGAGAAGGAACCCGTTCAACCGCGGCCCATGCCTAACATCTTTACATAAGATAAGATGGAAAGTATTTAAAGTTAAACAAAAGGCAAAAGACTCTTATTATGAGAAGATTTTAGATTCATTTTTTCCTGGAAACGAGGAATTTTCAGACAGTGTGTACTCTCAGGTCTTTGCAAATGAAAACATTGCATCTAATATTGGTAATTTACGGGGAGGCAATCAAATATCTGAAAAGATAAAGAGTCAGAGAGGGTACAGTTATAACTGGCCTTATGATTTCTTTTCTTTAATAGAACTAATTAAAGTAGACTCTAAATTGGACCTAGAAGATGGCAGCTCAGAATCTTGGGGACAAGACGCCCAATATAGACTGAGCAGTGATTTTGTAAAAATTATTGAAAAGCACAAGCTTTTAATGGGAGATGATGATGACGTTCTTTAATCCGAAGGAAGACGTTATAAAAATACAACTAACGAGGTATGGCAGGGATGCGCTGATCAGGGGCCAATTCCAACCGTACTGTTATAAATTTTTTGATGACGAAATTATTTATGATTCCAAATACTCCAACAAACAGGAGCCCCAGTCCTTGATTCAAGATAGGATTCTAAACCAGGCACCAAGAAAAATACCTGGAAATAGAATATTTGGTGTTGAAACATTTTTAAATAATAATGTACCTATGTTGCATAATTCTAGAAAACATCTAATTCCTTCTAAAGTAGATGAACAGCTCTTACTTAGAGACGAGATACTTGATGGAGACCCAAACAAACAAGAGATAACCCACACAGAAGTCGGCATATACAACGAAGGCGCGACTTTTGATACAAACTACGGAATCAGAAGAACAAAGGGAAATTATACTGTAACAAAAAATTATAATATTTTTGCAAAAAATCATTATAAAATAGAAACAGTGGAAGAGATAGAGACGCTTCATCCCAAGGGCGAGAGAAGAAACATATTAACAGAGACTCCCGACGGCGCGCCATTAACTTTTGTTCTTGATGAAGACCACGACTATTTAGACAGTGAAGAGTACGAATGGTCATTATTTGAAATTGTAGAGTATAATAACCAGAACGTAAGAGAGACAGAGACAGAAGAGTCCCTTATACCTTTAGTTGTTTCGGGAGAAAGAAACGAAGCCTATAGGCAGCTATCAGATTTTTTTATAATAACTGTTGATGATCAGATTCCAGAAGTTTATAATTCTGTTGCTGAGTCAAGGCGACAAGAGGATGCAATCAACTTAGATCCAAGAAATCAAAATCAGGGCGGATCTGACTCACCTCCAAATGAAGTTCGAAACTTATACACAGATTATGATCCCATGAACGGTATTTGCGAGGATTAGAATTATGGCCATAAAGCAAATTGTAAACATAGATACAAGTAATTATCTTGGCACCGATTTTAATATGGGGTCTAGAAGTAATCCGCTTAACTCTATACTTCCGAAGATAGAAGTTTTAAAGGTTATTACTCGCAAAGTATCAAACCAAAACATCGACTCAGCGCCCCCAAAGGGTGAGCCTCGACCACCTCTCTATGAATACGAAACAACGGTCCATGCATCTATAACAGAAACGAAGCAACCACAGATGGATGGTTACAATTGGTTAAATATTCCAGAATACACTAATCTGTTCAAAATATCTTGTTTGCAAGTACTGCAAACAGAAGCACGCCCCGGCATAATTCGCTTTCAAGGCGTGTCTGATAGGCAAGAGTTTGAGTTTTCACCCGGGATTCCCAACAGAGTAAAAATAGAAGCGGCTCTTCAGCCGATTGACTCCATCGTGCCTTTTCGAGCATTCGAACGCGCCGCATCTTACTTTCTCTCTTCCGGCCGAGTTGCAAATATGATCTTAAATGGAGTAGAATATTCCGACATGAAATCTGAGATTTTGTATGAACTGAGAAGATTGCATTTCGAGGCTTACAGGGATTTTACTTACTACAGAAACCAACAATCTTTTACTGAAATACAAGAAAGGATAGAAAACGACCTCCCTCCCGATCTGGCTTTTCGAGCTCCGCTTATAGAGAAATGCACAAATAAAGTCGTCCGCGGCTGCCCAGAGCGAGAGTTTTGTTTTGACCCGGATGGACACGCAATGAACTGTAGTGGCGAGCGATCCCTAACTAATGATTTTCCAAGAAATAGTATTGCTTACAGAACATTTTCAAGCCCCATGCATCATGGTTTCGTTTCAACTATAGATGCGGAGTCTGATGCAAGGGTAGAAATCCAACAGTTGAGCTTGGATCATATCAAGGCCCATTCCGAACAAAACTCTTATGAAACTGGTTACTCAAACACATACTCCGGTATGATCAGAAGAGTGGAATCTGAAACTAGTTTCAAAGTGCCGATAAAATTTAAGTTTAGATATCAAGCCAGAGGAATAAACTTTTTAAGCCATCATTTGTTTATAGATTTTGATTTCTTTCAAATGATGGACATGTTCGATTCAAACATAGCAGAATCTTGGCATACGCTAGCGGAGGACCAATCAGCCTGGCCGGTATTATCAAATCAGTCGACCAGAATAGTATCAGCAACTAATGGTCGTAAATTAGATTTTGTCGATAAATATTACTCATCTGGCGAACTTTACAGAGGAAGCATTTATACAAATAACGAAGGGGTAGTAGTTGGTCAGGACGATAGTGGGAATGAAATAACCTTGTCCAAAAGAAGGTTCCCTAACAGCAAAGTTGATTTTGAAAGCGGCCCTTTAGATTCTTATTACTCTTTTATGGTTTATGGTGGCACTTTTCGTGGTGGCGGTGAGACTAGAGATGAAAATGGTGAATTGCTTAGTTGGAGAAGCCCACATGAACATGAGCCATGGCGCGAAAAACAATTCTCTCTAGTTGAAACCGAGATGCCTCCGCCACGTAATGAATTCGACAGGGTGCTTGACCAAGAAACATTGGCCCTTGATAAAAGAAGAAACATAGTTGATAATGATAGAGAGGTGGATTACAGGGATTATGAGTCGGAAAGAAGCCGCGCTTCCCGACGCAATACTAGAAATTCTTTAGTTCGAGCCCCTGAGTTTACGAATGATTACGGTTCTTTTACGATTGCAATCACTAACAACCCAGGCAGCTCTACAGGGGGTAGTTACTGATGAAATGGTCGTTAAGAAAAGTAAAAAAGATGCAATTAGGCAGAGCGATGCAGAAAAATAAAAAATTAAATTTTTTAAACATATCCGCTTATCCGTGCCCTGATTTTAAAATAAGTAAAAAAATTGATGTGTTTTTAGATATTGATATGTATAAAATGTTTGTAAAAAAATCGAATCGACCTGTTATGTTTTGCAACATGTCAGTCAACCAACAAAGGGCATTATATAATTTTGAAGAATTCGAAATTAGATTATATAAAAATCTTGCACGCAAGTCTAGATCCCCTAAAAGTAGCGTAAGAATATTTTCTGGAACGCAACAGTTGGTGGGGACTTATCAGTCTACTAATTTAGGTAAAAACATAAATGTGCTTTCGCCAACTTCTCATATCGCTAGGGTTTCATTTACGGATTATATGACGTCAAACCACCCGGGAGCTTCTATAGTGTATTCCTGCGAGATTGAATACAAAGATAGGCTTAATTCCAAAATATACAATCTGAGAGATATCTTGGAGAAGAGATTAATAAACATAGAAAAACAGCAAAAGATAATGAATCTACCGTCATATAGGCGAGACAAAAGCCCCGACACTTATTTGGGTTTAGGTAACTCATACTATCTGAGAGGAACCCCAAAACGATCGTTAGGCACGCAAAACAAAGAAGGTTTATACACAAAACAGTTTCAGCGCTCATTCATAGCAGAACAGATGAATTTGGGCATTGAATCTTTAATTGATGCTTACACAAGGTGTTTGTTTTATCTTTATGGAAAAGACAAAATTCTCACGTCTTCGATGAGAAGGTACATAAAAGAAGGGAGCGATTATGAAGAAAACAGAGATATTTATTCGAAAAAGTTCTATGCTACTTTAAGATCTTCTGTTATAGTTAAAGAAAATAACTCTAATAATTCACTCTACAAGTTCATGAAAGACTGCAGAAAATTGCTAAAAACTGTAAAAAAGATTGTACCAAGAAGCCAAATAGATGATCTTAATAATATCAATAAGGTAAAAAATAACACAGTTCAACTTTCCAAGGTGTTTTATAACAACCCCATTGTGGTAACTGAAGATTCTATAGATATGCCATGTGTTTACGATATGGTTGCTGCAAATAAGTTCAAAAATGATATTCTTGAGGTAGCCAAGGAAGTAGCAATTGCCAACAATGACTCTACAAACTATGAACTAGAATCCTCGGTAACAGAGGCGTTTGCACCAATTTTCGGTGCACAAAAGAGATTTAGTAGATTTGATGGCATGCCCGCAGAAAAGGTAGCGCTAAGGCAAATAAAGAAATTGAACGATTCTAAACAATTTTGCGAATCACCCGATAGAATGACGGGTGGAGGAGGCTATTAGTATATGCCATTTCAAAGCACAGTAGGTTCATATTCTGATATAACTTTTACCGAGACAGTAGTAAACCCTGCGAACGACAGCGTAACCACTAATTTTGAAAACCGCGAAGGCGAATCCTACCAAGGTGACTACTTTGAGTATCGTCCAGGACACCCTTGTTATCGTCCACCGCGAAGAGATGGCAATCAGGGTCTCGGAGGAGGCGGTGAAGATACAGGAGGTTCAGATAACGATGAAGGTGCAGGGCATGATTTGGGAGCACCACCACAAGCAGCGGTTCCGATAAGAAGGTACCAAACAGAAGCTGTTCCCCAAAGACAGTTTTTCAGAGAAACTTCGCCAGCTACTGTTGTAAGAACAAAAGTGATGGTAGATCAGCAAAACTCTTACTACAATATGGACAACTGGGCCCATGCTTATACATTCAATGAAATACCAGAATTGTCAGGGTTAATGCCTAGCGCACAAAGTAACAATAGAAAAATATTTGGTTGGCCCGGGCTAGCAAATCACTACAACGCAATGACCACTGACACCAACTTTGATTCCGATGCTAGTTTTTCCGGACCAATTGACAGGCTTAGGTGGGCCCTAGGGTCGGTGTGGATATATTCAGCGGGATATGCAAGTGACCAAAGGATTACCAACGGAGAATTATCTATAGACAACCCAGTATATATTAACTCAGGAAACAGGTTGTTTAGAGACGACAGGCCTGATTGGACGGAAGGGATGGAATTAGAATACGATTACTTTAATAATATTAATAAAGATTCTAATTTTGGGATTATTGTCGGCACTCGAGGAGTCCGAAAAAATGGATCTTTGGTTGAAGTAAGAAACTTTCGTGCAGCTCCGATAGTATCAAGGACGACAGTGCCAGGAGTTCCGGCCTTACTAAAAGAGACATTTTCTGTGTCATTCTCAGGCGGTGATGAGAATGATGGGATTGGTATATTTGGCCGGAGGAGATACTTTTTTGAGCATTTCATAAAGGGTGTTGGCTCAACAGCTCCAAACCCTAACAACAGTAACGGCCCGCTGAGAATGGACAATGCTAATTACAGCGATGAATATAACAAGGCTTTAAAATTTGGTTCCATGGAGTTTGCAACTCGCCCTCTTGAGGACCATGCGATCCCCACTACTGGTAGAGAAATACAGCAGCTCCCGTGGACCGGCTTCGAACCCGGAACAGAAGCATTTTATGATACTAGTCACAAAGTTCACATGCCCTTCTTTGATGATGAATCAGACAGAATCTCTTTTGGTGCTAGGAGAAATGCATCAATTAAATTAGAAGTGACCTCAGTGCCAGACGCGTATAAAAACTTTCAACGCCGCCAGACATTTCCTCTGAATCAGTTCTATTCTTACAGGACAGGTAGATTTTTTAGAAAATTTATTAGAGGAGAAGAGCACTTAGGCTTGCCAAATCTTTATAGAGAATATAGAGCTAAGTTTGGGCCACCTGATCCCTTTTGCGAAGAAGAGATGTCATATTACGACAAGGTATTAAAGTTTACAGATTACAATATTTTAAAATTTTCAGATGTTAATAATATGTACAGAAACTCCATGCCTATGACTGTAAGGATAAAATTCCAAACAGAACAAAACAGCACTTTGGGCAATATTATCAATAAGTATAAATTAGGAAAATACTTATTAGATGCCCTCATAAAGCACTCAGGTCCGGACCGACCAGTTCCTACTCCGGCTGGTTTTACTCATGGGTCTACTAGGTTATTTTTTCCAATTTCTGATTCTCAAAATATGGAATCCACACAAGTGGGTGGTTATGGGTATACGCAGTTTTTGCAACAAACTGTGACTTTTAATGACGGAAGTCAAGATATGAACTACTGGAGCAATGACTTAAATAACAACCCAATCAAGAACGAGAAAATAGCGTTTAGGAGTAAGGTTAGAGTTCATGATTTTGAATTGTGGATGAATAATTATATTACTTCTGAAAATCTAGATCGTTTTGGTGAGGTGGATTTTCCTCTTGGTGCCCACCGCGGCGGGCGCCTGGGTCAATTTTCTAAAGGCTTTGCCTTGCTGAACAAAATGATGTTTAAGAACGAATTTAATAAAAAGATTTGGCAATCTTACGCTGACAATCCTCAATCTGATGAAGAAGAAGCCCTCGCTGCAGATTCGAGCTCATTGTTTAGAAGTTACAGGGATATATTGGCGGGTAAAACAGCCTATTCTGAGACAATAGCATACAGAGTTGATAAGTATGAAGTTGGAGTCAGCTATGATGCACAAACTCAGAAGATAACCGGCATACCGCAACAATCTTTTTATTTTATGGATAGCGATAGAGTCGATGAAATAGACTTCATGGATACACAATTACTTTATGGTAAGACATACAAATATGTAATAACATCGATTAACTTAGTTTTAGGATCAAAATATTATTACGTTTATGCCGACCAACCAAGCCAAGGAGAAATTAACTCCGGCCAGTACCAAGTCGTGCCAGGGTACGGCTCCATTTTTAAAATGGGCCCAGTTCGCCTCGATATCTTTCGTGGCACTAGGCGGCTTAACACAGCGGAGAGCGGGCTCATTCTCCGCGGCGACACCGAAGCCATCGTTGCCCTGGATGGTGATCCCTACATATTGGATTCTTTGGACGAGGCGCTGGGCGACCCGACGAACGAATTAGGCAATAATGCTGCTCAAGATCAAATTAGGGAAAGAATTGATGATTTTATAACAAGCCGCTCAAAACATACTCAGGTTTTGTTAGACGTATATTCAGCACCAAAAATAATTCTAAGCGAAGTTCCGTATTTTTCCAAGATGGTCACTATACTCGATCGTCCGCCGGTTCCGCCAAATATACAATTTTATCCAATTCACGGAAATCCAGATGAAGTCGATTTGATAATTCAACCAGGAAATGGTAAAGTTAGAGGTGTACCAAAGGTTTTAATTGAGGACGATATTCCAGTCATAAATAAGATGCTCTCTTCACAGGATAAGATGCATGATGGGACTGTGGAGTACTCCGGAGACTCAACTCCATCTTTTTACCAGATTTTTGTGCTTAAGCCAACTGCTAACGGAAAACAGCACCCTACTAGATATGAAGATTTTGCAAACTTTAGAAAAATAAAAGCAGATGATAACGGTAGTTTGTTTCTTCGTGAAATTATGGAGCCGAACGTAAAAGCTTTTTACATGTTCCGCGCTGTAGATTCTTTCGAAGGTCAAGATTATGGAATCTCTCAGCCGAGTTCCATGTACTGTGTATACTCGGGCGCCGGCCCGGATGGGTCTTTCTTGTCTGTAAACAAATATGAGTTTCCAAAGAATGACGTGGTTTATGGCGGTAAATTTACAAAATGTCTGAGAATTTCGCCATCTGTCATTAATACTAACATCCTAACCAGCTTATGTGATGATCAGTCAGAAGTTTCGTCTGAATTAGCAAGGAAACAGTACAGAGAAACTCACCAAGATAAAAATATTTGGAATGAGGGTCGCGCTCTGGGTCCTTTTCAGCCCACTCCATCTAGAAAATTTAGACTTAAAGTTAAGTCCAAATCTACTGGAAAGGTTGTTGACATAGATTTTGCCTTTATTGTTACAAAAACGAAAAAAACTGTTCGTATTGTGTCTAACTTACCAGAAACAACAACAGCGGATTGCATACCTCCAGAAGTGAGTACTATTCGGACGCCTAGCAACCCTAGGATTTTTTCAGATGAAGATGCGCTACCCCCTTGTCGACTTCCGGGCGAGATATACGCACAGGAATCTAGTTTTAGAGAGGACGGCTATGTCCAGAACGTCAGCTTGGTTTATCCGCAAAATCAAGGAGTTGACGATGAGATATGGCGTTCCTGTCGCGCCATTGCAGGGCGCGCCACAGATCAATTAAATCAACTAGTTCAGGGTGTATCGGATTGGGAAAGAGAAAACGTTGGTATGTCTGTGATGGCTCAGCGATTTACTAGTGGAGACCCAAGTCCTGGTAGTCCAAGTCCATCACGTTCTAGTTCTACTAATGTTAGAGAATATACTATGATAGAAGAGCAG
>MDTG01107484.1_pt1 | contig 11350 bp, 7 predicted proteins | sample 811421 | NCBI WGS metagenome assembly MDTG01 (sample SAMN05326645, study PRJNA326480) | marine metagenome | isolation source: seawater | place: Pacific Ocean: South East | collected 2011
ATCGATATTTCTTTTTTCTCAGTATGATTCTAGCGGTGCTTTTTATTTTAATGAAGAGAGAGGGTCATATGGATTATCAGTTTTGAGTGCTGGGACTGAAATCTCTGATTCAATAGTTCAAAGATACTACATTGTAGCTACTTTTTTCTGTCTATTTTTTTATCATAGAGAGAAAATATTTATTAGGAAATATATTTTTCTTTTTGCGACTATAATTTTTGTATCTTCAACATTTTTTGCGGGAAGTCGCCAAGGAATGATTACTATAATAATTTGTCTTACTTTTTATGTCTTATTAAGATCAAATAACTTAAAGAAAATTATTAAATCTTTATTTTTTTTTCCAGTTTTCGCTTTAATTATTTATTACATAATAGTTAGTATAAATGCTGGAGCTATCTTAGAAAGATATAATAGTTCACAGAGGCATTATGATGATCAGAATTATGAGATTCTTACCTCAGGAAGAAATTTAATTTGGCTGGCGGCTTATAATAGGTTCACAGAAAAACCATTATTAGGTCATGGATATGGTAGTTTTAGTAATGTTATTTATGAAATTTTTGGAGAAAAAAAGGGTTCGCATAATTTTTATGTAAGTATTTTATTAGAGTCAGGGATTATTGGTTTCATCATAATCAGTATGTTTTTATTAAAACTGTCAAAAATATGTATTAAATCAGATTATAAATATATATCAATCCCGCTATTTTTAGGATTTTGTTTTATAACAAACTTTAGTGGTTTTGAACGTTCAAAAGAATTTTTCTTTGCATTTTCAATTATTCCTTTTTTATTTAAAGAATTTTATAATAAAAAAAATATGATTGTTAGTTAAATCATACCCATTACAATCCATAATAATAAAATTTTAAATTTAATTATTAATTAAAAGATGAATAATAAACCAAAAATAATTTTGTTAATCACAAGCGGTTTTTCTATAAGAAATTATTTAGTATCTAATTTTTTTAAAGAGTTAAATACATATTTTGAATTAATTATAATTTTTCCAGAAGAACTTCAAAGAGTTAAAAATATAATCGATGAAAATATTAATGTGCATTTAATTAGTATTGATAAATATAGCCCATCAAAGTTAGTTAGTTTGATACATTTAATTATTGAAACTGCCACTAATATTAGACTTGGTTATAGAAATAAAAATATTGAACCAAGGAGAGACCATTACTTAAAAATTTCAACGAGGATAATTATAAAAATCACAAGAATTATTTCATATATTTTTCTTAGTGATTATTTATATTATTTCTTTATAAAAATCGAGAGATATTTATCATCAAATTCTTTATATGGTCAATATATTTCGAAAATTTTAGTAAAACAATCATCTAAGATGATTATTTCAACTGATCCATATAATTCGACTGAATCATTGGTTAGTTTAATTGGAACGAATATGGATATAGATACATTGGCAATACCATTATCTTGGGATAATTTGACATACAAAGGTCATTTATTGCTAGATTATAATTATTATGCTGTGTGGAGTGATATGATGAAAAGAGATTTGATTTCACATGGCGTAAATCATAATAATATAATGATTACAGGTAGCCTGCAGTTTGATGCACATAAAGATGAAAAATATTTATGGGACAAGGAAAAGTTTTTATCAAGAGTTGGTTTAGATAATTGTAATTATTTAATTACATATACAACCTCTACTCATAGGTCCTTTCCATTAGAACACAAATTAATTGAGGATATTATAGAAGGTTTATTAAAAGAAGATTTTAACTTTAATTTTTTGATTAGGACTCATCCTAATGATGAAGAGCCAGACAGGTTTAAATTGATTGAAGATAAATATGGAAATTTGGTGGTGACAAAACCATGGGAATATGATACTAATAATTGGTGGAATTTTAATCCTAGCTCAGATGATATTGCACTATTGACAAATACTTTAAGATATAGTGATACAATTATTAATGTTGCATCTACTATTACACTTGATTCTATTGTTTTTGACACTCCAGTAGTAAATATTGCTTATTATCCAGAAAAATCACAAGTTTTCGCTCCTTTAATAGAGAATTCTCATCTCAGTATTCATTATAGTGAGGTTACTAAAAGGAAGGGTGTAATAATATCTCGATCAAATGCTGAAACTATTAGTGCGATTTCGCATTATATAAAATCTCCTGAATACCTCAGACAAGAAAGAAAAGATACTTTATCCTATGTTGCAGGTAAAGTAGATGGAAAATCTTATTCTAGGTTAATAAAATTTCTAAGAAAAATATATGATACACATAATCAATAATCCGCTTATCTAATGTGTGGATTTTTAGGATATATTAAAACTAATAATAATTATTCTATAGACAACGAACATTTTTCTCAATCTTTAGATTTAATGAGTCATAGAGGTCCAGATGAAGGTAAAATCATTAATAAAGGCAATTGGGGGTTGGGATTCAGAAGATTATCTATATTAGACTTAAGCCTAAATGCTAGTCAACCTATGAGTACTAGCAGCAATATGCAGTGGATTGTTTTTAATGGTGAAATTTATAATTATAAAGAATTACGATTAGAACTTATAAAGGATGGAATTAGTTTCAACTCTTCTGGTGATTCTGAAGTATTATTAAAATGGATTAAATATAAAGGATCACAAAAAATTAATCAAATTAACGGCATGTTTGCATTTGCATATATAGATTTAATTAGAAAAAAATTAATTCTCGCAAGGGATAGAGTTGGTAAAAAGCCCCTGTTTATTTTTAAAAATAAAAATATTGTAATTTTCAGTTCTGAAATTAAAAGTTTATTGTATTTAGGAAAAATTCAACCAGAAATAGACAGATTATCAATAAATCAATATTTTTCTTATAACTATGTCCCTGCACCAAGAACTATTTTTAAAAATATTTATAAAGTTATGCCAGCTAATTTCATTGAATTTCCTATCGATAATATTAATGAAAATAAAACCAATTGTTATTGGGATTTGACTTCAAAAATAATTAATTCTAAAACAAATTATAACGATGAAAAATTAGAAACAATTATTCAAAATTCTATTTCAGATAGACTTTATAGCGATGTGCCTATTGGCACTTTTTTAAGTGGAGGTATAGATAGTAGTATTGTCTCTGGTATAGCTTCAAAACAAAATAAGAATATTACTGCATATACTATAGGGTTTAATGAAAGAAAGTTTGACGAATCAAACATTGCATCCGCAGTTGCAAAACATTTTAAGATTAAGCATATTTCTGAATTTTTAGAACCAACTGCTTGGGAAATCCTTTCTGAACTTGCTTGGCATCATGAAGAACCATTTGCTGATGCGTCATCAATTCCAACCTATTTTTTATGCAAAAAAGCTTCGCAATATGGCAAAGTATTTTTATCTGGTGACGGAGGAGATGAAATTTTTGCGGGTTATTCAAGATACTTAAGATATATGAATCAAAAATGGTATGATGAAATCCCACACTTTTTATCCGGTCCATTTTTTAATCTTGTTTCAAATATATTTTCATCTTTCTCAATCTATAAGTATAGAGCACTAAAGCTTGCTTTACCTGCATGGAAACGATTGGCCTATAATACTGTTTTTTTAGAGGACCCCATTAACTTAATGCCTTTAGATGTCGGTTGTATAATGCCAAATGATACTATTAATAATACATTTATTCGTGATGCAAAAAAGTATCATAGTTTTGATGATTTAAAACAAATACAGCTTTTAGATATATCATATTATTTATCTAATGATATACTAACAAAAATAGATCGTACTTCAATGGCAAATTCTATTGAAGTAAGGAGTCCATTATTAGATTATAGAATAATTGAAGAAGCCTTAAAGATACATTCTAGTTTCCATATCTCTAGAAATAAAGGAAAAAGAATGCTTGATCCTATAGCACAAAAAATGCTACCGAATGAAGCTTTAGAACATCCAAAACAGGGTTTTGGAGTGCCTATAGATAAATGGATGAGGTTAAATAATTATAAGTATTTAAACACTTATTTTCATGATGCAATAAAAAATCCCTATCTAAATAAAGATAGTATTGAAAAAATATTTAATATTTTCATTGGCAAAAGGTATAAAAAATATGACTATAGTCATTTAATTTGGAAAATCATATTTTTTCAAGAGTGGTATAATCAGTTTATTGATTCTGATTTATGGAAAAAACCTAGAAGAAAATCAATTTTCTCTTCCAACAAATTTATTAATTATTAATTAATGAAAGATTTTCAAAAAATTAACCGAATTATCATTATTGGAATGGATAGAAGTGGTACGAAGTGGATATCAAATGAAATTTCAAATCATCCAGATATTATTGCCATCCGTGATGAAGAGCATAATGGAATTTTAGAAACTAATATGTTTACAATGTTTTTAAATAATTTTAATATAGAAAATCTCGATGAATATATTGGTTTAATAGAGCTATGGTCGCAAACTGATTTTTTTCAGAATTCAAAAATCCCAAAATCATTTTTTTATAAGCTTAATAATCGACCAAAAAATGTTTACAAATTGTTTACTTTCATGATGAATGAATTATCGTTTTTAAATAAAAAAAAATATTGGTTACAGAAGACATCACCGTCAATCGCATTAAATATTTTTCATTATTTTACGGATGAATATATAGTAATTATAAAAAGAAATATAATTGATAATTTACGATCTAAAATAAAGAATAGTCATGATAGGAATATAAATAGATTTTTAATAAAGGCTGTTGCTGGGTATGTTATTGATGAAAAAATTTGTCGGTTAATAAATAGAAAATTTAAGAATAGTATCGTGATTAATTATGAAGATCTTATTTCTGATAAAAATTATCAATTAAATCTTGTAGCTAACCTTATAAGATGCAAAAAATTTTCAGCAGAATATTCAAATGATAAATACCTTAAAAATACGAGTTTCAAAAATTATTCAGAGAGAGCGATGGTGTTTAATAGTTTTGAAATATTTATAATAAAATTATTTAGATTGATATTCTATTTTATGCCTTTAAAGTCTTTACTTTTTTTTAGAGAAAATTTTACATCAATTGACATTAATAGATTAGTGGGTGGTACTTTTGATAAAATTAAAAAAAAATACAATTTAGTTGATTAGTAATATAAAATTATAAATAATTGAAGAAATTACATGTAGCATATGTGACATCTAGTTTAGGAGTTGGTGGAACAGAAAGAAGATTATTTAGTCTTGTTTCAAATTTACAATCTCATAAAAATGTTTTGGTCTCTATTATTTCTTTTGATGATACAGGGTATTACAAAAATATTATTTCTGAATTAGATATAAATCTTATCATTATTAAAGGTTCTTATATTAAAAGAATGGTAATGTTATATAAAACTTTTAATAGAATTAAACCAGATATAGTACATATTTTTACCTTCTCTACAATTTATGCTTTAATTATTGCTAAATTGACCGGAATAAGAAAACTAATATCTAGTTTTGGTGGAAATTATTTTCCTGGGAATAGATCTTTTGACACATTTTTATTACGTTTCATCTATAAAATTTTTGACCCATTTATTAATTTATATATCTGCAATTCTCATATTGGTAAAAAATGTCTTTTAGCTGAGTTGAATTTGAATCATAAAAAAATAATTGTTATAAATAATGGCTTAGACTTTAATTTGATGTCAGAAAAAAAACCTATTAATATATTACCAATTATATCCAAAAATAAAATTGTGGGCTCCGTAAGTAATTTAAATTATGATAAGGATCCATTAAATTTTATTGAATCTGCTTATTTGGTTAAAAAAAAATATAATAATGTAGATTTTCATTTGATAGGTTCAGGGAATCTTGAGTATAAATGCAGAGAAAAAATTGAAAAGTTAGGGATGTCTGACTATTTCAAATTGTATACAAATATTAACCAAGGTCATCTTGTTTCAAATTTTTTTGATATTGCAGTATTGAGTTCAAGGAATGAGGCTTTTCCTAATGTTTTATTGGAATATATGTTTTGGGGCAAGCCATGCGTAGTGACAGATGTTGGAGATTGTCCCATAATAATAGAACAAGACGTAAGTGGTAAGATTGTAGCTAGAAAAAATTCTAGAGAAATGGCCAATGCAATATTGTATTTATTGTCTCTTGATAATAAAAGACTTATTAAAATGGGAAAAGCATCAAAAGAAAAATTAATAAAAAACTACAGTATGGATATATATGTAACCAATACATTTAATGTTTATAAAAAAATATTATAAAAAGGATTGAATAAAAAATAAAATGTGTGGTATTTGTGGGATTTTCAGCAGACGTAAGATCAATGATAGGTCTAGAGTAAATATTATGAGAGATATTATGAGTCATAGAGGCCCTGATGCTTTCGGAAATTATGATGATGAAAATATAAGCTTGGCACATAGAAGATTAAGTATTCTGGATTTAAATAAACGAGCGGATCAGCCAATGTCAAGTATAGATAGCTCGATTGTCATTACATATAATGGGGAAATATATAATTATGTCAAATTAAGAAACCATTTAAAAACAAAAGGTTATAGTTTTAAAACTAAAACAGATACAGAAGTTTTGATATATATGTATAAACAATATAAAGAAAAAATGTTGTCAAAATTGAATGGTATTTTTGCATTTGCAATTTATGATAAGAAAGAAAATATTCTTTTTTGTGCTAGAGATCAATTAGGCGTTAAACCATTTTACTATCAATATATCAATGGGGTTTTTTATTTTGCGTCTGAAGTGAAATCTATTTTGTGCTCTGGTATACAAATGGATTTAGATAAAAATAGAGTTGGTGAATATATGGTATTTGGTCATGTTGCAGGTGAAAATACCTTATTTAAAAATATTTATAAATTGCTTCCTGGCCATTATTTAAAAGTAAATAATAATCTTGAGATTAAAAAGTATTGGTCAATTTACGATTATAATAAAACTGTTAATGGTAGTGATCTAATTGGAAAATTAAATAATGGAATAAAAAAACAAATGATTTCTGATGTTCCAATAGGGACAATGTGTAGCGGAGGTTTGGACTCTAGTGGTTTAACATCTGTAGTTTCAAAGCTAACAGAAAAATCGCAATTAAAAACTTTCTCAATAGGTTTTAAAGATTTAAAATATAATGAAAGTCACTATTCAGAATTAGTTAGTGATTATGTAAATAGTGATCATCATTGCATTTTTTCTGAACCAGAATCTTTTTGGGGGGATTTACCAAAAACGGTGTGGTTACATGATGAGCCACTATTACATGCTAATTCTGTACCGATGTATCAAATTTCAATGTATGCTAAAAAATTTGTAACTGTTTTATTATCTGGTGAAGGTGCTGATGAAATTTTTGGCGGTTACTATTCTCAGCAAAGGTATGGTTCATTATCATCTTATTATCCTTTAATAAATTTAGCTGCTAGAGCAATCTTAAATTTTAATCGTATGTTTAATAATATTAGAGTTCAGAATCAAATGTTTCCATATAAGCATTTGAGTGCTGATCAAAGGTTGATTTGGCAAAGAGCATTAATACCAATAAATAATTTAATTGATGCAGGATTCCGTCAAAATTTGAATTTTGAATATAGAGAACGTAGTGCAAAAAGGGTAATGTCTAATACAAAAAATGATTACCAAGCAGCTATGTATTTTGATCAGGAAATATATTTACAAACTTTATTGGATAGGCAGGACAAAATGTCAATGGGTGCTTCAATAGAATCGCGAGTACCTTTTTTAGATATAGATTTAGTTAATTTTGCAAATGCTTTAGATGTAAAAGAAAAATTAAATGCTAAAAATGACAAAATAATATTAAGAAATGTTTTAAAAGATTTGCTTCCCTCAACAATTATTTCCAGAGAAAAACTTGGTTTTGGTATTCCATTAGATTGGATTGTTAATTATAAACCAATGCATGACTATTTACAGGAAATAATCGATAGCAAAAAGTCTTTAATATATGAATTAGATTTATTTGAACATTATACACTTAATAAAAATAACCCGCTCACAAATAGTTTATCATTTAAATGGCATTTAATCAATTTGGAAATTTGGCTTAGGTTGTTTTTTAAATCAGAAATTGATTATAATGAAAAAAATATTCATTTATGAGTCCGATTATGAAAATATTATATCAATTAGCAGAGCATATTAGAGGAACAAAAATATTAAAAACATATGAAGAATTATTGGATACACAACATTTTAATTTAGAACAATTACAAGCATATCAATTGGCGAAGCTAAAAAGATTATTAATTCATTGTAGAGATAATGTTCCTTTTTATAAAGAATATTTTAATAAAAACAATATAAGTATAAATGATTTTAGAACTATTGACGATATTAAAATCTTGCCAGTGATGAGCAAAGAAAAGATAAGAGAATTGTTTAAGAAAAAATTAATTCTTGCTGATAATTATAAAAGTTTTAATCCAGTCAAGCAATCTACTAGCGGTTCTTCTGGCATTCCATTACAATTTTTCATTGGCGTCGATTCTAGAAATTTTGGAGGTGCTGGTCTATATAGACAATATAATTGGTTTGATTTTAATTTAGGAGATAAAGTAGCTATTTTTTGGGGAGATATTAAAGTAGACGGCTTAATTAAAAAAATATTAGAAGGTCTCAAAGCTCGTTTGACAAACCATAAATACTATTCTTCATTTCAGTTAGACGATAAGAAATTAAGTGAATATCATGAAGATATAATTAATTTCAATCCAAAATTAATAAGAGGGTATTCTTATCCAATTTATTTGCTTGCAAAATTTCAAAGAGATAACAAAATAAAAAATAAAATATCAGTAAATGCAGTTTCAATAACTGGTGAACCAATTACGGATGAACAAAAAACAGTTATTAAACAAGAATTCAATACTGAAATATTTGATCAATATGGCTGCGGAGAAATTCCAATGTTAGCTGCAGAATGTAAAGACCATAATGGATTGCATATCACAGAAGAGCATGTTTATTTTGAATCAATTGACGATGAACTAATTATTACTGATTTAGATAATTATTCTATGCCATTTATAAGGTATAAAAATGGAGATAGAGGAACAATTAAGGTTAATAAATGTTCTTGTGGGATGGATCATAGGAAAATTGAAAAATTATTAGGGAGAGTAGATGATACAATAATTACCAGCGATGGTAAAATAATTAATTCTATTTTTTTTCCAATAATGTTTGGGAAAATTGATGGGGTTGATGCTTTTCAAGTTTTTTATGATAATGGCATACTTGATATCAATTTGATTAAAAATAAAAAATTTTCATCTAGTAATATAAATTATATAAATGAAAAATTATTAATGGCTTTTGGAAAGAATCAAAAATTCACTATTAATTATGTTGAAAAGATTAATCAATCTAAAAGTGGAAAAACAAAGTTTATAATAAATAAAAATAATCAAAAAGGTTAGTTCTATAAATATATTATTCATTGGGGATAAAAACTCAGAAAATACTAAATCATGGATAAAAGCATTAAAATCAGTATCTAAGATTTCTGTCATTCAGTGGTCATTACATGAAGGTAAGAGTACTAAAGCAAAGATAAATAGGATTATTAGTTTTTTATTTGCGCCATTTTCAATAGCTAGATTAATTAAAAGAAAAAAACCAGATATGATTATTGGTTATAGAGTAACCTCCTATGGTTTTTTAGCAGCTTTTACAGGTTTTCATCCTTTAATTATTGCTCAGCAAGGAGAGTCAGATGCATGGCCTTACGATTCAAAGTTACTCTTCATTAAAAAAAAAATGGCTTCATATGCTTTTAAAAAAGCTGATTTAATCCATGCTTGGAGTGAACATATGACAAATTCAATGATAGCTTTAGGAGCACCAAAAGAAAAATGTTTTATTCTTCCTAGAGGAATTAATACAAAAATATTTGTTCATAATAATATAAAGGAAAAAGAAAATAAAATTCTTACAATAATTTCTACAAGATCACTTGAGGTTGAATATCAGCATCTATTATCATTAAAAGTTATGCTCGAATTAAAAAAAAATAATATTCCGTTTATTTATAAAATTTTTGGGTCAGGTTCTTTAAAAAATGATTTATCATTATTTATTAATAATAATGGACTTAGTGATTCTATTTTTTTATATGGTAAAACAGAAAATGATAAATTAGTAAATGAACTAAACATTGCCGATATTTATTTGTCTTTACCCGTAACTGAGGGATTGTCTGCATCTTTAATGGAAGCCATGGTTTGTGGGTGCTTTCCTATTGTAACTGATTTACCTGGCAACCGTGAATTAATTAGAAGTCAGTCAAGAGGTTTTTTAATCAAAAATTTTTCTCCAATAGAAATCGCTAATAAAATTATCCATTATTGGAATAATAAAGATAATTATTTTGATGATATAACTAATAATATTGAACTTATAAATAATGATTATTCAATAAATAAGAATATTCATGAATTTGTAGAAAGATATAATTCAATAATTGATAACAATTACTAATATAATAATAATCTAAGACTTTAATTTTTATGTGTGGAATTTGCGGTATAGCAAAAAAAAATAGCAATGTGTCAAACCAAGAATTAGTTGCTATGAGAGATACTATGATTCACCGAGGTCCGGATGGAGAAGGTATATATATCGATCAAAATATTGGATTGGGACATAGAAGGTTGTCTATAATTGATTTAAGTGATCAAGGCAAACAGCCTATGAGTACAGCAGATAATAGATTTTGGATTACCTTTAATGGAGAAATTTATAATTATAAAAAATTAAGATTACAATTAGAAAAGAAAGGAATAAAATTTAAGTCAGCCACTGATACAGAAGTAATTCTCTATATGTATAAAGAATATGGTCCAAAAATGCTGGATTATTTTAATGGGATGTTTGCTTTTGCGATATGGGATCGTAAAGAGAAAAGTATTTTTTTAGCTAGGGATCGATTAGGTATAAAACCTCTATTTTACTATATTGATGATAATAATTTTTATTTTGCTTCTGAGATCAAAGCATTAGATAGATATATAAATAAATTAAATATTAATACTGAAAAAATTTCTGAGTTATTAATATTTAGATCAGTAGCTGGTCAAGATACACCCTATGAAAAAATAAAAAGATTGCTTCCAGGGCATTATATGAAATGGGAAAAATCTGGAATATCAATTAAAAAGTGGTGGGATTTGAGTGAAAAAGTAAAATTGAATAAAAATAAATCTTTTGATAATTATACTAATTGGTTTAAAACTGCTTTTGACAAATCTGTCCAATACAGATTAATTAGTGACACTTCAATTGGCATATTACTTAGTGGTGGTATAGACTCTACTAGTG
>MDTG01275203.1_pt1 | contig 11350 bp, 11 predicted proteins | sample 811421 | NCBI WGS metagenome assembly MDTG01 (sample SAMN05326645, study PRJNA326480) | marine metagenome | isolation source: seawater | place: Pacific Ocean: South East | collected 2011
ATCTTCTGGTATTTCATACAAAGATTTTCCTGAAACTAGTTTATAGTTTTTAGATAAATAAAAACCCAATGGTTTATCAACAGAAGAAAGAAGAACTTTATCACATTTTAATAATTTACCTATATTTTCTGTTAATAACATAAATTTAGAACCTAATCCTACATTCTCTGATGATGATCTTGATTCTGAACATACTAATTTAACATAAATATCCTTTTTAGAGTTTTTTCTTCTTATTAAATCAAGAAATAATAACCCGCAAACATTTACAACGGCTTCTGAAGTTCTAGTTCTTTCAGTAACATGTTTAGAAAATAAAACAAAACATATTTCTCCATATTCAAATGATTCTTTTAAATACTCGCCAGAAATATCATATTTACAAACTTTATTTCCATCTAAAAATAATCTACTTTCTAAAAAATCAATTTCATCTTCACTTGGAATTCTTATTATTGACAAATTAGTTAATGTATCAAATTCTTGAATTGCATAGTGTTCTTCACCACTTTTATTTAAAATTTTAAGTAATAATAAATTACACGGTATATCCTTTTTATGTCTTTTATCTACACTAGAAAATAAACTATTATCCAATAAAGCCATTGTTTTTGTTGAAATATTTTCTGCCATATATAATACTAAAATAAATTAGTTATTTAATTTTCCAATTTTAATTGTAAATTTTTATCACCATATGCATCGTTAATTCTTGGATTTGATGGCCAAAACTTATTTTTTTTTAATGATTCATTGGGATAACACGCCTTTTCAATACTATAATCAAATGTCCAATTTATTAAATCACTATAACTATGAGGGGCGTTAACTAAAACATTATTATTAGTTTCATATTTTCCATCTCTTACCTCCATTATTTCATCGTGGATTCCATATAATGCATCTACAAATCTATCTAGTTCTTCTATACTTTCACTTTCAGTGGGTTCTATCATCAAACTGTTTGGAACTGGCCATGACATTGTTGGTGGATGAAACCCATAATCTATAAGTCTTTTTGCAATATCTTTATCATTAATACCATATTTTTTAAATTCATTAAGATCAATAATAAATTCATGCCCAACTAATCCATTATTATTTTGAGAATATATATTATATTTTTCTTCTAGTTTATATTTCAAATAATTTGCATTTAACATCGCTATTATTGATGCTTTTTTTATACCTTCACTACCCATATTCTTAAAATATAAATATGGAATAGTCAATAATGAAGCACTAGAATATTGAGAATTTGTAATCATTCCAACTCTATCTTGTTTGTTATAATGAATATTTGTATATATATTTGAAGGTAAAAATTTCTCTAATTTTTCATTTACACATATAGGTCCCATTCCTGGTCCACCACCACCATGTGGAATACAAAAAGTTTTATGAAGATTTAAGTGACATACATCAGCTCCACAAGAACCTGGTGAAGTCAACCCAACTTGAGCATTCATATTTGCTCCATCCATATATACTAAACCACCATTATTATGAATAATATTACAAAACTCTTTTATATTTTCATTAAAAATCCCATAAGTATTTGGATACGTAATCATCATACAACTTAAATTTTCATTATTTTTTTTTACTAATGTTTCAAAGTCTTCTAAAGATATATCATCATCAAATTTTACAATTTTCATATTACACATATTTGCACTTGCAAAATTTGTTCCATGTGCACTGTTTGGTATTAAACAAATATTTCTATGATTGTTATTATTACTTTCATGATATTTCTTAATACATAGTAAACCAGCGTATTCTCCCATTGCTCCTGAATTTGGTGAGTAACTTATACTGTGCATATTAGTAATATTTAATAAATAATCAGATAGCTCTTTTATAATATAATTATATATACCTGGTGTTAGGTTCATAAAAGGATGATGTTTGCATATATTATCGTATGATAATGGTGTCATTTGAGAAGAAGAATTTAATTTCATTGTGCAAGAACCTAATGGTATCATACCACTAACAAGAGAATAGTCTTTATCTGCCAAAGAATTAATATATCTTGACATAAAAGTCTCAGATTTTGATTCTTTAAAAATACTTTGATTTAAAAAATTATTTTCTCTAAAAATTTCATCATTATAAAAATCTATATTTTGATTAATAATATTCATTTGTTCTTCAAAAAAATCTAAAGTAATATTTTTTATTGATTTATTTTTACTATTGTTTATTATAGAATTTATTAAAAAGACACAATCACTATTACTAAAACTTTCGTTCAATGTAATACCAATTTTATTATCTTCAAATTTTCGCGTGTAATAACCATTATATTTTAGCTTATTAAACATTTCATAATATTCAAAGTCAATTACAATTGTATTAAATAGATTTCTTGTTTCAACCTTAAAACATTTGTTTTCTAAAATTTTTTTCAATGTTAAGGTTCTAAGATGAATATTTTTTGCTATATTTTTCAATCCCTCTTTACCATGATATATTGCATACATAGTAGAAGTATTTGCTAATAAAGCCTGAGATGTGCATATATTACTTAATGCCTTCTCTTTTCTAATATGTTGTTCCCTTGTTTGAAGTGCTAGTCTAAAACACTCGTTATTATTTCTATCTAACGTTTTTCCTACAATTCTACCAGGCAAATATCTTAAATAATTTTTATCACATGCAATAAAAGCAGAATGAGGACCACCATACCATAAAGGTAAACCAAAACTTTGCGTTGTTCCAACACTTATATTAGCTCCTAAATTTCCAGGAGGTTTCAATAACAATAAACTCATTAAATCGTTATTTGTAATAAGAGGTATATTAGATTTATTCAATTCTCTAAAAATTTCTAAATTATAATCTATTTCACCGTAAGTATTAGGATAAGACACAATAACACCAAACAAATCCTTAGTGATATTTATATTTTTAATATCATCAATAATGTAATCAATATCTATAGCATTACACTTTGTTTTAATAACTTCTATTAAATGTGGATGCATATTCTCATCAATAAAGAACACGTTTTTCTTATATTTTTGCGATGCAAGAGCCATGGTCATTGCCTCTGCACAAGCAGAACCAGTATCCAATAATGAACAATTAGATACTGGTAATGCGGTAAGTTCGCTTATAAGTGTTTGATAATTGAATAGAGATTCCAATCTTCCTTGAGAAATTTCTGATTGATATGGTGTATATGATGTATACCATTTTGGATTTTCTAATAAATTTCTTTTTATAACATTTGGAAGAATATTTTCATTATAATCTAATCCTATAAGGTTCTTATAAGAACGGCTAGACATATCCTTTAAATTATTCAAAACTATATGTTCATCAACACTATCATATTTTTGTATTTCATAATTTATATTTTCTGGAATAATTTTATTTACAAATTCATTTAATGAAGTATATCCTAAACGATTCAAAATAAATTGCGTATTTTTATAATTTAACCCTATATGTCTCCCTATAAAACTCATATATTTTATATAAATATTATGTATATACTATTTAAACTAAGTATAAAATATCTTTAAATAAAAAAATTAAATTAATTAGCTGGTTTGTTATAATAAACAGTAACATTCATATTATCATTGCTTTTTATAAAAGAAATATAAGTTAACACAAATTCACCATTTTCTTTAATCCATGTATCAATATTTTCTATATTACAACCTAATTCACCTAAAAGTTTTACCAAAAATGGTTTTGAATCTTTTACATATAATTTTTTATCATAAATATCAAAGTTGTATCCCATAAATTTATTATTGTCATATCTTGTAAAACAGTGTAATTCGTGCACCTTTTGAGGTCTTTCTTTATAATTAATTTTCAAATCTCTATCAAATAGATTCTGGATTCCTACAATGTCTGCATTTAAATTTAGCATGTCAGATATACCCTTTATTTCTTTTAAAGTTTCTGTAATTGTAGAATGTTGCAATAGTCTTAATTCCTCTATATTTTTATTAATAATCTTAAAATTATTTTCCCCTAAATATTTTTCAACATCTTTTTGATTTATATTAAAATCATCCTTATATATACTTTCTATATAATTTCCGCTTTTTTCCTTTTTTAATGAATATATGTTACTATTTACTAATATATATATTTTTTCTACTTCATTTTCTTTATCCACCCCAATACCTATTTCATTAGTTTCATCCTTCAACATATTTTCTTTATGTTCATCTGTTAATTTAATCGTATATTTTTCTGAAAATGACTTTTTACTTTTAATATCTTCATATTTTTCTTCAAAATATTCTTTTAATTTATCACTTTTAATGCCATAAAAGTTAAAAATATTATCTTTATTTTTCTTAAAATAATCAATGTCATTAAAACCATATACAATTCTTGATGAATTATATTGTGATTTTTTGTTAAATCTTACTGATTTTTCTTCAGATATTTTATTACTATCTACTTTAAAATTTTGATCAATAAAAGTTTCAACATTGGATAAATTATTAGCTTTTTTGTTCATAGTATTACAATTTACTGCAAACAGAGCAATACAAAATAAAATTATCAATAAGAATAAATTTTTACCCATATAATATATTTCATAAATAAAATTTAGTTATTTAACATTCAAATATTCTAATTTGTTAATAACATAATTATTATCAAAAAAATCAAAATATACTAGTTTTCTCTTTTTTCTTGATAATAAAAATTTTATTATATATTCTTTATCTAATATGTTTCCTTCAAACCTTTTTAATAATAAATTGTGTTGATTATTTATAACTGATAAATCTCTCCAAGAATTAAGAATCAAATCACAATTTAATAATTTATGTAAATCATATAATGAAAAATTATTTTTTTTTCTATTTCTTACATAACTTATTTCATAAGTATATTTGTCCAATATTGTTTCAAGAGTCATTTGTTTATGAATTTTTAAGAATGCAAATGATAAATAGTTTCCCCGACTAAAATTATCGTCTCTTCTATTATTTACTACAACTGCTACATTTATGTATGAAGACCTGTTTAATGAAATAAATTTCATAATATTTGAACATACATTTGCAAATTTAGTATAATTTTTATTATATAATTCATCATTTATATTTAATAGGTTATTTACTATGTTGTGTTCTTTATAAAGTTCATAGCTTTCTATTGGATTCATTTTATAGAGCTTGAAATTTTTTCTTTTTAAAATATTTGAGATAAGTTTTCCATCATATTCACTATGTCTAAATCTATATGATGGTGTTACAAAATATTGATTGTCTTTAAATATTATATATTTAAGATATATTATTCTTTGTTTACCTATTTCAAATGTTAAATTGGTAATCCAATTAGGTGTGTTGAATATTATAAAATAAAATATTAGCGTAAAAAAAATTAATATAAAGTATAATAACATATATATAATTAACTATAAAACTATTATGCTGAAATATTTAAATAATTTATATGATTATATTTACACATATTTTTATGTTGAAAATCAACAACCAAAATTTGAAAAGCCAAGAGGGTATAAAAATATTGCATGTCATGAACTTAGAAAATCAAATAGTCAATAACCCTATTAAACTTATTCCCGCAGTTGCCCAAACCTGAACATAATAATGCGAAAGATGATATTGAATATTGTTTACAAAATGACATAAAGGAGACCCTAGACTTAATAAATTTTCTATAACACCCCAAAAGCCTGGTTTTGAACAATAGGTATATAAGAACTGAATTGAAAGCCATTGAACAAAATTTACTATTAATATTGTTGTTATTATAATCAGAATTTTCTTAGAATAAACCTTCGTTTTTTCTTTGATTGACTCATAGAAATTATTGGTTTGTTGTGTGCTTACCATTGTATTTTTACTAATACATATACAATTGCAATTTATATCAATTTTATTTTAATTATTTAATAATTTCTAATATTTTTTAGATAGCTAAAAAAATTTTTTTTTTTTTAATAGCCGAAAATATTTTTTTTATTTTTTTATTTTTTCAAAAAGTTTTTTTTTGGATTTATATTAAAACACTAATTTCGTCAATTTAAATAATTCAAATAATATATGATAATTATGATAATAAATAAAGAAACTTTAATATTAAATTTATAATAATAAAAAAATAAAAAAAAAAAAAAAATATTTTAATTACGATTCTAAAAAAAAAAAAAATTTTGAAAAAATAAAAAAAAAAAATTTTTAGAATCGCTCTCTCTCTCTCAAACAAAAACTGAAAATTATGTAAAATACATACTTTTTACATAATTTCCTTATAAATTAATATTTTTCTTTAAAATTAAGAAACCATAAATGTCTAACTATGTAAAAATATGTAAATTTTTTTTTTAAAATATGTAAAACTATGTAAAATACATATTTTTTACATTAAAAATATATAAGAAATAAATTAAAATATATACTTAATATAAGAAATGAAAGCATACAAGTGCACTATTTGTAATTTTTCATCAAATTTAAAATCCGACTTAAAAAGACACCTAAATACAAAGAAACATAAAAATAATGTAAAGGAATTAGAAGAGGCCAATAATGAAATATGTAAAATTTCCTCCAAAAATCCTCCAAAACCCTCCAAAATCAAGTACGAACCTCCAAAATCCCTCCAAAATCCCCAAAAAGTATATGTTTGTGAAAATTGTGGAAAAGAGTTTTCTAGAAAAGATAACCTAAAACGTCATTGTGAGTCAAGGTGTAAACAAGTAAAAGACGATAATTTAGATTATAAAAAAATGTTTTTAGAAATGAAAGATGAATTTAAAAAAGAAAAACTAGAATTTGGCAAACAAATAAATTTACTTATTGAAAAGGTTGGAAATACAACAAATATTACTCAAAATATTCAACTAAACAGTTATGGAAATGAAGATGTAAGTCATATTAGTGATAATTTGAAGAATGAAATGCTGAAAATACCCTTTGCTGCAATTCCTAAAATGATTGAAGCAGTCCATTTTAATAACGACAAACCAGAAAATAAAAATATATCATTATCAAATATTAGAGATAATAAAGTAAAAATATATTCAGAAAAAGGATGGATATATAAAGATAAAGACGAAACAATTAACGATCTTGTTAATGGTAAATATTTAATTTTAGATAATCATTATCAAAATGTTGTTGATTTTGAAAATGAAACATTTGAAAAGTTTAAAACATATTATAATTGTGGAGATAAGACATTAGTTGAAAAATTAAAAAAGGATTGTGAATTATTATTATTTAATAATAGATAATTCAATAAATTAACATGTTTTTATTTAAACATATACGCTGTATTCTTAATAAGAATGTGTTTTAGACTGTTTTATAAAAGAGAATCAAGTATATTGCCAGATGTTACTTATATGGAAAGTAAAGAAAATAATCATGATTTAATTAACAACAAACCAAATATACCATGTCTTGATATAACTGAAAGTTCTTTATATAAAAGGAGATTTGGAATAAAGGACCAGAATAAAGTTATGGGTCACCACAAATTTGCGCATACAATTTTGCTATAGTAAATTTGCTTAATGATTATTTACTAAAAAAATTTATTATATTTTTATTTTTATTTTTTATTTTTTAATGGGAAATAAGTGGATATGAAGCATTTGTAGCCATTCCACAAAGATTTGTATCTGTTGCCATATAAATATATCCATCCATTCCCCAATCACTCCCCCAACTATTCTTTACAATTACAAAACTATTATTCATAAAAGTAGAATATCCAACTGCCAACACAGCATGATTCAATGAACTATTACTACAAGATGTGCTATTGTAAATACCAGCTTTGTAAAATTGAAAGTCATCTTCTGCATCAATAGCAATTGATATTGGTCCAACCCTTCCTATAGCATCATGCAAAGCACTCATATTTCCAGAATCAACTAATACTATTTGATTTAGAAACGATGCAACATTTGATCTGTTATATTCACATGTTTCATCAACGCCTTCATATTGATATGAACTTTCACTATCAATTCCATTTTTTTCAATATATTGCATTGCAACACTAGGCCATCCTCCACCACAACCATAATTGCTTGTTGAACAGTCTACTAGATTTTGTTCTGATAAAGAAACAAGGTGTCCAGAACTCAATGCATGTTGTCCTTCTAATGTTCCTGTTGTTGAAAATGCCCAACAACTACCACACATTCCTTGATTTTTAACATTTGTTACAATACCAGCTGCTCTCCAATCAATACTACTTGGAAGAGAAGAATTTGATGTATTATGATAAGAATAGTTCGGCCTGGAATAATTATTATGAATTAAACCACTCAAATAAATATTTTTGAACTCACTTTTTGAAAGATCTGTAAAATTATTCAAACCAAGAGTATAACTAATATTATTGTTTCTTTCTAAAATATAGTTATAATTGTCACTAAAAATTCTATATCTTTCATAATATTCATTATTTGTATAAGATTTATTATACTCTTTTATATAATTTCTAAAAATTAGGTTCATTTCTGAATTTGGAATATTTGATAACTGAGAAGCACATAGTAGAGAAAGGAGGGTAAACATTTTGATTATATATAAAACTGTTTCATCTTTTAAGTAATTAAAAAAAATTGATTTATGATTCAAAATGTTGAAAATTAACATAATTATGGAAACAGAAAAATCCATATTCTTTTGGAAAGAGAACAATAAATATGGTTTTCTAAGTAATTTCTATACTAGTCATTTTGTTGATGCAAATAATGTAAAATATACTTGTATTGAACAATATTTCATAGCAAATAAATGTTTATTATTTGATGAATCAAATACAAAACTATATAATAAAATAATGAATACTACTTTACCATATACAATTAAGAAAATTGGAAGACAAGTTGCAAACTTTGATCAATCATTATGGGATAAAGAAAAATATGAAATTATGAAAACAGGTATAAGATACAAGTTTTTACAGAATATAAAGCTAAAAAAAAAACTTATGCAAACTGAGAACAAAAGGTTATATGAAGCCTCAAAATACGATAAAATATGGGGTATAGGCATGACACAACAAGAAGCAAAAGAAATAGAAGATGCAAATTTTCCTGGTGAAAATCTCTTAGGAAAAGCACTTATGGAAGTTAGAGAAGAGTTCAAACAAACTAATTAATATTTCTAATTGTCTTATATATATTATGTATTTTATGTTCAATAAATGGTTCAATATTTGTATTAAACGGAATTTTTTTACTATCCATATTTTGATTTAACATAGCTTCTAATCTTGGTCCCCATTTTCTTGCACCCAATCTTGCAGTATTAGAACAATTATCAATCATGTTTGATATTCCATAATAAAACATATATGGATTTAATGAATCAACTGCTTCAATAATAGATTCATTTACAATTTCTGAATAAGAATGACCCTTATTTGATAATATATCTACTTGTGCCATCATACTTCCAATATAAATACCACTTATATGTGCCTTTGTTGATTCTTCTAATAGAGATGTATCTTTTTTAAAGTATTTATTTTTACTCCACATTGCTGAACCTGAAATATTACTGATATGTCTATTACTATTTAAATTTACACTTCTAATTTCATTACCAGAAATAACTTCATCATATATTTCTTCGTATAATAATTTTGATATAGCATAAGATTTTGAATAACAAGTATTAAAATATATTTTATTTGTTTTACTAAATTTTTTATATAAATTTAAAAATCCATTATTTGAAATTTCTTTTGATAAATCATTTACTAAATAAACAACACTAGCATTGAAAGCATAATCATTATTATATATTTCATTTAAGTTCTTATATAAATATTCAACAATACCATGCAATCCTCCTAATAATATTGCCCTTTCCCCAAAAATATCTGATATATACTCTTGTTCCATTGTTGTTTCAAATATTTGAGGAGAACCAATACCATATGCCCAAGCTAATGCTAATTTTTTAGCATTTGAATTCACCTCATTATAAACCCCAATACTAGAATTTATTCCATTTCCAGTTAAATACCCACTTCTAACTGTGTTTCCCATTCCTTTCGGAGCAACCATAATAATATTATTTTCTTTTGGAAAATCTTCATTTACATTTTTTAAATGTCCGAGTAAAAACCCATGACTAAATCCTAAAGTGCTGCCAGGTTTTAAACAATTAAAATAGTGCTTATAGTTTTTACTTTGTGCACTATCACTTACTAACATTAAATTTAAATCACTATTATTTAATACATTTTCAATAGGTTCAACTTTAAATCCTAAATTAGAGGCATCTTTAATTGAATTACTATTTTCTCTTAATCCTATTTTTATAGGTATATCTAAATCTAATTTATTTATAGTATCTCTTAAATTCATTGCCTGTGCTTTACCTTGAGACCCCCATCCTATAATTCCAATATTTTTAATGTTTGAATTTTTTAACGAAGAAATAAAAAAATTATTTGAATCATTATTTTTTACATAAACAGTTTCTTCCTTATTATGTAATACAATATTTTGTGATGTTAAATTTCTATATATTTTTGTTTGATAAATAAATTTATTTTTGATAATATATCTTGATGTTCTATATAATGTATTCATTATAAATATTTTATATTTGCATTTTGTTCTTAAGTTAATGAAATTATTATTTTAGTATTAATATTGTAGTAATGGTTTATAGTCATTTTCATAAATATCACCATACAAAGCCTTTCTATTTTTTCTATCATAAAATATTTTTTGAGATATTTGTATTAACGATAAGATAAAACTACAGAGATTTCCATAAAACATAGAAAGTGAGTTATCAATATATCCAAATATTGTATACATACCATTTCCTATAATCCACATGATTTCTAAAATATAAGAAATTTCTTCAGTTTTTTTTTGATAATAAGTATGAATAATTTGAGCACATTGTGCAGTTATAAATATACCATTCCCAGCCCATCCGTAGTATTCTTGTTCAATATTATTATTTGTGCAATTACACATAAAATTAAAGTAAAGTATTTATTATAAACCTAATAATTCTATAAATAAATAAAATGTAAAGTATAAGGAGTATGATTTAAGAAAAACCATAATTATATATTTTTTTTAAAAAGTTCTTAAAATAAATTATGCTGAATGATTACTCCAATCATCATTACTAAATGGTGAGATTCTTATATCATTTTTTTCTTCTCTATATTGGTCAACTTTCATTTGTAAAGGATCCATTCTATAATCTCTATTTTTTTCAAGTTCATTTGATTTAGGACTTGGCTTTACGCCATAGCAGTTTGCACCAAATTTATAATTTGGATTTTCAAAATATCCACCATTTACACCTGGTTTTCCACATTCATTTTTTCTATA
>MDTG01344640.1_pt1 | contig 11350 bp, 7 predicted proteins | sample 811421 | NCBI WGS metagenome assembly MDTG01 (sample SAMN05326645, study PRJNA326480) | marine metagenome | isolation source: seawater | place: Pacific Ocean: South East | collected 2011
GCCCTCATGGGATGACACTCCGGATTTCGGAGTGACGCTTCTAATTTTAGCAGGAGCATTGTGGCTATTCTCAGATTTTTCAAAGGTAATGCGGTCCAGACGAGATATCCAATCAATTGCAAAATATAATCTCTCTACGGCAAAGATGGTGGTACAAGGAGCAGTAGTGGGGAGAAACATCCTACAGAATGTGAGTGATTCCGGCATCCCCAGGCCTTGGAGAGATGTAATGGACGTTGACTTCGAGATAGACGGCGAAGCGACCATAGTTCCAGAAACAAATCCTCTGACTGAGGTCATCTACTCAATTTTGGATAAAGGTGCCGACGCGTTAGAAGAAATCTTGGGAAGGGTAAAGGAGCCAGCCACGGCTGCGATGGAAAGGCTCGATAGAGAGATACAGGACCGTGTGACCAAGAGAGTTCAAGCATCAGCTAAATCCCTTTTTCAAAATATAATCTTCTCAATAGCTCCGATAGTTGTACTAATTGGCTTGGACAGACTCATCTAACAGCTTCTTCTCACTAGGGGTTGCCAGTAATACCCATAGTAGGCCGGCTAAAATCTGCAATGCCCCTGTTGCTATTATCGTCTCTCTAAGCGTAAGAAAATCGTTTTCCAGAATAAGTCCAGCCGCTACTGTTGATAGCCCCATTGTCAGTGTGATTCCGAGCGAGTCAGTACCGAAAACTCTGCCTAGCCATTCATCCTCACTCCTCTTCTGCAGCATCGTGGTTGAAAGTACCCAATTGACACCACTAGCCGCGTGAGATATGAAAACATAAACGAGTATTATAGCGGTCCACTCGGAAACCGCCACCGCCATGTAGAAAGCTCCACTGATAATCAATACCCCTCCTAAAAGATAAGGAATTAGGCTATCATTTGTCATGAAACGTCGACTAATTATCGGCCCGAATCCAGAGCCGAATCCTCTCGCCATGTACAGAATTCCAATGCCAGCCGCGACGTCCCCGAAACCTGCCTCTCTCCCTATGAGAATCAAAAGGAAGACCTGAGCACCACCTCCAGAGGCCCACATTGCCTTCGCCAGGACTACTCTCCTGATCGATGGCTTCGATAGAATATACCTCCATCCGGAGAAGATTTCTCCAAGCATGGCACTCGGGTTGCTGGAAACACTGCCTGATTTCTCAGGACCGCCATGAGGCAGTGTCATTATCAGGAAGATAGCGATAAGAAATGTAACAGAATCAATCCAAAGGGCCGTCTCTATACCGTATTTGGAGATAGTGAGGCCTCCAATTCCAGCCCCAATTCCCATGGCCGCTGACCAACCTCCGGAGGACAGAGCATTTGCAGAAAGAAGCTCTTCCTTGGTACATATATTCGGAACGTAAGCGGACTCCGCGTTGGAGGAAATCGCCCTGCCCACCACCATGGCCATACCTAGAAAATATATCGAAGACAGGCTGTCCAGAGCCCCTAGGGATAGGGCCATCACCAGAATTACGAATGACCAAACATTACCCAGTACCATTAGCCACTTCCTAGGATAACGATCCGCGAGCATACCAGTCAAAGGTTCCAGTGGTGCGAAGGTAAAGCTCCTAGTCGCAAGAACTCCGGCTATGGCCAATGGGGAATTGTCTGAGGCCTCACCTGCCAGCAGGAATAGTGCAATCATCGAGAACCAATCGCCGATGTAGGAAATCTCATTGGCAGTAAACAGCCTTCTGTAGGGTGCATTGGATCTCAGAAGTCCGATGTAGCTTACTCCACCCATGACCATGCCCGAGTAGTCAGCCCTATGATTGTCGCCCCCCAACACTCAAGACACCCACACTCTCCCGCCGGACCCATGGAGGACAGACTGGTTTGGCTTGATTTGGAGATGACAGGCCTCGATCCAGTGGAGAACAAAATAATCGAAATAGCCACCATAGTTACAGAGGGAGACCTAACTGTGGTCTCCGAGGGGCCGTCATTAGCCATTTCACAGCCAGAATCAGAATTAGAGAAGATGGATGACTGGAATATCACACACCACACCAAGAACGGCCTTCTGAAGAGAGTCAGATCGGATGGCGTATCCATAGCAGAGGCCGAGAGACTCACACTGGAGTTCCTTATGGAGCACTGCTTAGCAGGAGTACCTCCTCTTTGTGGCAATACAATCGGGCAAGATAGGAGATTTCTCAGGAGGTACATGCCTGAGTTACATGAATTCTTCCACTACAGAAGCGTGGATGTTACGTCCGTCAAGGAGATAGTCAGAAGATGGTATCCAAAGGCACCAAAATTCTCCAAACCATCAGGCCATAGGGCTCTCGATGATATCAGAGGGAGCATCGAAGAGCTATCTCACTTTAGAGAGCATGTTTTCAGAGACTGAAACTACTCAAAGGGAACTCCTGCAGAGTCGGTTAAAATCAGATTAATCCCCAGGCCCGATCTGTGGAAGGCTATTACCTCCAGTCCGTGAATAACGTGTCCCGTCACAGCTTTTCCAATAACCGGAAGGTCATCTATACTTTCTCCCTCTGCCACAGAAGAGCCCCTCAGAGCAAGCCTCCTCCTGGTGCCTCCAACCTCATCGAACCAAGGTAGGAGCCCTTCAGGAGAGAATCTCACTCCAAGAATCATATCGCATCCTTCTGTCCATTGAGCCGCATCGGCATCAGCCTCACTTGGAACTGCAACCGCATTCGGATGTGAATGAATCCAGTGAGTGAACCTCCCTCCTCTGGAGCCTCTTTCTTCAGTGAATATCCCGTCAATCCATTCCTCAGGAACATGATGAACAGAAAACGAGTCCCCCCTGTTTACAAGATGTGGATTTCCAAGAACATAACCCTGGCCAGCGAACAATCCCGCCTGAAAATCTTCTCCAGTAAATCGCATGTCAACCCCATCTGGATGCGGAAGGCTGACATTTGGGTCAATCCCAACTAGTATCTCATCAGGAAGAGATCTGAAAGTCCACTCTATAATTTCTGATAGTGTCTCTATGGGCATTAGAATTATTGCGGCATAGTCATCTTTGGACTCTAGGGAATGCTTGTTGTAGGCCGCCGAGGCTCGTACTAGCCAGTCATGAGCCATGCCACTGGGAAAGGGCCACACGACTTGAGTTCAACGGACTAATTAATACGCACATCAAGAACAACATGATCCCATCTGGGAGCATAGCTCTTAATGCGATTAACCGCAATAATTTTTCCTCGCGCCCCATCTCTGAAGAGACATAGCCTTCTGATGACGTCATCTCCCCATCCGGAGTATTCCCCAGGCCTAGCAAGACCATGAACATGAATCACCCCTCCCGAATCAGAGAGGACTTCCATCGCCGCCTCATAACTATCCTCTGGGGTAGGTAGCAGACCCATAATTACCCTATCAGCAGTCCTTCCAATAGATTTGCAAGTCTGCCTGTTATCACCACGATATATTGTGCACCTAGATGAAACCCCATTCCTTTCCAGGCCCCACTCAAGAGATTTTACCGCATCATCGTTCCACTCGCAACAGTGAACGTGATCGACCTCCGAGTGGACCATAATTGGGAGAGAGTAGTATCCAATGCCTGAGAATAGATCAACCACTACTTCCCCCTTTCTTACAACCTCCCCCATCCTCCTTCTCTCATTCACATTCCCCGCTGAGAACATACATTTGGTAACGTGATAACCGTAGTCTATGCCATTCTCTCTTCGGATGACCCAGTCATCCTCTCCCAGTAGCATCTTAACCCCACTTTTTCGTGTCCTGCCCGTTACCTCCCCCATTATTCCAAGCCTCTCAACATTGAGTCCCTCAGCGACGGCTTTCCAAAGCCCCTGATTGATCAGTTCATCCCAGCCCCTCCCCTCAAAAGATCCAGATGGAAGTATAGCAATATCTGAGAACCTCTCCCACTTCCTTGGAATTCCTGGAGGCGGTTTTTTTCCTATAAATGAGCAGACAGAATCGTATAACCGTTCATGCGGCCCCCCTCCTGTCATATATCCCGGGGCGAACATTACGGATTCAGACTTATGGTATATCACGCGCTCCAACTGACGTGCGTACGTGCATCGCGCTGACCATTATTCTGCTGTTTGCCCCACAAGCATATGCCGCTCCTCCACCTGGAGATTCTGAAGTTTCAAATGAAATCTGTTCTACTTGGGCCAATGGAAATGGGATCTGTGACGACTACGACTCTGTCCTAGACTCCACAATTAGTGATGAATGGGTCGAAGGGAAAGTCAGAATTTCAATGGAGGGTGCATCAGTCATAGAAATGAGCCTTGAAATTGCAATTCATGAGCTCCCAAGAGATGAATTAGGATTACTAGATCTAGATCTACAAGGAGATAGCAACCCATCCGTTGGAATTCCCGCGGATTACATTCGGAACTATCGTGATTTTTCTCGCAATGGATCTTCTGTAGAGGATAGGCTGATTGATAAGGTCGAAAATATAATCCAACAGATAGTCGATGAGAATTTTCCCGATGCGATGACTAGTCAACTTCAACCCACATCAGAAATCAGCTTTTTTGGTCGCGCCCCCTCTTCATGTACTTTCAATCCTGACGGCGACTCAATAGATGAGGAGAACGGTTTGGAAAACGATCCCTTTCACCCTCCCATTTGTCTCCAATCAGTACTGACATTGGATGTCAATCCAACCAATATCGGTATGGATCCAGAAACGGGAGATATTGACAGGGTTATGCAGGGTCTAATGGAAATGGGCGGAGAGGTAACTACTAACTTCACAACTGTTGCTTCAGCAGGGCATTACATCGAATATGTGATGGTACCTCCTTCATATTCAAGCATAACCGAGGTAAATGAGCCAGCCGAAATATTCTCGACCGAACAGGGTCAAATTCAAGTCCTGGGGGCTAGAATAGCGCTTGACAATCTGAATGCTCTGCATGACACCAGCCCTATCGCATCAGATCTGGTAACCATCTTGGGAAGCGGAGGCACTTCACCAGATTGGGATATCTTCGCCGGGCCTTCGCTGAGTTTGGAACTATTCATTGACCTTAGTGACAGAATGAATAGCCGTATAGATATGGAGATGGAAATCCGACACCTTAGTGCCGAAACGCTAGATAAATGGGGACTAAACCTCGAGACTCCGACGATAAACCTTGATTCTGTGACATCGGATGGAATCAGAATGTTCGACTCTGAGATGGATATCGATGCCGAACAAATGCTCTCATCACTCCCAATTGACTCACTCTCCGAAACATTTTCTCAATCTCTTGGTGTAGACGTCATCTTCCAGAGCCCCTCCTTCTCCCCGTCTGATGATTCTGGCGGCATAATGTTTCAACACAGACAAGGCGAGACCTGTGGAGAAGAATTGTCTTACAGATACTGCCTTGGTCCGAATGATTCGATGACTAGTACTTACCCAATCGCGATTCAAGCCAGCTCAATGCCCTCCGAAATGCAAATTTCAAGTATCCTGGGTCAGCTAATCCAGCATGCTGAGGGAGATATATCAACAATCGACCTTTCACAAATGAACGATGAGGATCTTGCTACAATAATGAGCTTCTTGGATGTGGAATTCGAAGCCGACTTAAATTTCATCCAAGAATTTCTTCCCTCTGACTTCCCCTCTTCTGACATAAGCATCACAATTTACTTGCCAGAATGGTTGGACTCAAAGGGAACGACTCCCGACTCGTTGGTTTTTTCTGCAAACTCTGGACAGACCACAACCAGAAATGTCCAACTCGAAAGCTCGAGGCCCTTCGACTGGGAGCATTCAATATGCAGAATTTCAGATCCTTGCGAGGAGGACAGTATTGATCTGGTATGCGCCCCTACACAGAAGACCTGCGTCTCATTCCAGATAGAGGTGGAGATTTCTAAAGTATCAGTCAATGAGTTGAGTGGCTCGGCGTCGGTGGAATTCACTTCTACCGTTATCCTCGAAATATACAGATTAGGATTAGATATGGAGATAGATGGAGTGGAAATGTCTCCAATCCCCTCGGATGCAATAAGGAGAATATTGGTAATGGGAGATAGAATGGAAGGTGGAATACTATCAGGTTCTGAAATAGAATCAACAATAGATTTCGGATTTGGGGACCCCGTTGATTTCGAGGTTTCCAATGAGGGGCTCAGAAAACTATCCGATTACCTTACGGACTCGTACTCTGAAATGATGAATGATTTTGGCGAGATAAATTTCGACCCCCAAGATCTCGGCTTGGAGGGATTTTCCCTCACTGCCGATTTATCATCAATGCCATTCCAAGCAGACTTTGGAATGGTCTCCATAAGAGAAGATCCATTCATAGGAGATGAAGAACCAATTAGATTAGCAACCAACATAGATAATGCAAAACTCACATTTTCACTGAGGCAGGACGAGATTATTGTGGGAGTTAATCCGCGCTCTCTGGCAGTTGTCCCCTCCATGGTTATGGCGTCCATATTTCCTTCACCCCTGCTTACAGATTCTGGATTGTTGCTGGATGGCTCGAACATCAGGCAAAGGGTCACGCCTTTGATGGAACATACCAACTTCGGCACAATAAAGACATCAGCATTTATCGAGATATTACTCCCAGAATCAATCAGAATAACATCTTTCGATAGTGAAAAAGGACTCGGAGAGATCAATAACTCAGGAGATAGGCAACGATTGACTTACTATATGCCTACGTGTCTTACAGCAGAAACATGGGACGAGTGCAGTAGCAATAGAAACTCAGACACGGTAATCTATTCAGTTGAGCTTTCTTGGGGTTTCTTGATTGGAGAACTCGCCCCATATCTCTTCTTCATAATAGTCTCCCTAGTCATCCTGGTAAGCAGATCTAGGAGAAAGAGAAGAGAGAAGAAGCAAGCCAAAATCATATCTTCAAAGGAGAAGGAAGCTGCTGAGATAGAGGAAATCATGGATGTTGAGTTTGGCAAGTTAGCAGAAAAGACCATTCTTGTAGACGAGAGTTTCTTCGACCCGGAGAATCACGACGATTTGTAGGCATCTTGCTTGACTAATGATTGAAGTGGTCTCGTATCTTCTTAGCCATAGATAATCCAATTCCGGGTACCGATCTCAACTCCTCAACACTAGCATGCTCTATTCCCTTCCTGCCTCCAAAGTGACGAAGTAGTGACTGTATCTTCTTGGCGCCAAGGCCTTCAACCTCTTCCAGAGGGTCATGGATAGAGCCCTTCCTCCTCCTACGGCTATGAAACTGATTTACGAATCTGTGAGCTTCATCCCTCGAGTGAATTAACACTCTGCCCCTCCGATCTAGAACGAGGGGTTCCCTCCCCTCGATATACAGAGTCTCTTCTCTTTTGGCCAGTGCCGCGACAATAAAATTCCCATATGCATCATTTTCCCTAAGTGCATTATTTATCGTTGAGAGGTGAGTTTCCCCTCCATCCAGAAGAAGAATATCCGGCCAAACATCTTGTTTCTTTAACCATCTAAGGACAGATTCCCTCATCATTCGCAGATCATCAGCTGAATCTTCCTTGATTTTGTATGTCCTGTACTCCTTCTTCGAAGGCCGACCATTCCTGAAAACGACTGACGCCCCAACTCTCTCAGAGCCCATAAGTTGAGCCATATCGAAACAAACAATATGATTCAGGGATGCCATGCCAAGTAATGTTGCCCCTTCGTTCGCAGCACTTTGCTCAAGAGCTCCTGAACTATTTCTCTGTGAGCGTGAGACTAAAATCTCAGCATTCTGATCAGCCATTTTCCTCAGTCTGAAAAGATCCCCTCTCTTGGGGACTCTGGTGATCAAAGATCCACCTCTTCTAAACTTCAGCCAATTCTCTATTGGATCTCCAACAGGAGATGGAAGAAGCATAACTTTCGGAGGTCTTCTATTCACGTAATGCTCTACAATAACTAGGGACACCGACTCGGAAACATCTCCTTTGTGGACCAAAGGGTATTCTGTCTTACCTTGCACCACTCCCTCCTTGGCATGCAGAATAACTACTATGGCTGAATCGCCAAGAGAGGAGAACCCGATTGCATCACAGTCCTGGTAGAACCTGCTATGGATAATTTGCTGGGAAAGTGTACTTTGGACCGAGGAAATCATGTCTCTAATACTCGCCGCTCTCTCGTAGTCCAAGCCTTCAGAGGCCCTATCCATGCCTCTCTGTAGAGACTCAATGAGCACCTTGGCGTTTCCATCTAGGACTTCTGTGACCGCCTTGACAATGCCAGAATAACCCTCTGGATCGTAGCAAGGGCCCTTGCATAGGCCGATATGCATTGATAGGCATCCATTCTCGCCCTTGCAGTCTTTGTCCCTTATGCCAAACTCAATTCTGAGCAACTGAATTACTCTCTTGGCGGCACCGGCATCTGGGAATGGCCCCCATGATCTTGACCCCTCAGGAGGATGCCGAGTGTAGAGAATTCTAGGAAACTCCTCTGAAGTTAAGGAGATGAAAGGGTATGACTTGTCATCTTTCAATCTCGAATTGTACTTTGGCTTGTGCTCCCTTATGAGATTTCTTTCTAGGAACAATGCTTCAGAAGGACTTTTTGTAACAATGAAGTCTATCTCATCCGCTTCCTCGATTAGCAAAGGAACCATTCTTCGACCGTCGCTTCCAGAGAAGTATGACGACACCCTAGTTCTGATTTCCGTAGCCTTCCCAACATACATCACCCTCCCATCTTTTCTCTTGAAAAGATAAACTCCGGGTTTGCGTGGAAGATCTAGTGAGCCCCTCTCAACCGGCATTTACACTGATGCGCCATAGGTCAACGCCCATGAACCCGTGCCTTGCCTCAAGGCCATGCTTACACACTCGCAGGCAAGGGTTCTCGCCCGTCTAGCCGAGTTTGGAGAACATCTAGACACTGCTTGGGATGTCCCGAGGGAGTTGTCGCTACCCGGACTGGCAGAATCACTGGGACTGGTTCGTTCTGCTCTTCATCAACCGCTATCGGAGTTGGAGAATCAGGGTCTGATATTCACCAGAGCGGCTCATGTGATAGGAGGGGGTTCCAGAAAGAGAACCGTTGTCCACATTACAGAAAATGGAAGGGCGTTGATTGACAAGGAAAATCACGTTTCTAAAAAGCTCACCAATGGGATAATAGGACCAGCCCCCGATCCTTCTGAAGTACATGGGAGGTCATCTGATATTGAACTATTATCAGAGGCCATATCTAGTGGTAAATCAGTAGTGTTGAGTGGTTTGCCAGGGATAGGGAAATCAACTCTGGCTAGAGCATTGGCATCTCACCTAGAAGCTCTCAGGTGGAAGATTAGGTGGGCCAACTGCTCCATCAATACTGATGTTAAGGCCATAGGAAGTATGTGGCTATCGGGAACTCTACTCACATCTCCAGAAGCCATCGTAGAGTCTGCTGTATCAAAGAAAACCCTTCTCGTACTTGATGAGGTTCAAGAATTACATTCCAGACACTCTGAGTCAGTCAGTAATCTGATTTCTATAGCCTCTTCATCGAATTGCTCGATACTACTGGTGGTTAGGGCGCCCAATCCATTAGATTTGGAGGGGGATTTTGTGCAGCATCGATTACAGGGGCTGGATATAGAATCGGCCAGGCTCCTCCTTCCCGAGGATATCGATTATGAAACAGCAAGAGGGGTATCAGACTCTCTTGGAGGCCATCCGCTGGCAATAAGACTCTGGTCTCCAGACGAGGGCGTTCCGGAGAAGTCCGAAGCAGTCCTCAGATATGTTGAGAAAACCGTAATAAAAAGGCTCTCCGAAGAAGGCACGGCCTCACTAGACGAATTATCCCTGGCCCCCCTCCCACTAAGTGTTGAGGAGTTGTCTTCTGATGTGGGAATTTCAGAATTAGAAGATTCAGCGATTTTGAAATGGTCAGATGGACTTACAGAGCCACATCACCTAGTTAGAAATGTCAGAAGGGCTTCTTGGGACGAGAATACAACTTTCAGAATGCACAAGGCCGCCGCAAGAAACTGGTCATCATTGAATGGACTTAGGGCTAGGAAGCTAGAAGCACACCACAGGTCATTGTCAGGGGAAATAGAAGATATTACCTGGATTGAACGTAATATCCATCAGATTTCACAGTCCGATAGTGCCGCCGCCGTAGTAGTATTGGAAAATGCACTAGTAACCAAAGAAAGCAAGTTTCTGAGGGAGGAGGCCGCCTCCATCGCCCTAGATAGGGGTGAGAAGGATGAGGCGGCTTCACACATCGAGAAAATCGATGAAGATCTCCCAAGGAAGATATTAGAGTCACGATTAGCAAGATTGAACGGAAACCAATCTCTAGCACAGAGCTTGGAGGCAGAAGCAATACGATTGTCAGAACCAAGTCAACGCGCCAAAATGGAGATTTCTTCAATCATAAGAAGATTTGATGATAGGCTCCCAGGTAGATTAGATAAATCTGAGTCAGAAAAAATTCTACAGATAATCTCGAAAGTTGAATTGGGAGCCATTCCCAGTGAAGAGAGAGAGTCAGCTATACTGTCTCTAGAGCTAGTCAAATATAGTATTGCCATTACCGACTCCAATCTCCAAGAGGCATCTAAATCAAGAGCCGAAATTGAATCCAGACTTTCTCAAGATGACACTTTATTGGGGATACTCGATCTAAGGGCAAGACTGTCCTCTAGGGTAAACGGCTCTTCTTCCAAAACCTCAATTTCGTGGTCAAAAGATTTTATTTTCAACATAGATGAACCCATTACTAGGATTATGGCAATCCACTCTACTTTGGAGGCCGTAGGAAAAGATTGTCCGGCTTGGCTAATTGATGCCCACCGAGAGTCTTGTGAATACCCTCTCAGAGAGGATATGCCCTCATTCAGGAGAATGGCTGCACATAGATGGTATTGGAGAGGCGTCCTCGATCCTGCAAATCGCATGTCACACTGGACTGAGGCAATAAGTAGATTCAGGGCAGCTGAATGCAGTAAAGCCGCAAATCAATTGGTCTCCAAGATGACGAAGGGAAGCTAGCCGCCCTCTTACATGCCATCCTCGGTAACCATTGTTCCAACAACTTCTTCGATCTCGCCGTCATAGTATTCGTCAGTATAGAAGAAACCCCTCTCTCGCAACTGCATGCCTGCAAATAATAGTGTGATCAGGAGAATAATGACGATCAAGGAGAGACCTCCGATTATAACTCCACTAATTGAGCCCTCATCGCCAGATATCTCGACTTTTTCCTCTCCTGAAATATGGATTGTAGTGGCTAGGTTGGTAGATGATTCCGCTCCTGAAATCGCTCTAACAAGAATAACCTGATTGCCCTCTATGGTATTGTTTGGAAGATATTGTAGACGGTCTATCAGTAAGCTATGAGTGACTTCAAACTCAGAGTCTCCTGAATCGAAGTCGGGCAGATCCATCCAATTATCCCGCA
>MDTG01067699.1_pt1 | contig 11349 bp, 11 predicted proteins | sample 811421 | NCBI WGS metagenome assembly MDTG01 (sample SAMN05326645, study PRJNA326480) | marine metagenome | isolation source: seawater | place: Pacific Ocean: South East | collected 2011
TAACCTTGTCCCAATTGAAATTCCACAAAGAATAAATCCTAAAATTTTATGATTTTCTTTTTTAGAAAAAATTAAAAAATAAAAAATCATAATACATATAGCTAAACCAAATAAGTCAGGCATATATCTTGTAGACATTAAAGAAAATAATGGATTTAATAAAATCATTAGAGCAATTAAAATATTATTAAATGGTGATTTGCTATCAACAATGTTTATTGTTGAAATCATAATAATAAATAATGATAATGAACCCATCAAAGAAAAGGTAAGTCCCAAATTATTTGTTAGGTAATATATAAGTGAAGCTATAAAATGAAATACTGGATAACCTGGAAAATGTGGTTGCATTTTCGATATATCAAAACCATATTTTATTCCTGTTGCAAAACGAAGGCTATCAATATCCTCAAAATAATATATTGTATTTAATATTCCTGAAAGAATAGTAATTAAAAATATTAAAATGCAGAGAAGTTGATTTTCTCTAAAGAAATTCATTACTATAAATTGATTTCAAGTGATAAATTAATTTGTCTTCTTGCTCCTGGTATTATACCTGAGCTTATATTTGCCGAAGGCTGAAAAGGACTGGAATGTAATCTTGAACCTATGTATATCTTATCTTCTAAATTTTTACCTACAATGCTTAAAGAAATTTTATCTGATATATCATACATAATACTACAGTTGATAATACCATTACCTTTGACTCGCCCATAGATACCAGTTATGTTTGATTCCTCTATGTTATGGAAATCTGTATAAAACTTATCAACATATTTATAATCTAACCTCGTTTTGATATTATTAAAATATTCCATTTCAATCCCAACTATTAATATATTCTTTGGAGTGTAGGGTAATCTGTTTCCAGTAATACTAATTACAGATGGATATTCTGACATAAAATCATAAGTTGCAAGGTTGGCTGATTTAATATAAGATTTTAAATAGGTATGTGATAAATAAACTTTAGGTAAAAATTTAATTTTTTTAAATTCAATTTCTGCAGCTAATTCAGTTCCAGAATTTGTAACTGAACCTAAATTTTCAAATGCTGTACTTCGACCAGCTGCAATTAAATCTTCAATATCATTTTTATAGAAAGCAAATTCAAAACTTAAAAAAGAAAAAATATTTTCACCCCTAAATCCAATTTCTTTGTTCCAGCTTTTTTCTGATCTTAAATCAAGACCACTATCTAAATTAAGTCCATTAACTACAGATAATGTCCCGCTTGAAGGGGCTGTATATCCTCTATGAATACCTCCAAAAAAACTAAACTTATTAAATTGTGATATAAATCCAATACCAGGTAATAAAACATGACTTGTTTTATCTAGGTAGGTAGAACCATCTAGTAAATCAATTCTTTCTTGTTCAAATAATTCAAAGCGAAAGCCTGATTTAATTGATGTATTATTAATTTTTATTGTATTATTTATGAAACTCGAAAATGCAGTTGTCTCATAATTATGACTTTTCCCAACAATGCTAATATTTTCATCAAATATGCCATTTTGATTAAAATCATCGTATTCTCCTTCGTCAGGAATTTCATCTCCCTCACCTTGGTCATTTGTATTATCTATACCATCTATACCATAATCATTCCATATTTCTTCAGGATAATAAAAAATTCCTTTTCTTGCATCAGGTTGATTACCTACCACTCGTTCATCTATAAATCTTTCCCAGTGTATTCTATACCCAGCTTCAATCGTTATATCATAATTTGAAGAAAATTCACTAAATTTGTAGGAATCATCAAAACCCAATACATAAAATTTTCTTATTATTCCAAAATTTGATTCACCATCACCTACTCTTATAATGTCATTGTAACTATTAATATCAGCTAAATTAATTTCTGTATTTAAATTAGATTCTCTAACAAAAATATCATTTTCTCTCCACCATTTTCTATCAAAAAAACTTGAATAAAGCTTTTTTGTTCGAACAATATTTTCAGACAATTGTGAGGTTTCTATAACATCAAAAGACAATCTAAATGTTTTAAAATTATCGTGTTCTTTTGGATTGAAATTTGGATTAGTAAGAAACGAATGCATTGTTAATCCAGTATATGTAGCATTAGAATTTTCGTAATTTATTCCATATTTAACAAATATATTCTTCTTATCTGACAAATAAATAGATGTTTTAGTAGTCAAATTTAATTGTTCAAATGAGTTGTTTTGACGAAAACCATCACCTTTTTTCAATAAAAATTGAATTGAATTTCTAAATTTAGAATTACCTATCCCACTTAATTCAGTAAAGTAGCTTTTATATCCATTTGTTCCAGTTATAATATTTTGCTTTATATACTTTTCTTCTGATGGTCTTCTTGTAAAATAGTTAATAACACCACCCATGGTGTGAGGACCATATTTAATTGCACCACTGCCCTTAATTATTTGCACGCCATCTATTCTTTCAACAGGGGGATTATAATACATATTAGGATATATATACAGTGCTGGTTGGATTGGAATACCATCTTCTAGAATTAAAGCGCGTGCTGATCTTCTAGGGTCAAGTCCTCTTATTCCAATACTTATTCTAGAATTACCAATACCGTCATCAGCAAAACCAGTTATGCCTGGTACGCTCTCTAAAATTTCTTGTGTCCCTATTGGTTTTACTAATTTTAATTGTTTTGAATCAAGTACAGATGCGGCTCCTGGTATTGAACTATATTTTGTATGAATCTTATCAATTATTTTTAATTGAGGTAATAATAACGGAATACTTTTACAACGAAAGTTAAAAATATAATCATCTTTATTTTTTATTTTTAAATCAGATGAGAAACTAACATAACCTAAATGTGAAAAATAAATAGAATAATTTTCTAAGGGAATTTTTTCAAAAAAAACGTCACCATTTTTATCAGTGGTTTTCCAAATTTTTTGTTTTAATTCATTTTCTAATAATATATTAGCACCAGATAATTTCTTGCCGCTTTCTTCATCTGTAAAATTAACTAGTAAGGTTTGTGATAAACTGAGACTTGAAAATAATAAAAAGAAAGTTATCAATGACATAAATTAAAATATTAAAGGATTTTGGGTAGAAGAATTAAATTTTTGGTTATTAATTAATTCTCCATAGCTACTGCCATAATATTCTTCATCAGTAGAATTAGGCTCCAAAATTGGGTCATCTTCGCATGAATAATGTGTTATGGTTATTATAAAAATAAAACTTATAAATAATAACTTTTTAAAATTATTTTTTAAATCTTTATTTATCATTATCTAATTTAATTAGATAATGATTAAAAAAAAAATAACTTAAAGTAAAAAAAGATTGATTGCTTGAGTTGTTTTAGAACTGCTTTTTTATTATAAATTCTCATATTTTAGCGTAAATTTTATTTACAATTAATAATTATTTTTTATTAACTATATAAATTGCGACTAAACTTATTATCCCTCCTATTACTACATTTTGAGTAATCGGTTCGCCTAAAAAAATATTTGCTGTACCTAAAGCTATAAATGGTACAGAAAAAATAAATGCACTTGCTTTTATTGGGCCTAATTTAGGCGTAGCATAGAGATATACAGATGTTCCAAAAGACATCGCACCAATTGAAACAATAATAAAATTTAAATAAAATCTAAAGTCTAAATTCAAAAAATTAATTTCAAATAAATTAGTGAATGGCAAAGAAATTAATGTCGTAAAAAAATAACAAAAAAATATAAAATGAAAAGGAGGAATATCCTTTTGTCCATAATTAGTAATAACTGTATTTACTCCCCAAGTAAAAGCACAAATCAAAAAGAAAATATTGTTAATATGTATTATGTTGGATAGGCCTTCATTAAATACATTCATAATAAACAATCCACCTAAGAAACCTAATAAGATACCTACAAATTGTTTTTTCTGAATTCTTTTTTGAATGATTGACATAATAATAAAAGTAATGATAGGATTAAGTGTGGTAACCAATACGGCTCCTTTACCTGCATAGCCATAATGAGTACCCATAAAAAAAAATAAATTATAAATATAAAATATAATACTGGCAGGGATTATAAATTTTAAATTTTGATATGTTAAAAATTTTACAATACTAGTCTTAATAATTAATGGATATATAGATATAAACCCAACTAAAAATCTTAAAAAAATTAAATTATTGAATGATAAATATTCATTAACTATTTTTGCATTAGTCCAAGCGATAGCCCAACTAAACATAGCTATAGACATAGTTATATATAACTGATTAGTCATTATTTTTATCAGAATTCTTAATTAAACCAAGCATTTTACCAATTAATTTATCTACCCATCTATCTGGGAAAAATCCTGGAATTATATAATTTCTTAATTTTCCTGGAGTAATAACATATCTTGTTTTTGGCTTATTAGTTAATAATATTTTATGGACTAAATTCCCTATTAAGTCTGGGTGTAATCCATTCTTTCCCATTTTAATATAAACTTGATTAAACTTTCTTAAAGATTCCTCATATTCAGTTTTAATAAATGGATTTTTTTCAATATCTGGAACTTTATTCCAAATTTCTGTTTTAATAGGACCTGGCTCAATTAAGACTACATCAACATCATGAATTAATAGCTCCCTTCTCAATGAATCTGTTAACCCTTCTAAGGCAAATTTTGAAGAGGTGTAGGGGCCAACAAAGGGATAAGATCTTTTACCGCTAATAGAACCAATATTTATAATTTTATTTTTTAATGGTTTTGAATTTGAATCTATTAATAAATCTAGAAATGTTTTAGTAACATCAATTAGCCCAAAAAAATTAACATCAAACTGTTTTCTATATATTTTAGTATCTAAATATCTTAAAGGGCCGCCTAGTGCAACACCTGCATTATTAATAATACAACACAAATAAGACTTATTTTTTTCTAAAATAGCTTGAACCTTTTCTTTAGATTTATCAATAGCTTTTTTATCGGTAACATCAAAAGTGACATAATCAAATTTTTCTTTATATTTATCCTTTAATATATCTGCGTCTTCATCCTTTCTTACACTACCTATAACAAAAAAATCATTGTTTAATAATTCTTTAGCTATTGCTTTACCTATACCTGTACTAATTCCAGTAACTAAAACTGTTCTCATCTATTACCTCTTTTTTATTAATTTATTATTATTAAAATTGGAACTTATTTTTGATTTTTGCATTAAAAAAATAAATAATAAAAGGATTTATATCTATATGAAAACTATTATCACTTTTTTACTATCTTTATCTTTTATATTTTCAAATTACAATCAATTTAATCAAGCTTTTATTAATGTATCAAAAGAACAAAGTCCTGCTATTGTTTCTATCGTTTCTGAAAAAACTGAAAAAGTAAATAATATGTTCTTTTTTAACCCTTTTGATGATTTTGGTTTTGAAGAAGATTCACGCCAGCAAGAAAGAAAAGCTCAATCTCTTGGTTCAGGTGTTATCATAAATAAAGATAAAGGATATATTATAACAAATAATCATGTTATTGAAGGTGCTGATGAAATTAAAGTTGTTTTATTCGATAAAAGAGAAATTGCTGCTGACATTGTAGCAACAGATCCTTTGTCAGATATAGCTGTTATTCAAATAGATTCAAATAATTTAGAGGAAGCAAATCCAGGAAATTCTACAAATCTCCAAATTGGAGAGTGGGTAATTGCAATTGGAAGCCCTTTCGGACTTCATTTAAATCATACTGTAACAGCTGGGATTGTAAGTGCTACAGGAAGAAGTGATGTGGTTTCTAGACTTAACTTTGAAAATTTTATTCAACATGATGCTGCAATTAATCCTGGAAATTCTGGAGGCGGATTATTCAACTTAAATGGTGAGCTAATTGGAATCAATACTGCAATTGCAACTGATGGTTTTTCAAGGTCAAATGCAGGAGTAGGCTTTGCAGTTCCCATTAATCAAGTTATGAGAGTAGTTGAAGATTTGATTAATGAAGGAAAAGTGATGAGAGGATTTTTAGGTGTAACCATTGGACCTATTGATGAAGATATGATGAAAGCACTTAATTTAGATTCTAAAAAAGGTGTATTAATTTCTTTTATTTCACCTGATAGTCCTGCAGATATTGCGGGCCTTAAACCAAAAGATATTATAATATCAATGAATGGTGTTGGAGTAGAAGATGTAAATGAGTTAAGAAATAAAGTTTCAAATGCTAAACCTGGCGATGTTATAATATTTAGTGTGATAAGAGATAATAATAAAAAAAATATTACTGTAACGCTAGGATTAAGGCCAGGTCAAGAAGAAGTCGCTAGTTTATTTTCTAGCTCTAAAACAAAAAAATATGATTTGCTTGGATTAAAGGTAAAATCTAATAGCAAGGGTGAAGGGATTATAATTTCAGATATAAATCAATCATCGAATGCATATAAAAAGAATATTCGAGTAGGTGATATTATTACAGAGATTGGTAGTACCATAATAAATTCTATTGATGAATATAATACAATTATAGAACAATATAATTTAGGTGATGCAATTATGCTGAGAATTATTAGTAATGGAAGTGCAAGATATGAGGCATTTGAAATTAATTAGTAGTTAATTGTTCAAATGTATCATCATATTTTTTTGAAATAATTTTCCAATTAAATTGATTATAAATATTTTTACTTAAATTAAAAATCTTATCATTATTTAATTTAAAATTTTTAATTGCTGAAATTAGTTTATCCTTTAATTCAATATTATTCTTATAAAATAAATGTGGATTTAAGCTATAATTAAATAATTCAGGATACGATAATTTATTTGGTAAAATAGGATAAGCTCCATATGAAACAGCTTCTACAATACTTATACCAAAAAAATCTTGATTAGATGTAACTGGCAAAATATTTGCTAATTTGAGATATTTTATATAATCCTCTTGACTTTCACAATATCCAAAATGGATAATATTCTTATCTAGTTTATTTTTAGCAATATCAAAAATTTTGGGATAATCATTATAACTTTCTCCTAAAACAATTAATTTAAAATAAATTTTTTCATTATATAATTCGAATAATATTTTAAAAAATAATTCAGGATTCTTATCATATTCCCATCTATGATTCCATAATATTATTGGAGAATTATATTCTTGATTTTTAATATCTTCTAATTCACATCCAATTGGTAAAATACTTGAATTATTATAAATTAAATCAACTGTATTTAAATTTCTAAAATCTGGCATTTTTTTTAAATATTTTCTTAAACCATTAATGTAACTATCAAGGTGATATTGGGAATTAAAATAATTATAATCACTAATTAATGAAGATGTATAATTAATGTAATAATAATTTAAGTCTCTATTTAATTCTAAATCCTTATCAAAAGGAGACCAAGGGTATGATAATTGATTTTCATGAAAATACATGACAACTTTTGAATTAGACAATCTATCATTACATAAATTTTTAAAAACAGGTAGGTTTAACATATCTGAACATAAAATTATATCAAAAATAAAATCTAATTGGTTATATTCATCAGCTAATGTAATAGCACCTCCATGCATTCTCCACTTCCACTTTTTACCAGGTAATGAAATAATTTGAATATTATGATTAGAATATTTTTTATAATCATCTATCCATCGTTTATGTGAACCAGAATAAAAAGGTTCAACATATAAAATATTTAATTTATTGCTTTGCATATGAGACGATGAAAATGATGAACTCCTATTTCATAATCAGAAGAATATCTCCCCCTATTATAAAATTTAGAGTTAAGGCCTTGCTGAACATTTAATACTATATTCTGATCTTCTTCTTCTACTTTATCTAAACTTGAATCTGTATCTAGTGGTTGCTGACTATCTGCAATAGGATAAGATAAAAATCTAATTCTTGTTTTATTTTTACTAATAGGCTCTATTATATTAACAGATAACCCCCATGAATAAAAATTTAACATTAAATTAGGAAATAGCCAGTAATAATAAGCATAAACATCTTTGTTGGAATCTGTGAACCCACTAGGAATACTTAAAGCATCTTTTTTTGTTTTAGATAAAGTATATTGAAGTACTCCATTATCTAAAACTTTAGTTATATAAGAATCAAATTTTATATCTTTATTTAAGCCTTGATGTACAAAAGGTACATGAAAACCCTCTAAATAATTTTCACAATATATAGCCCAATTTGCATCGATTTGATATGTATTAGAACAAGACTCATCATACCTTAATTTATTAAATGGATACCATCCCAATCTATTATCAATATCTTCTAATACATCACTAATATCTATAAATTGATTTAAAGATGTAAATATAAAATTATTCCAAACTTTTAATTCAATTTTATTTAAATCATCTTCTTTAGAAGGAAAATTTTTGACATTTTTAAATCCTAGACAAGATAAAAATTTTCCTTTAAAATCAAAAATACGACCATGATATTCACAACGAATATTATTAGAATTAGATTCTTTAGCATATAATAAATTGCCTCTATGAGTACAAACATTACTTAAACATCTATAATGATTATCCTCACTTATTAATAAAAGAGGTTCGTTAACAGAATCTTTTAGAAAAGTAAATGGATAAATTTTTGATTTTAGAGAATTAGCATTAATTATAAATTGCCAACTATTTTTAAAAATATTTTCAATAGAACTATTATAATAATCATCATCTATATAATAATATGATGGCATTGTCTTAGCAATACTAATATCTTTATTAATAGATATTTTATTTAGCATTATACGACTTAACTAATCTGTTTTTTTTATATGAACAGTACGTTGAGGAAATGGAATTTCTATATTTTTACTATTAAACGAATTATAAATTTCAGTTGATAATTCATCTATAACTCTACCTCTAAATTCTGGTTTTTCAATCCATGCAAGTAATTGAAATTTTAATCCAGAAGCACCAAATTCTCTAAACCTAACCCTTGGATTTGGATGATCACAAACGCTAGTAGATGCAATTGCGATATTATTCATAAGCTCTTTAACTTCTTCAATTTTTGTACCATATGCAACATCTACAGTTATTCTAATTCTTTCTTTTTCATGAGTTCCACCACTCTCATTAATGATTTTAGAATTTGCTATTACTGAATTTGGAATTGTAATCTCAATATCATCTCTAGTTTGGATGCGAGTACTTCTAATACCTATATCCCTAACATAACCTCTTTCACCGGAATCTAAATTAATATAGTCTCCTTCTTTATATGGACTATCAGCCATTATAAAAATACCTGCAAATAAATTACCTAAAGTATCCTTAGCTGCAAAACCAAGCACAACACTCAATATTCCTGCTGAAGCAATCCATGCTGTTAAATTAATCCCCCAGCAGAGCATTACAAAATAAACAGAAAATAAAAATATTACTATTTTACCAAGGTTGTCAAATAATGGAAGTGTTTTCTTTTTAATAAAACGATTATCATTATCTCTATTTGAAGCCCAATTAATCATAACAATAAATGATCTGAAAATTGCAAATGACCAATAAATCACAATTAATGATTTAATTAAACTTTTGATAATAAAATCTAAATCTTGAGGTAAAACAATTGTTTTAATTGAAAAATAAAAACCTAAATACAATACTGTCTTATAAACGGCTGGATGGATTTTATCTATTAGTTTATCATCCATCTCTGTTTTTGTTTTTCCTGCTATTTTTTTAAAAACAAAAATAAAAATTTTATCAACTAATAGGGCAGATATAAATGATAAAAAAATTAAAATTATAAATAATATAAATTCATTTTCTATAATAAAATTAAATACGGAAAGCTGTGACAATGTTATGTTCATTAAATAATAAAAAAACTATTTCTTAATATATTTCTTAATATCTTTTGATGAAACTCCAGATAAATTCTCTATGCCCTCTTTATTAAACCCTACATGATAGAGCATGTTAACCAATAAACTTTTAGTTACAGATAATTCATTACTTTTTTTATTTTTCATTTATAATCCTCATCTATGTTTATTGCTAAATATATAATAGAATATCTAGAAATATAACTTATTTATTTAAAATTATATGAACCTATATCTATACTTAATCTTGAAAATTTCCATTCTGAAATTTCATCAGATAAATTATAAGTCTTATAACTAATACCCAAAAATAATTTTTGACTTATTTTATACTTCAATCCAAGCGAATAAATCAATCCTCTATTTGCATCTTCTCCATCATGTGATGGAAAACCTAGACCCAAAATAACTTTTGCACTTACTTTATCATTAATCCAATAATCACTAAACAAATAAACACTAAAAAATCCAATTTCAATATTTGAATAATACTCTTTATATGACAAAGGTTCAAATGAATAAGCTAATCCTGGACCAAAAGATAATTTATTTATCTTTTTAAAAGAATAATCATAACCTAATTCTACTCCAGTATTTTTTAAATCATCATCATTATAATAACCATAAATTGATGATACTTCATATTTTCCATCATTGCCAATACTTAACCAAATATTGCTATCACAAAAAATAAAATTACTTAAAATAAAAAAAATAGAAATTATCTTCATAAAATTTTTATGACTTTAAAATAAAAAGGGTTTATTTAAATTTAAACAAACCCTTTTTACAAACAATCATACAATAAATTTACATTCTATAACCAAAATTCAAAGTCATTCTAGTAAACATTGCATCTACATCTGAATCTGAACATGAATTTGAAGTATAGCCTAGACCAATCATCATATCATCATTGAGATTATACATAACTCCTAAAGAATAAGCTAATCCAGCATCTGCATCATCAATATCGCCTTGAGGTAAACCAAGTCCTAATCCAAACCAAGCATTCATAGACTCTGATAAAGCATAAGTTCCAAGACCATACAATGTTAAAAATTGAGCATCAAAATCATCTTCACCCATAGCGGCTAGATGATAAGATCCTCCAATACCCATACCCATTTTACCATCTTGCTTTAACATAGTGGTATAACCTATCTCAATACCGCCATTGTCCATATCTGCAGTATCAGAACCATATCCCGATATGTCCAATGTAACTTCTGCTGACATACCTGCTCCTACCCATACTGTGCCAGCAAATGAAAAAGAAAAACATAAAATAAACAACATTATCATTTTTTTCATTTTATTTACTCCTCATTTATTATTTTCAATGTACTAAGATGAGAATTTAAATAAAAATAAAAGATTTTGGAATAAGAATTTAATATTGATAAATAAAAAAGCCCTCTTATATAGAGGGCTTTTTAATGCTCCGGCACCTGGACTCGAACCAGGGACACGTGGATTAACAGTCCACTGCTCTAACCAACTGAGCTATGCCGGAATA
>MDTG01090632.1_pt1 | contig 11348 bp, 18 predicted proteins | sample 811421 | NCBI WGS metagenome assembly MDTG01 (sample SAMN05326645, study PRJNA326480) | marine metagenome | isolation source: seawater | place: Pacific Ocean: South East | collected 2011
AGGTAATATGAAAAACGAATGGATATACGACTTAATAGGCATAACCTTGATAGCAATAATAATGATAATGGCAGTGACATGAAAACCATAGGTAACATCATAGTAGCCACGGGCCTGGTGTTCTTTGCAGTACTAGTAGCAGGCTTTGGATTCAGCACAGTAAACAGCATTACTGAACACAGCAATTATGTGTGGGCCATGTATGTCATGAGCATTGTGACCTTTGCTTTTAGCATATGGCTACTGAAACTAGCACTCAAGCAAGTACAGGCACCCAAGCCAGATCAAGAAGCTACGCCTGTAGATTTGAAAAGCAAGAAGACTTCACCTTCCACATTGGGATAATCACCGACCGACCATGTATATAGATCAGGGGTAGGAAACCTGAGGAGAGGGCTAACGCAAAAATACAAAAAAGCGGGTTAGAATATAGGCGGCGAGGTTAACATAGTTGATATGCAACAGAAATAACAGCGAAGCTGTATATTAAACTAAGGCGTAGACTTGGTTTATAACACAAAAACAGATGCGGTACGGAAACTTGGGTTTGAAAAAAATTACGCAGTAGAAAAATGTGGGCAAACGTATAGAGGTGGTGTGGTTTATACTAACAGAAGCAGTGTATGAAAACCTACCATTAAGCCCCGGAGGCTAACCTAAATATGTCAGGATACTTCATGAACATATGGATGAATATGAGCCACCATGTGGCACACAGTACGGCTACTAATATCTTTGTAAACATACCTAATATTTATTAAAAATCTCGGGCTACCCAATAGCTGAGCACAGCGAACACTGATCAACAATGGTACTACATTAATACACGTATAGGGTGTGCAATTACCCAATAACAACAACAGTGAGTCATGCTTGTACACACTAAAAACAGCAGGTCCAATTGTGCTGTGTATCAAAACACTTGATCTGTCAACAACCACCATGTAAGACGCTTATATGCAGTTTAAACAGGCTGTTTGAACCTTAACTACTGTGGCCACGTTGGTAGTACTGTGAGCGACAGCGAACAGCATATCCGTAGAACAGTATTAGTAATAAACACTGTGGAATTTTATCAGTCGCATACAAAAATACGTCTAATACCGCCTCATTGCTATAACATAGTACAAATTTATATACTAATACACATACAAGCTACTATAAACACCCCTTTTTAAAAATTGTACTAATACACATACACATACAAAAGTACCCTGTTAACACCCCTAAAAAAAAATTTGACACATACTAATACAAGCCTACCCTAAAAAACCACTAAAAATTATATACTAATACACATACAAAATTACTAATACACATACAAGCTATTAATAAGCACCTGTTTAATAATTTTTTTACAAATACACATACAAAATACTACTATAAATCTGCTGGCAAAATTCAATTAAATACTAACAACGGAGCAACACTAATGAAAATTATACCCAATCATTGTCATTATTTTAACAATGCAATCTGCATTGAGCCAGACACTACCGAGGCATTCAGCTACAAACCTTGCTGTAATTTCAAAAGCCATCTGCTTGAAGGATCACACACCAAATACTTCAAAGTCAGCACCAATGAAATAAATTCAGCAACCAAATATTGGGACGAACAAAGACTGGACAAAACATTCAATTATGCAAATCTAAAAGAGACTGCTTGTTTAAAATGTTATAGAGATGATCAAGTAGAAGATTTGGAAAAAGCACCAAGTCAGTTAGCCATGCGAAAAACTGTGGCTCAAAAGTTTACACCAACAAAGCCAGGTGAACTGAATTTTTTAGATATATCTTTTTCTAGTTTTTGCAATCTAGCTTGTAGATACTGTACTCCTTCTGTGTCAAGCAGTTGGGTAAAAACATTGCAAGATGCTTATCAACAAAATATTGATCTTTCAGAAGCTATTGCATCAGATCAAATACAATCTGAAATGGATCACAAAACTGAATTAAAACAAACTATAAAACAAGAAAAGAAAATACTAGAAGATCTTAAAAAATTAGATCTTTCTCATTTGCAAGAAGTTTATATCAAAGGTGGAGAACCAATGATGGCTAGAGTGCTTGAAGAATTTTTAGATCTTTTAATAGCACAAGGTTGTGAATCAACTGTGAGTCTGTGTTTCAATACTAATGGTGGTGTGTTTCCAAAATTATCTTTATTACAAAAGATATTAAGGTTTAAAAAAGTGATACTAAGAATCAGTATTGATGCCGCAGGAGATTTAGGTGGTTATATAAGACAAAATTTAGAATGGAAAACGCTAGAAGAAAATCTTAAAAAATGGAAAGATGCAACTAAAGAAAAAAATAACCTTGAAGTTAGAATACAAATAACAACTAATATCTATAGTGTTAATAAATTAATTGATATAGACAAATGGGCACACAAAAATAATTTAGATATTATTCCCGGACAGATATTTGGTCCACCAATATGGAACTTTCATAAAGTATTACCTGTAAAATATTATGATCTTTTATCTGAAAGATATAATAATAAATTACATAATCCATGGTTAGACAATTGGCAAAAACTTGCAATAGATAAATCCAGATCTGAATTTGATATAAAAATATTGGAAAAGTTCAAAAGAGTCAACAATAAATTGGATACAGTATATCAGGACAGTTTTGAAAAGCATAATCCAGAAATGTATCAATGGCTTTACTCATATTGACAGATCTAGTTTTTCGTGTTATTATACGTGTATAATTTTAATAAAGGAACCAATGGATTACACTAGCACACAGCCTACAAAAGTTAAAATACATTGTACGGATAAAGATCAATGGGTAGAAGCTGACATTGTAAATCAAAGCCAAAAGAACATTGTAATGGCTATACAAAAAACAGTTAGACTATCATTCATTCAACATTCAAAGAAACCAAAAACTTGGATTGCTAATAAAGGCGGTTACGAGTTTGTATATAAAGAAGAATAATGAGTGAAAAAACTAAAAAGTTATTAGATAAGTTAAGCAAAATAACTGAAGACCCAGCAAAGCCCAAATGGCAACCGCCCCCGCCGAGTATACCTGATACAAATAGAATGTGGAAGTCTGCACATGATAGTGGTATATCACCTTTGCCAAAAAGTTATGAACCAATTAAATGGGAAAAAGAAGTTGATGCAGATGGAGTAGAAGATTATTGGACACCATACGATAGAGTGTATGGAGGTCTTTCTGATTATAAACTTATAAACAAAGATGGAACAACTTATGAAGGAAAATTAACTCACAAGTATAGATTATTAAAAGGACAGGATGGAAAAAATTTTAAATCTAGATGCACAGTATCAGCAGACGGCAGATGGTTTGACAATGGTGGTATGCCAATAGAACCGCCAACTATAGAAATTGCTACACAAGAAGAAGAAACAAATGAAGAAGAAAATAATTGATTTTAAAAAAGCTAAAAAAGAAAAAATAGCAAAAGATATTGAGGATGATATGAACAGTGTGTGGCTCAGTAATGTAATGACTCTTCCTTCTGACTATGCAAGATTAATGAATGAGTTTAGAAAAAAACAAGTAAAAGAGTCTAAATTTAAAGTTGTAAAAGGTAAAAAATCAACTAAAACAAAGACTAAAAAGAAAAAATGAAAGTTAAAACATCATATAAAGGTTATTTGCAGTATTAAATAATACTATATTATGACTAGATTATTAAGTTTTTTTGCTGTACTAGTTTTTCTAATGAGTTTACCACTCAAGGTAAATGCACAAGTTTCAAAACAAGACCAGAATGATTTTATTGAACACATAACAGGTTGTTATAATTGGTACTATCAGCAAATGAATCCAAACTCGGAATTTGAAGTGCCAAAGCAATTAGTATTAGGTGTTGCTATACATGAAAGCAACTGGGGACAATCTAGATTTGCACTCGAAGGATATAATTTTTATGGTATTAGAACTGTCAGCAAAGACCCAGAAGATTACATGATACCAAAGTATGCTCCTAATGTTAAAGTTGCAAAATATTTGCACAGTTGCAATAGTACTTTTGCTTTTATTGATTTAATGATTGGCAGTAGTCATTATGAAGAAGCAATGACTATGATTAAAAATAGTAATAGTACAAAATTAAATTGGATAAAAATATTAAAGTCAATTAATAAAAAATACAGTGTTTCAGAAAACTGGCCAGAACGTATTGCTTTTATCATCAAGTCTACACTCTCGTAATATTAAATCAGCAACTTTACTGTTTCCTTGTTTGTCAAAATGGTAGCCATTATCAACGACATGATCCTTGAAGTTAATTTCTTTTTCAATTATTAATTTGTTATCTAAATCGTCTGGTACAAAAAGATCGTTTAACCAAAATATATGTAATATCTTTTTGTTAATTTTTTTTACGTACATATCACAATAATCAATTGTTTCATTATATTTGTTAAACATTAGTGGATGTAATCTTTCTTGTTCTAACCAGTATTTTATTCTTGAAATTATTTCATCTTTTTTAAGACTACTTTTTCTTTGTATCTCAGTAAACATATGATTAATTAATTCTGATTGTTCATCTGCAATCATTCTTTCAGCCATACCAACTGTTAGATGATAGTAGCTTTGCGTGTTATCCCACAGTTGAATATAGTTGTCATATACATCATGATCTCGTGAGATATTTTGATACTTTGCTTTGTCTGAACACCATAATAACATACCTCTATCAGGTGTAGTATGCTGAATCACATATAAGTCTGGATTGTATTTTTTGTGTATATATTTTAGATTATCTGGATAATTAAACCAACTTGCTCCTTCCCTTCCAGCATTAATAACTTGATTTTCAACGTTGCTTTTATTCAAATTATCATGTACTATAAACGGATAAGTACTAGTATAAGGAAGATTATGGCCGTGTGTCCAACTACAACCTAAAAAAGATATTTTTAACATGAGTGATCAATTACCTCAAAATTTCTGTATTTTACCGTGGACTTCTATGGAAGTACAACCCAACGGTACTGTTAAACCATGTTGTATGTATAAAGATACACTAAAAAAGTCAAATGGTCAAGAGTATTTAATACAACAAGATTCAATTGATGATATTACTAATAGCAAAGAATTACAAACAATTCGAAAAAGATTTCTAGCAGGTACCCAACCACGTGGTTGTCATAGATGTTGGATGGAAGAACTATCAGGTAAAAAATCAAAAAGAATTAGAGACAATCAAAAATATCAACATCATATAAATGATAATGTAATATTTGCAGAAGATCATAAACCAAAATACTTGGATTTAAAACTTGGAAATATTTGTAATTTAAAATGTAGAATTTGTTCTCCACAATATAGTTCAAAATGGATAACAGAACAAAAAAGATATGACAAGATTGATGGTATTCAAAATGATTATAGTAGATTAGATTGGCCAGAAAAATCAGAACACTTTTGGAACACAATGGAAAGTATAATGCCATATCTAGAACATTTAGATTTTACAGGCGGTGAGCCTTTTATGATAAAGGAGCATTTTCAATTACTAGAAAAAATAGTTAAAGCTGGATACTCAAAAAATATATCTTTGCACTATAATTCAAATGGAACTCAGTTACCTTTATCAGCACTTAAGAATATCTGGCCACAATTCAAATATGTTGATGTTCATTTTTCAATTGATGGATTAGAAAAACATTTTGAATATCAAAGGCATCCAGCTAAATGGAATGATGTTATATCTAATATGAGTGTGTTTAAAGAATATCAAACACCTACATTTGATTTAAGTATATGTCATACTGTAGATATTTTTAATGTTTATTATCTTCCAGAATTCATTGAATGGAGTAAACAATTTGGAATAAAACTATATCTTAATAATTTACACGAACCAAGATATTATAATGTAACTTGTTTACCGTATGAGTTAAAACTAACAATTAAAAAGAAACTTGAACAGTACAAAGGATTAAATCTTTCAAACGTAATTAATTTTATGATGGGTGCTGATAATTCTCAGTACTTTGAAAACTTTCAAAGACATACAAGTAGAAAAGATATTGTAAGACATGAAAATTTTGAAAAAGTATTTCCTGAACTAGCTGTGATGTTTCAAGGAGTAACTGTATGAAATCAGCGGAACTAAATGCTTTAAATAGACACAACGAATCCACAAGGTATTGTGCCAATTGTGGACGCCCAGAACATACTAATCCTTTATGGGAAGAAATGTTGGACGGTGAAAATAAACCAATTATGATTGAAGTTTGTAAATATTTTAGAGAACAAAAAGAGGCAAAAAATGATAATTAAATGGTTGAAAAATCTTTGGTATGAGTATAAAGTACATAGAGCATATAAGAAAAAAATTAAAGAACTAAAAAAACGTGATCCATTTATATACAAATAGGATACAATTATATAAACAACAAAAAGGAAAAATATGAAATACATTTTGACATTCTTATTCACAACATTTCTTGTTACATCAGCAGTAGCATTTGAAGATATTACTATTGAGATGTTAAACAAAAGAGCATCTGATAATGCTACAATGGTATATTCTGAAGATATCACTAGAATTAATTCAGGCGATACCATTACTTGGGTACCAACTACTAAAGGCCATAACGTGCATTTTCTAGCAGGCCCAGATGGTTGGGAAATACCAAAAAAAAGCAAGTTTAATAAAGAAGTATCAATAACATTTGATATACCAGGCATATATTATTATCAATGTACTCCACATAAAAGTATGGGTATGATTGCTCTAGTAGTTGTAGATGGTGATACATCAAATAAAGATGCTATTGCAAAAATTAGAGCAATGGGTAAAAGTAAAAAGAAACTTAAAGCATTACTCGAACAACTATAATTTATGGCAAAAAAGTCTAGTAAAAAAACATTTGAACTTAAAATGTTAGTGCCAGAAGATTATCAAAAAAAAGATACTGGCACTAGATACTACGTAAGAAAACCAACTAAAGGTGAAAAAAGAACAATGAAAATAAGACAGCGAAAGTATGATCCTGTAATTAGAAAACACGTTTGGTTTGTAGAAAAGAAAATGCCAAAGCATTCGGCCTAATAAATAAAACATTATGAAACTATTAATTACAATTTTATTTTTATTTGGTTTTGTAGCAGTAGCTACTGATACTAATGCAGGTCACGTTAGAGGTAATGGTACTTGTAAAGATGACATTAAACACTGGAAAAATATGGAGCATAAAAGAACTGATGCACCATTACATGAACAAAGCAAAAAGTTGTTTGAAAAAGCATTAGGTAAAAAGCTAGCCGCAAAGCCAGATGAGTGCGAAATTCTAATGGAAGAAGCACTTAGAATGATTCGTAAACCTTACCCAACTGAATAATAGATGAAACGTTTATTTTTAGTAATAGGTATGTTTATATTACTACAAGGATGTAGTACAACCAAGCCATCAACAAAAGAAACAAATCCTATGAAACTTGAAAACACATTTTATAAAACAATTAGTTGTGTTGTTATTCCTGGTATGCCATTTTGTATAATGCAAAAATGAACGAAGAAGACTTTTATCCAGAATGGGATGGAAAAGATTGTCGTTTAGAAAACAATGGTATTATTCCAAAATCATATGGATATAATAAAAAATTTAAATATGATGTTGAGCTAGTACCTGGCAAGGTATTAGGAGATCATATTGATTGGTGTGTTGCAAATTGTAAACACAAATGGGGCTGGTATTTTGATGATGAATCACGCATATTTGAAGATGAAAGAACTTATATTAGTTTTTCAAACAAGCAAGAAGCATTTCTATTTAAAGTAACAAATCTTTAAAAAACACCTAAAATACGGGGGTACTTGGGTACCCGAAGGTGGCTTTGACCCCACTGTACGACCCTTAAAACGCGACGAATTTTCAGCTATTTGATAAAATTTGGTAAATCAGCAAGTTCTGGGAATATTTCACGCCAGTTTTCATTTCTGAGTTTATCTAGACGTTCAGTTGTTTTATACCACTCTTTTATTTTATGTGTGTAGTCTGCTTCATCAAGAAAATTAATTAGAGCGTCATATCTTTTACTTTTATCTTTAGTATTTGCATCCATCCACTCTTGTGCTCTACGATATTTTTCTCGTAAGTCATCTTTCATATGTTCTGGTAGTATTTGTATTCTCAAATGTGCAGGTGTTAATAACGGATTAATAAGACTTCCTTCATCTTGTATCCATCCTCTTTCAAACCAGTCAATATGAAAGTCTGGTACATGAAAACTATTAAACACATCTAAGCAAGTAGCTAAAAAGAAATAAGCTCTAGGACAAACTTCAAACATTCTTTTTCTGTTTGATTCAACTTGTTCCCATTTTTGTCCAGAACGCAAATATTCTCCACGTTTATGACTAGCATCTAAACTAGCACCAATTTCAATAAATTCAAACTTATCCCATTCACGCATCACATCAATATCTTTGTAAGTCATTTGTGAAAAATTTGTATTGTATTTTATTCTAACATGAAACATTTTCTTTTCAACAAGACGTTTTAATATTCTATAATGTTCTTCCATAATCATAGGTTCACCACCTGCAAAATATACTTCTTCAAGTCCGTCCATATATGGCTCAACTTTTTCCCAGAATGTTTTTTCGTCTTTGTATGGTCTTATAATTTTTGGATCATCTGGTTTACCCCAAATTTTAGAATGGTCGTCATACCAACTTGAACTTAATTCAGGGCCACAAGTTCTACATTTAAAATTACATATATTTGAAAACCTAAAATCAATATAAGGCAAATTAACTTTATCTACAGAGCCGTCTTCTTTTGTTGACTCTACAACATCCCAATGATTAGATAAGTGTTTGTTTGACCATTCTCTAGTTGTAGAAATATTGTTTCTTTCCATTTCCATACATCTAGTACAAATTTTATTTGTTTTACCTGCTAATAAATCTTTACGTAATTTTTTTTGTTGTTCGCTGTTCCATGCTTGTTCAAGACTTACTTGTTTGAGATTGCCCATAGGCATATCACTAGGACTCATACAGCAAGTTAGTATTCTGCCGTCCGGCCATGTGTGTAAATGTGTCCACGGAATCATACAAAAAGTTTTTGATTCCAGTGCTTCTTTTTTATTCATTAACTTTATTCAACCAATTATCAGTATGTAAGTTTTTAAAGTTTTCTCTATTGTGTTTAATTTTTGCAGTAACAGTTGTATCAGTGTAGATATCTGTCCATTCTTCTGGAGTTATTTTCATTAACTTTTGCACTTGTTCGTACATTTTTTCAAAACGAAGCTCTCCATCGTAATTGTCAAAATCATGATCATAAAGTTCAGTATATGGTTGAAAGCCATTATCTATTAAAAATTTATAACTGTGTTTTGCTCCAAACAATATAAAAACTTTGTTGTACAGTATTGGTTTCCATGTTTTTTCTGTTAAAAATATACTAGTATCACTGTCAATACTTTCAGTGACAATTTCAAATCCAGCATAATGATATTGGGGTGGTAATATTTCTTGATTCTGTCCTTGCTCAATTGTTTCATTATTAAAGTCTAATAGTAAATCTTCTCCGTTCCATTTACCATTAGTAAAATATTTTTTAGGTAATCTTCCGTATCGATTAACCCAAGTAATAAATCCTTGATCCTCATAGTTGTCTGCATATAATCTATCAATAAGTTTAGCTCTGTGAGGCTTAGATGCACCATTCATACAGATAAATTTTTTAGTTCTATCTTCATGAAACTTTGGTTGTCTTATTGTTTTATTCTGAATAAAATCTCTTGTTCGTAATAATAAACTTAATGGATATGCTATAGGAGTTACAGGACTGGCTCTTTCGGCTGTACCAGCAAACCAAGTTTCTATATTCTGCGTTAAGTTAGCATCAGCCATTACTAAAAATGTGCTTTCTTTTGGCCAGTTTCTTAAAGTCTCATGCAGTTCAGTTAGAAATAAATCCTTTTGATTGAAGTGTACTTCCCCTTCAATTTCTCTTTTTATAACAACATTATGAGTACTAATTTTATCTTGGTTATTTTGTATCCACCAACGTACTTTAGCTAGTCCGTCTGAAACCAATGATTCTGAATCAATATCAAATATTTGTGTTTCTTTTATCATATATTTTTCCACTCAATATCTATAGTAGTATTTAATGTCTTTAACTTGTTAATTCTTTTAGTATGTCTACCACCTTCAAACTCAGTAGTAAAAAATGCTCTAATCATTTTCCAAGCTTCATCTTTGGAAACAAAGTCTGCTCCCATGCATAATACGTTTATATTGTTGTGTTTACGAGCTAATTTAACGTCTTTTGTTGTTCTACAGTTTGCCGCTCTAATATGAGGATATCTATTTGCCGCCATAGTAACGCCATGGCCAGAGCCGCATATTAATATACCATGAGATTGATATTCTAAATCCATTGCAACTTTGGCAACAATATCTGGGTAATCAATTGCTTTTTTACTATCGTATACACCTACATCTTGCATCACACTGATGTTGAATTTAGTTGGTTCTTCATCAGTATTTGGTACCATGTAGTCGTAAACATAGTTTTTAAGAGCAACCCCTCTATGATCACTTCCTATTGAAACACTATTATCTTTTATTTTTCTAACCATAATAATAACTTATTTAAGTATTCACTTCTATTTAACTTTAAAAAATGTTCTCTGTTATATAATAAATTATCTAAAATTCCGTAGTATTCTCTGTGTAACATATCTATAGGACATTTACATAGACGCATTATCATTTCTATAGCCATGTCAGTCCTTTTTGCACTATCCGTTTCTCTATCATATGATTCATTATTAAGAGCAAAATCATTAAAAGTTTTATATCCACAGTCTTGCAAATAATCCAATGTACCTCTAGATCCTAGTACTACAAAAGGATGTAATTGTAATATAGGTTGATATACTTTTTCTGTAATAAAAAGAGGATCGCCAGGGTAACTGTTACTAACAGTTTCATTAACAATACTAAAATATGTGTTATAATAGTGTTCGGCTTTCATTCTTCTTTGATTTAAATCTTTGTTTATTGAATCTGAATCATGATCAAGTGTTATTGGTGTTTGCTCTAAAAACTTTTCCATTTCTTCAATGACATTTTGTTTGTCTTCTCTTTGAGTAAAGTCTTCAACATTAGTAGGAACACCTGGAGTAAAATACCGATTTAAAAAACTAATATAGCCATCTTGCTCTACGTTTTCTTTATACAATTGACTGACTGTGTATATTCTATGAGGTCTAGGATTAGCATTTCTACAAACAAATCTTTTTGGTCTGAATTGTTCTTTATCAAATAATTTTTCATCAACAAGTTCATCTTGTACTTTTATTTCTCTCATTCTAGTTTTA
>MDTG01116553.1_pt1 | contig 11348 bp, 9 predicted proteins | sample 811421 | NCBI WGS metagenome assembly MDTG01 (sample SAMN05326645, study PRJNA326480) | marine metagenome | isolation source: seawater | place: Pacific Ocean: South East | collected 2011
AAAGGCTTTGGTCGCCAAAAAGGGCATACGGAGCTTTACCGAGGAGCAGAATACGTAATCGACTTTTTACCCAAGGCCAAACTTGAGATAGCCGTTGCCAACGAGCTGGCTGAACAGGTCGTCGATGCTATCTGTAAAGCAGCGGGCACAGGCAAAATTGGGGACGGTAAAATATTTGTTGCTGATCTCGAGCAGGTCATTCGTATTCGGACGGGAGAGACGGGCAATGATGCCCTCTAAATAATGAGACTAATTATGAAAACAAGTAAAACCGCCTACCGCTGCTTCGGAGCGCTAGGTGCCATGTTGCTCCCTTCCTTTGCTCTAGCTCAAGGTGAAATCAATGGCGCCAACACAGCCTGGATCTTGACCTCTACCGCGTTGGTTCTCTTCATGACCCTGCCAGGCCTTTCACTGTTCTATGGAGGCTTAGTACGAACTAAGAACGTTCTGTCCGTTCTCATGCAGTGCTTTTCTATTGCAGTGGTGATCTCTATTCTATGGCTTCTGGTCGGCTACAGCATCGCCTTTGGACCGTCAGAGTCCCCGTATTGGGGCGGCCTCAGCCGCGTTCTGTTTGCCGGCATCGAAATAAACTCTGTGTCCGGCGATATCCCCGAAACGGTCTTCGCAGCATTTCAGATGACCTTTGCGATCATCACTCCCGCTCTGATTGTTGGTGCTTTTGTTGAGCGCATCAAATTTTCTGCCATGCTGTTGTTTTGCACACTCTGGACTTTGATCGTCTACTTTCCCGTGGCCAATTGGGTATGGGGAGGAGGATGGCTTGGACAAATGGGCTTGATCGATTTTGCCGGCGGTACAGTGGTTCATGTCACTGCCGGCGTCGCAGCCTTGGTGACCGCCATAATGCTTGGTCCGCGAAAGGACTTTCTTTCAGCTGCGGTTCTGCCTCACAACCTGACAATGAGCTTCACCGGAGCCGCCATGCTTTGGGTTGGGTGGTTCGGATTTAACGCTGGCTCCGCACTCGCAGCAGACGGCGCTGCAGGAATGGCCTTGTTGGTGACCCATATCTCGGCGTCTGTCGGAGCCATGACTTGGATAATCATTGAATGGCTTAAGTATGGTAAACCCAGCGGGCTAGGAGCGATAACAGGCATGGTTGCCGGCCTGGCCACTATTACACCTGCGTCAGGCAGTGTCGGTCCTGCCGGAGCAATGCTTGTGGGCTTGAGCGGAGGCGTTATCTGCTACCACGCCACGTCGTATCTCAAACAGGGCTTGAAGATCGATGATTCCTTGGATGTTTTTCCTGTACACGGTGTTGGCGGGATCGTGGGTACCTTCCTTGCTGGCATTCTGGTGTCGGGAGACCTGGGAGTCTTTTCCGGCAGCGGCTTGGCCGAAGGAGTAACCATCGGCTCACAGGTCGCCGTACAAATCACCGGGGTTGTCGCCACCGGCGTGTATACGGCAATAATGACCTTTGGATTGCTCAAACTCATAAGCGTGGCCACAGGCGGACTGCGAGTCGATGACGAGGAGGAGCAACAGGGTCTCGATATCAGCGATCATGACGAGAAAGGCTACTCAATGTAAGGCTGAGCTTAGCTTGACCGAAAACGGCCGTGCTTGGGGAAGTTTTTGTTTTCGCGGCCAGTCCAGACTTACCCGCTTTTTCGCAAGGTTGTTATCGCGTACACCAGCTTGTTGCCGCTGAGGTCCAGGAAATGAGTCGCGACCAGACACGTCGTGCGACCATCATTTATAAGCTCGCCGCGCAGTTTGAAGGTTGGGCCCAATACCGGCGCGAAATAGTCAATGCGCATATTCACGGTGGCAGACCACTTGAATGCCTTTTTGTCATCAAACAGAGTTCGGCAGGTAAAAATAGAAATCATATCGACATATGTGCCGGTAAACCCCCCGAACAACTGATTGCGCGGGTTTAGCAAGTGTTCAGGTAGGTGCGCCTCGACTTCAACCAGCCCGCGCTTCTCAACCAATATCTTCCACTGAGATGACTCAACTAGGTCACCTGCATTGTGGCCCGGCTTCAAAAAAATTGGTCGTGCGCGTCTTTCCGCCATGCTACTTCTTCTCCGTTTATCCATCTGCGATTGCAGAGGCAGCAAGCTCCTAACGTTACCTCTGCTGGTCTAACAGTTGATACATCCTTCTGACTGCTCTGGGGTCAACCCCTGCTCCACTTATTTGCGGGAAATTAGCACTATGATTTGTCATGTCGATTCGCCCAGCTGCTTGTTCCCAGCTGACTCCTTCTCGATAAACACGACCGGTCTTTAGCCAAAGGTCTCTTAGGTAGGATTGAAGCTTGCCAATTGGCTCCTTTGACTCCATGACAGGCCCGTGACCTGGAAGCCAATAATCAAAATCAAGGCTCTTCAGGCCTTCCAGAGCATCCGGCCATTCATCTACATGCCCATCCCCCATATATGGCAGCCCTGGGAGCATCATGTCCCCAGTGAAAGCGACCTTCTCCCGAGGTAGGAAAATCACAACATCACCGCCAGTATGCGCACGCCCAAAATGCAGTAACTGAATTTCTCTGGTGCCGCCCTCGACTGCCTGAAATAACGTCATCTTATCCGTTAAGGTAATATTTGGTGGCGTCGGTTTAACCTCCGCTATCGCTGCAAGGTACTCACTCTGCACTTTAAGTCGGCCCTGCAACTGATTACGGCGATCTGGATTGGTCTCGGCTACAGCCAGTCGCTTCAGATTACTTACAGTTAAGGCGACCGGGTCTGAAAAACTGCGAAAAGTATTCTCTTCGAGCACGTTACTCGACTCACCATTCAGTTTTTGCCGCGTAAACTCGTGACCAATTATTTCGACCCCCGCGGGAAAAGTTTGATTACCATGGGCATGGTCAAAATGATAATGGCTGTTGACGAGATAACGCACAGGTTTATCAGTCAGCGCCGGCAGGGCATCAAGTAGAGCGCGCGCCGCCATGGGCGTCACATGGGAGTCAACAACAAGCGTGTCGTTTGCGCCGACCAACACCATGACATTACTCATAGTGTAAACAGAACCATTGCCAGTGCCGAGCCAGACCCCGTTCTGTGCTTCAACGAATCGGTGAGTCACCGTTTCGATCACCCTTGGCTGCGCGCTCAGCGGTGACATAGTAACTGATATCAGGATCAGAAAATTGAATATAGCCAAGGCTAGCAGTTTCAGTTTCATAATAGCATTCCTTATAATGTTGGCAGACAAGATGGCTTGGGGTTTCTGCCAGAATTCATAACTTTTTCAACACACACTAATATTGAAAGCAAGCTATCCAATCAGATCTGCGCAATGAAACACGCGCACTTGATGCGTCGAGCTGGCTAAAGACGCTACTGCCGAAAGCTACTTTCACTTTATCAGCCCCACGGCCAAAAAGCAGAAACTGTTTTGGATGATTTTTTTGAAATTAGCGCAGTGGTTGCGATATAGATCAAAACAAGGCTATTGACATAAATCTAAATGCCAAGATAACACGCCATTTCGCAATTGATCACACCAATCGCTCTGCGAATCAAGCTGGACTGCTTCGTTCTCACCGTAACGGCCGAAGCAATCAAAGAAGATGTCAGTCGGATTAACCGCAGCAATGTGTAACAAGGCAGGTTTACTAAAGATGCTTTTCCACCGAACATGGAGGCATCCGACTGTTTGAAGCTGCCGTTGCCCGCCCATTACAGGCTATAGTTAGCCCTATTGCACTAGGCACCCTTTCGCGGGTGCAAAGTGCCGAGACGTGACGGCATCGTAAAGGCCGGCTTCCATCAGAAGGTCGGACTTTTCAGTGGCCATGCCGAGCTATTCCTTGCGCTCGTAGTGCCCCATCAGCATCCCTGTTGCCAGTACGTGGCCATCCATTGCGTCGAGTAATTCCGCCTTACCTAGGCCAGGGTCGAGATTTAAAGCCTCGTCTAGAGCATACACGCGGAAATGGTAGGCATGGAGCTGACCATTTGCGGGCGGGCGTGGACCAAAGTAACCGGGCCGCCTGAGGCCATTCAAGCCATTAACAGCGCCATGAAGGCTATCCATATCGAGCGCCGCGTCACTCGGTAATCCTGCCGGCAGTCCAGAGGCAGAAGCTGGAATGTTATACATCACCCAGTGCACGAAAGGCTGCTCCATCATACCGATCTCAACCACAACAGGATCATCACAGATCAGAGCGAGCTGCTGCGTGCCTTCCGGCAGTTCAGCCCAGCTCAGATCAATAGACACATTGTCGCCATAGGCAGAATTGACCTCTGGAACCATGCCATGATGATCAAAAGCTGAACTGGTTACCAATATCGTCTCGGGCGCGTCCTGAGCGCTAACCTTGAGCGCCAGAGTGGCGAACAGCAGAAAACCCAAACTTACGAGATGTATTCTCATAATTAATCCTCAAATTTTTTCAAATTACGGTTAGAGAAGCCAGCGTTCGCATCCCTGACGAGAGTCCAATCTGGAAACCTATTTAATACGCACCAACTCAACTGCTTCGGCACGTTCGCGAAGCAGATACTTTTGAACTTTGCCGGTAGATGTTTTGTCGATCGGTCCAAAAACGACTTTCTTGGGGATCTTGAATCCTGCCATCTCTGTTCGACAATAGCTTATAAGCTCCTCCACCGAAAGCTCTTCTCCCTCCATTATCGCAACAAAAGCACAGGGCACCTCACCCCACTTATCGTTGGTACTGGCAACGACCGCGGCCTCAAGAATTTTTGGGTGTTTGAACAAAATTGATTCAACTTCCAGAGAAGAGATGTTTTCGCCACCGGAAATGATAATGTCCTTGGAGCGATCCTTGATTTGGGCGTAACCATCCGGATGCCAAACTGCGAGATCGCCAGAATGGAACCATCCTCCGGCAAAAGAGGCTTCCGTAGTAACAGGATTTTTGAGATACCCCTTCATGACCAGATTTCCGCGCATGAAAATTTCGCCCATCGTTAGTCCGTCTTTTGGCACCGGCTCCAAAGTTTCTGGGTCAGCGACCATCATTTCATCCTGCAGCGGGGCTCGCACTCCCTGACGCGCCAATAATTCAGCCCGATCATCAACACTCAATGCCTTCCACTCGTCATGCGGCGAACAAACAACACATGGACCGTACGTCTCGGTCAGCCCGTAAACATGACAGACACTGAATCCCATGTTTTCCATTCCGGCGATTACTGCCGCAGGTGGCGCTGCTCCTGCCGTCATCGCTGCCACCTGTTGGGTGATGCCTTGCTTGAGGTCGTCCCTGGCATTGACCATGGTATTTAGCACGACTGGCGCTCCACAAAAATGCGTTACCCCATGTGCCTTGATCGCAGTAAAAATTGCGTCGTCCCGAACATGCCGCAAACAGACACTTGTGCCGGAGACGGCGGCGAGCGTCCAGGGAAAACACCAGCCGTTGCAATGGAACATAGGCAGTGTCCACAGGTAGACAGGATGCCCGCTCATATCCCAGCACATTGCCATGGACACTGCGTTCAGGTAAGCCCCGCGATGGTGATACACCACCCCTTTGGGGTCACCAGTCGTGCCCGAAGTGTAATTCAGTGAAATCGCTTGCCATTCGTCTTTGATCTTAAAACATCGATAATCGGGGTCTCCAGTCGCCAATACTTCGTCATAAGTCATGGTGCCAAGCAATTCACCACCTGAAAAGTAAGGATCATCAATGTCAACCACAACCGGTTTGTCTGCCAACAACTCCAGAGCCGTCTTGATGGTATTGCTGTACTCACGATCCGTAAACAGGACCTTTGTTTCCGCATGTTCAAGAATGAACGCGATTGCTTTGGCATCCAACCTCACATTAAGAGCATTAAGCACTGCCCCGATCATGGGAATCCCAAAATGGGCTTCAAAGGTTTCCGGGGTGTTCGCTCCCATAAACGATACCGTATCCCCATCACCGATACCCATTTTGCTCAATGCCGATGCGAGGCGGCAGGACCGGGCATAAGTTTCGGCCCAAGTATAAGTGGTGTCACCGTGGATGACCGAAGCACGTTTTGGGTACACGCTCGCACTTCGCTCTATGAAACTGAGAGGGGTCAAGGGAGCAAAATTTGCCTGATTAATGCCAAGGTTTTGCTCGTAGATGTTTTCAACACTCATATGATGGATGTGTTCCCGTAATTTTAGCTGAGCGGACTGTCCGTTTGCTGTTTGCTTTTAAGCCCTCGCCAATCATGTTGCTGCCAATAGAGACTCTTACCGCGCGGGCATTCAAAGAGAGTATCTCAATCCAGTTGGCCCGCACAACGTGATCAGTTGCTAACAACGTAAACCAGCCTGTGCCGCATAACCGCAGACGTCTCTTAGGTGACAGTTCCCAGGGATGTTTGTTTAGCTCGGCGGTGACTCAACAGCGAAACCAAAGCCAATAAAGCACTGAGTAACTCGGCATAGAGTAGCCGCAAAGTAAGATCATCAAATAGACCTTCGACGTAAATTCCCCAAGACCTGACTGCAGCCAAAGCTGCGTAGTTCACCAGAAACAAGATCAGCGCTGGCTCCAACAAGCTGGCAAATATCAAAGCCATCAGGGAAAAAACCGCCATCGACCCCATCATACCAATGTACATGGTTTGCAGTTCGGTGTAGCCCATTTCGTCAACTAGCTCAATCCCAAGGTTGGAGAACCACACGCGAGGCGTTAAAACAAACAGTGCAGTCAGAGCACCATAAACTAAGCCGTTGACGATCAAAAATGCACGGGGCAAAAATTTTGGTGTCAATGATTGCAAGGCCTCATTCTCCCTTTATTTAGATTTCAGACGGCAATCAGAAAATCAACAAACCTTATCGGCGCGAAAGCGGTGTCATTGTCAGGTGCCTGCCGCCGTCGACGACGAGCGTCTCGCCAGTGACCACCTGTGGCCCGGAGATAAAATGCAAAATGGCCTCAGCCACTGTCTCAGGCGTTGCGGTTACTCCTAGCGGAGCATTATTCTGGTTGGAAGCCATAAGTTTTGCATAACGCTCATCGCCGTACCCTTCTTTGAGCCAGTCACCCTCGATGAATCCCGGACACACCGCGTTTATTCTCAGCTTAGGGCCTAAGGCTCTGGCCAGTGACAGTGTCATTGTGACCATTGCGCCCTTCGACGCGGCATAGGCCACGCAACTACCGATTCCAGTGATTCCTGCGGTTGACGCCACATTAACCACAACGCCTCCCTCTTCCTGCGAGTGCATGGAGGGGCTCACCGCCCTAGTCATTTGATAAGCACCAACTACGTTGACGCCATAGATGTGCTGAAAATCCGCGGCACTGAGACCCTCGAGATTGTCGTGGTCTACAAATTTGGTAGTACCCGCGTTGTTCACTAACACATCAACTCGGCCCCACTTATCATTCGCAGCCTGCGCTAGCGCGACACAATCTTCATCGATCGCCACGTTGGCCCGCAAAACCAGAGCTTCTGCTCCAGCCACTTCGCAATCCGAGGCAACCTGTTTGGCACCTGATGAATTTCTGTTGTAGTTGATCACTACATGGCATCCCTGCGCGGCGAGAAGTCTTGCCGTTGCTGCTCCGACTCCGCTGCTGGAGCCAGTTACTATGGCAACCCGATTCGTTAAATCTTTCATGCGTCTGATCCTTGGTTTACTGTTTTCGGCAGCATGGTAAAAACTAGCATAAATCCAACCTGATTCCCGCCAGAAAAATTACCCAACTGATGCGTCGCTAAGTCCCGGCGATCTATCAATGCGTGAGCGAATGATATTGATCGTTAGCTGAGTATCGTTACAATGCGTAACACTTTTTAGATGTCGACTGCCTTATGATGCATGTCTTAGATGGCGTTCACAAACGGCCTTTTATACCGATGGGGCCCGGCCCAGTAAAGACTTGCTGGGAATGAACCGGGCAGCATCTTCAGCCGTAGCGTAGTTATCCCGCAAACATTGCTTCCTTTAAGTCAAAGGATGCGCTTGTCACTGACGTCAAACTTCGGCTGGAGGCCCTTGTGAAAAAGCAACATCTGATCTCTCTCGCGATATTTGGCGCCATAGCGGTATGGATGATGGCTCCCCGGTCTGTGCCCAGTTCAGCAGAAGTACCCGAAGCAGCAGTGCGTGAAATTCAGGTCGTAGAAACGTCGGCGCAGGTCAGCGATAACCCAAACGTCATCTCCATCCGGGCCGAGCGAATCAGCCCTGAGCGATATAACGAGCAAATTATGGTCCGCGGCCGCACGCAGGCATTTCGCCACGTTCAGGTGATGGCGGAGCTGCCGGGGCGGCTTGTGACCGATCCAATTCCACGGGGGGCACGAGTCAGAGCCGGCGACGTACTGTGCGAGCTCGCAATCGATGATCGGTCAGCAAATCTCAATGAAGCCCTAGCACAGCGAGAGCGCGCGCGATTTGAGTACAACGCTTCAGTTGACCTGCAGGCCCGCGATTTACAATCAGACGTGGTCGTTGCTCAATTGAGAGCTGCGCTCGAGTCTGCCGAAGCTGCAGTAACGCGAGCGCAGCTTGCGGTCGATCGCACCCAGATCGTCGCACCATTCGACGGTGTAATAGAAACGCGAACTGTCGAAGTCGGTGATCTTTTAAATGTGGGTTCTGTCTGCGCTTCAGTGCTGGATGACAGCCCAATGCTACTGGTCGGATTAATTCCGGAACAAGAGGTCAATCGCATTCTCATAGGAGCTGAAGTCACGGGCCGCCTGCTCGGTGGCAAGCAAGTTACAGGCACCGTGACGTTTCTTGCGGCCTCAGCAGATCCAGTATCCCGCAGCTATCGCGTCGAAATTGAGATTGATAGCGCTGACGAGCAGATTCGGGAGGGTATTACGACCGAAATTCTGGTGAAAGCCGATGAAGTCTTGGCTCATCGAATTCCGTCCTCCGCACTGACCTTAGATGATAGCGGCGATATTGGCATTAAGGTAGTTGAGGGCGATGGCAAGGTCGCCTTTTACAATGTAACCATCGTGGGTGATGACACGAATCAGCTCAATCCCGGGATCTGGGTTACCGGACTTCGGGGTGACATCACTTTGGTGACTGTTGGACAGGAGATTGTGTTCCCTGGTCAAACTGTGGCAGCCAATTTTGATTGGGATTTATAAGGAGCTCCCGCCTCGGAAAATACTATGAATTACCTTGATACAGCGGTTTCTCGATCCCGGACAACTCTCTCAGTGTTTGTTGCGGTCATGTTGACGGGTCTGGCATCTTATTTGTCGATTCCTGTGGAGCTTAATCCGGATGTTGATGTACCGATTATCGTAACGACGATCCTACACGAAGGCATTTCACCAGAAGACGCCGAGCGTTTGTTGTCAAAGCCGGCTGAACTGGAATTAAAAACACTCGACGGGATCACCCAAATCAGCTCTTTCTCAAGCGAGAATGCAGCGACCGTGATCACTGAATTCGACATCGACTTTGAGTCTTCGACAGCGTTGGCCGATGTGCGAGAGGCAATCAACCGAGCCAAGGCCAGGTTCCCACAAAATACTGAAGAGCCGATAATCACTGAGGTATCCGCTGCGGAACTGCCAATCGTACAGATCGCGATCGGAGGCAAAGGTGTGCCGGAGAGGACGCTGCTGCGCATTGCAGAAGAGCTGCAGCGGGAGATCGAAATCCTACCGCAAATACTCGAAGCTACAATGGTAGGTAACCGAGAAGAGCTGCTGGAAGCCGTGATTGATCCGGCCAAACTAGAAACCTACGGCATTCCAAATTCGGCAATAATCCAGACTGTTACCAGCAACAATCGTCTGATTCCTGCTGGACAAGTCGACACCGGCCAAGGGAGCTTTTCCGTCAAAGTGCCCGGCCTCATAGAAAACGCGAACGATCTGTTTGACCTGCCACTCGCATCAAGCGCAGATGGCGTACTCACTGTGTCCGATATTGCCGAAGTCAGACGAACCTTCAAAGACGCGACGCGATATGCGTTTGCCAACGGGTCTTCATCCATATCACTCAATGTCATGAAGCGGAACGGCGCCAACCTAGTTGAAGCGATGTCAGAAGTCGATCGGGTAGTCAATAACATTCGGCCCTCCCTACCACCCGCAGTCTCTGTGTCTTATATCAATAACACAGCCCCTTTGGTCATCGAACAGAACATGGGCCTTCAGGGCAATATGGCCACCGCAATGATTCTGGTGCTAATCGTTGTAATTGCCTCAGTGGGAATCCGCTCAGGCTTGCTTGTGACCCTAGCAGTGCCTTTTTCTTTTCTGTTCGCCTTTATTATCATCAGCCTACTGGGTTTTACTTACAATTTTATGGTGATTTTTGGGCTGTTACTCGGTCTTGGCATGCTCATCGACGGCGCCATTGTTATGGTGGAGTATGCAGACCGCAAGATGGCAGAGGGCAGGGAAAGTCTTGAAGCATATCGTCTGGCGGTAAATCGCATGTTCTGGCCAATTCTGGCGTCAACAGCGACCACGCTTGCCGCATTTTTACCGATCATGTTTTGGCCCGGCGTTGCGGGACAGTTCATGAGCTATTTACCTATCACAGTTTTTGCAGTGCTCATCGGCTCATTGTTCTATGCACTTCTCTTTGCACCGACTATCGGCGCCCTAATGGGACGCTCCAGTCCCGCAAGCAAGGCCGACGATATCGAATTACGGAACCTCGAGTCTGGCGATACGGGTAACATTCGCGGCATTACTGCCATGTATGCCCGGATATTGGACATTGCAGTACGTATGCCAGTTGCCGTATTCGTTCTGAGCGTTCTCATGCTGATCACCATCGTTACTGCATACAGTCGCTATGGCAAGGGCGTTGAGTTCTTCACTGGCGTGGAGCCGAGCCAGACCCAGATACAGGTCTTCGCGCGCGGAAACTTTTCACCGACTGAAGTACGTGACCTCTTGCTAGATGTAGAGGCTCGAATTCGTGGCGTGGGTCACATAAAAGGAATCGTTACACAATCCGGTGCCGGCGCACAAATGGGCGGTGATCAGCAGGCTGCCCCCGATCTGATTGGCAGCATTTTCGTGGAAATGACTGACCGTCGAGTTCGCCCCACGATCGACGGCTTTGAGGTAGAAAATCGCTATCGCGCGGCAATCTCAAATATGCCAGGAGTCAGGGCTGAAGTAGTCACCGTAGAAAACGGCCCACCCGTTGGCAAAGAAATTCAAATCGAACTATCAGGCGATGACCTCGATCTGCTGTTCGTTGAAGCTAATCGCATTCGAAATTTCATGGAAATAGAACTAGGGGACCAATTAATTGATATTGATGATACCGCGCCTATCCCCGGCATTGAGTGGGAATTCATCGTGGACCGCGCTCAGGCTGCAATGCTTGGAGCAAACATGGCTGAAATAGGTACTGCTATTCAGTTAATGACAAACGGAATCTTCATGGGA
>MDTG01367819.1_pt1 | contig 11348 bp, 6 predicted proteins | sample 811421 | NCBI WGS metagenome assembly MDTG01 (sample SAMN05326645, study PRJNA326480) | marine metagenome | isolation source: seawater | place: Pacific Ocean: South East | collected 2011
ATGAAAACTATTAAGGGACACTAAAGTGGCTGAATTTAAATACAAAGATCTTTCTCAAGAAGAACAAGACAAGCTGGATGCAGCAACCTTTCGTCGCCTATTAGCACACTTAGACAACAACAAAGATGTTTGTGGTCTAAATAGTTAAGAACTAATCAAACTATCAAGTTGAATTCTAAATTATTGAATTTTAGCCTTTTAAGTGTTCTTTTTTTTGATTGAGTTTGATTGTTTATAATCAAAGTCCTCTGTGTATGTGTTTACAAATGAACACTCGATACTTTCGCTTTTTTGACCCAAGCACTCGTCACTACACACTAAACCCGCTAAGATACAAAAATTACATTTTGTAGGTTTTGTGAGTCATATGAAAACAACCAAGATAGACCCTCAGCTACTTGAAAAAGCCACGAGTATCTTTGCTGAATTAGGTTTACCGATTGAGCAGGCCATCAACGTATTTCTAGCAAAGTCCGTTCAGGCCAAAGGTTTTCCGTTTTCAGTTGCTCTTGATATTGAGGAACAGGACTCCTCAAACAGTCAAACACAGAGAAAAATCAGCAATGCCGAGATTACCGAGTCTATCCAAGAGCTAGTTGAGCACGCTCTGCCACAGAGTGAAATAGAAAACCTCACACAGCTAACCTATTGTCGCAACACCTTTGGGTTGTCATTCCCGGTGCTTAAACTGGCTAAATCACCACGGCCAGAAGACATTCGCAGTGCAGCCAAAGATGCCAAAGAGCGAAACCGCTACTCCACCACTAAAGTGGCCCAGCGAGATGAAAAAACCTACGTGATTTGCACCCAATGGACAGACAGGCACCGCAATGCGTTTTGTCGTTGGCAAGCCATCTTTAGCTAACACGCAAAAAAACACAAAAAAAACTGATTATTAACGATTTAACTATATTTAGGCAGTATCAATGAACTTACAAGACAAAGAACAAAGCGCCAAACTCTCCAGTGCTATTTGGCGTATGGCAGATGACCTATGGGGTGATTTCAAACACACCGACTTTGCACGCATCATACTACCCTTTTTGCTACTGCGTCGTATTGAATGCGTGTTGGAACCCACCCGTGAGGAAGTGCGCAAGTTCTATCTGGCCGAGAAACAATCGGGCATTGACCTTGGTTTAGTGTTGCCAGAAGTTGCGGGATTCGCCTTTTACAACACCAGTGAATACAGCCTGGAAACCTTAGGCGCGTCAGATACAGGCGACAACCTAGAACACTACATCAGCCAGTTCAGCAAAAACGTTCGTACCATCTTTGATGAGTTCAAATTTGGTCAAACCATTGCCGATCTGGAAAAAGCCAAGCTGATTTACCGCATGGTGAGCTACTTTGCCAATCTCGACCTGCATCCTGATGTAGTATCTGATCGCGTATTGTCAGATGCCTATGAAGAGCTGATTTTTAAGTTCGCCAGCTCGGTTAATGAAAAGGCGGGGGAATTTATGACCCCGCGCGATGCCGTGCGTCTTGCCACCAAACTGGTGCTGGCAGCAGATGAAGATATCTTTAGTGAAAAGGGCGTGATCCGCACCATCTATGACCCAACCTGTGGCACGGGTGGCTTCCTTTCCGATGCCATCAGCCAAATTGAAGAGATGGGAAGCAGCGCCAAAGTAGTGCCTTTTGGTCAAGAGCTCGACCCCGCGACTCATGCTATGGCACTGACCAATATGATGATCCGTGGCTTTGATGCCGACAACATCAAACAAGGCAACACCCTATCAGACGATCAGTTACGTGCCGACAAGTTCCACTACGGCCTTGCCAACCCGCCATTTGGCATTAAATGGGATAAAGCCAAAACCGAAGTGACTAAAGAACACAAAAACCTTGGCTACGCTGGTCGTTTTGGCCCCGGTTTACCAAGTATCTCTGATGGCTCGATGCTGTTTTTGCTACACTTGGTATCAAAAATGGAAACGCCTGAAAACGGCGGTGGCCGCGTCGGTATCGTGCTCTCTGGTTCGCCACTGTTTAACGGTGATGCAGGCTCAGGCCCATCAGAAATCCGCCGCTGGCTGCTGGAACAAGACTTGGTAGAAGCAATTGTTGCTCTGCCAACTGATATGTTCTTCAACACGGGCATTGGCACCTACATTTGGATTTTGTCTAACCATAAAGACCCAAGACGCAAGGATCAGGTGCAACTAATTAACTTGGCAGACATCTGGACGCCAATGCGTAAGTCGCAAGGCAGTAAGCGCAAATATCTCAGTGATGAACAGATTGACGACATTGTCCGTGCATACGATGGCTTCGAAGCCAGTGACAACTGCCCAGCTTTTGAAAGCAAAGTGTTTAGCACCACCGATTTTGCCTACCGCAAAGTCACCATTCAGCGTCCGCTACGCGCCAAAGTTAATATTACTGAGAATGGTATCGCCCAGCTGAAAGACTTAGTGGCATTTCAAAAGCTCAAGCCGGGGCAACAAACCGCTTGGGTACAATACCTTACAGATAACCTTGGCCTTCAGCCTTATGAATGGGCTCATTTGGCAGCGAAACAAAATCACAATAAAGGTGACTTTGGTAAGTGCCCGAAAGCACTGGCTACGGCCTTAACTGCGCACTTTGTCAAAATTGATCCGCAGTTCGAGCCCGTACTGGATGATAAAGGCCAAGTGATTGCCGACCCGAAACTCAAAGATACCGAAAGCATTCCCTTTGCTCGCGATGTTGAAGATTACTTTGCGCAAGAGGTGCTGTCACATGTACCGGATGCCTTTATTGATCACTCAGTGCGTGATGAAAAAGATGGAGAAGTGGGCATTGTCGGTTATGAAATTAACTTTAACCGCTATTTCTACCAGTACGTGCCGCCACGCGAGTTGGGTGTGATTGACGGTGAGCTAAAGGCATGTGAAGCGCGCATTCAGGCATTGCTCAATGAGGTGGCGGAATGACTTTTCCAAGCTACGACTGTTTCAAAAGCATAGATGCAGACTGGCTCGGTAAAGTTCCGAGTCACTGGGAGGTTGTCCGTCTGAGATACCTCTTTAAGCGAGTAAAAAGAACGAACTGCCCAGAAAAAGAACTTCTTTCTGTCTATCGTGATTACGGGGTGATACCCAAAAATAGTCGTGATGATAACCACAACAAACCATCAGATGATCTCTCGCCTTATCAGTTAGTTGAATCTGGTGATTTGGTGATGAATAAGATGAAGGCTTGGCAAGGCTCTATTGCCATATCTGAATATGAGGGGATCGTAAGCCCTGCATACTTTGTCTATTCGTTTTCGGGTGTAGGCAAGAACTCCACTCACTCAAAATATGTTCACTATTTGCTACGAAGCCCAGCCTACATCACGCAATATATGGCACGCTCTAAGGGAATTCGAGTCAACCAATGGGACTTAGAGCCTGAGGCATTTGAGCACATAGAAGTTTTGCTTCCAACGATAGAGGAACAAAAAACCATTGCGACATTCCTTGATCGCGAAACCCAGCGCATCGACAGTCTGATCGAAGAAAAACAGAACTTTATCAAGCTGCTCAAAGAAAAACGCCAAGCGCTGATCAGCCATGTGGTGACTAAGGGGCTTAACCCCAATGTGGAAATGCAGGACTCTGGCATTGAGTGGATTGGGCAAGTGCCGAAGCATTGGAGTGTATGTAAGTTAAGCTATCGCTATGAAGTGCTCTTAGGAAAAATGCTGGACGAAAAAAAAATAACAAAACGCCATTTAGGTAATTATCTACGTAATACTGATGTCCAGTGGGGAAAGATCAACACTCAAAATCTACCAGCTATGGACTTTAAACCAAGTGAAATAGAAAGATATCAGGTATTAAAAGGTGATCTCTTAATCTGTGAGGGAGGTGAAGTTGGTAGATGCGCGATTTGGAAAAATGAGCATTCTTGTTTTTATCAAAAAGCCCTGCATAGAGCTAGACCATTACAGACTGAAAAAGACTCAACAAACTTTTTATTTTACGTCATTTCTGATGCAGTAAATCAAAAACGTTTTGAAAGTGCTTCAAATAAAGCAACGATTGCTCATTTACCCGCAGAAGCACTAAGAAAGTATGTTTTTGCGTTTCCGCCACTAAACGAGCAAATAGAAATATCAACTTTTTTAGACGCTCAACACACTATTATAGAAACATTAATCGAAGAAGTTAGCCTATCAATTGAGTTACTAAAAGAACACCGTACATCGCTGATCAGCGCATCGGTAACAGGGAAAATCGACGTCAGGGAGGCGGTGTAATGGCAGCACATCACGAAGTGCATTTTGAACAATATATTACCGAGCAGTTGGTGAACAATGGCTGGAAAGAAGGCCATTCCAACCACTATGACCAGCAGCGCGCCATTTACCCGCAAGATGTCATGGGTTGGGTAAAAGCCACCCAACCTGATGCCTGGCACAAACTGAATAAACTGCATGGTGCGAATGCCGAGCAGGTGCTGTTGGAGCGCTTAGAAAAAGCACTTACCAGTAAAACAGGTGGCACCATTAATGTGTTGCGTAAAGGCTTTACCATTGCAGGTTGCGGCACCATTTCCATGGGCCAACGCAAACCCGAAGATGCGCGTAATGAAGAGCGTATTGCCCGTTATGAGCACAACATTTTGCGCGTGGTGCGCCAACTGAAATATTGCCCGACCCGCGAGTGGGAAATTGACTTGGTGTTCTTTATCAACGGACTACCCGTTGCCACCGCAGAGCTAAAAACCGATTTCACCCAGTCGATAGAATCGGCCATTGCGCAGTACAAGCAAGACCGATTGCCAGTTGACCCAAAAACCAAGCGCAAAGAGCCGCTGTTAACCTTTAAACGCGGTGCAGTGGTACATTTTGCCATGTCTGATACAGAAATCGCCATGGCGACCAAACTGGCGGGAGAAAATACCTATTTTCTGCCCTTCAATAAAGGTCATGACGGCTCTAGCTCTGATTTACCCGTGCATATCAACTTGCCCGGTGAAGACGGCGAATACCCGGTTAGCTATTTCTGGCAAGAGATCGCCCAAAAAGATAACTGGCTGCGCATCTTCTACAGCTTCGTGTATGTCGAAACTAAAGAAGTCGCCGATAGCAATGGCAAAGTTCAGCGCAAAGAGACGCAGATTTTCCCCCGTTATCATCAGCTTGATGCGGTAAACAAGATAATTGACGATGCCCGCCAGAACGGTGCTGGTATGCAGTATCTTTGTGAGCACAGCGCAGGCTCAGGCAAAACCTCGACTATAGCCTGGACGGCCCATGATTTGATCCGCTTGCGTAGCACCGATGGTAAAGCGGTCTTTAAATCCGTAATCATTGTGACCGACCGCACCGTGTTGGATTCGCAGTTGCAAGATGCGGTGCAACAGCTCGATCATCAATATGGGGTGATCAAGGCGATTGACCGCGAAAAGAGCAGCGAGTCGAAATCAAAGCAACTGACTGAAGCGCTGCTAACAGGCACGCCGATCATTGTTGTTACCATCCAAACCTTCCCGTATGCGTTAGAAGCAATTCTGACCAATCAATCTTTGGCACAAAGTAACTTTGCAGTGATCATTGATGAGGCACATACCTCACAAACTGGCTCTACAGCCAAAGGTTTACGCGCAGCGCTCACGCTAAACCTGAGCCCTCAAGAGTTGGAACAAATGAGTATTGAGGACATTCTTACTAAGGTGCAAGAAGCGCGTGCCATGCCCAAGAACGTCTCGCACTTTGCTTTTACAGCAACACCCAAGCACAGCACTAAGATGCTGTTTGGTCGCCCGAAAGACCCTAGCCAGCCAGTGTCAGATGAAAACAAACCAGAATCGTTCCACCTCTACACCCAACGTCAGGCCATTGATGAGGGCTTTATTCTCGATGTGCTGGAGAATTACACCCACTACGATACGGCTTACAAAATAGGTGAGAACAATCTGGATGAGAAGCGCGTAGACAGCAAACAAGCCCGTCGCGCTTTGGCGCGTTGGATGTCACTGCACCCAACCACTGTCAGCCAAAAAGTCGAATTCATTATTGAGCACTTCAAAGCCAATATCGCTCACCTTCTGGAAGGTGAAGCCAAAGCCATGGTGGTCACATCTGGCAGGCCGCAGGCGGTGAAATACAAGCTTGCCTTTGATAAGTACATTAAAAAGCATGGTATCGAAGGTATTCAAGCCTTGGTTGCCTTCTCAGGCAAAGTGCCCGGAAAAGATTTGGGTGATGAAGACAGCCAAGACCCACTAGGGATTGATTTCGACAAAGAGTACACCGAGTACAACTTAAATCCCGACACACATGGGGCAGATCTGCGCCACGAGTTTGAGAAAACCGACTATCGCGTCATGTTAGTCGCCAACAAGTTCCAAACGGGCTTTAACCAACCAAAGCTGGTTGCCATGTATCTGGATAAGAAGATCTCAGATGTAGAAGCGGTGCAAACCCTGTCCCGCTTAAACCGCACCTACCCAGGCAAAGACACAACCTACGTGATTGATTTTGCCAATGAGCCGCAAACCATTCTCAATGCGTTCAAAAAGTACGACAAAGGTGCGCAGCTCAATGAAGTGCAGGATGTGAACGTTATCTATGACATCAAAGAGATTCTGGATGAGCAAAGCATCTACAACCATCAAGATTTAGAGTTGTTTAAGCAAGCGCGTGGTAAATCGATTCTCGGCCAGGCACCCGACAAAAAATCACACGCACACAAGAAGCTGCTTGCCGCCACGCAGCGCCCTACCGATGTGTTCAACGTTAAGCTCAAAGAGCTAGTTGATGCTGCAAACCATTGGGACCTGCAATACAACAAAGCGCACCTTGCGGGTGATGAGAAAGCGGCGAGCTACGCAGAATCGCAACGCAGCGAGTTCACCAAGCAGCGCGAAGCTCTGATGCGTTTTAAATCGGATTTAGCTCGATTTGTGAAGCACTACAGCTATATGGCGCAATTGATTGAGTTTGGTGATCCTGAACTGGAAAACTTTGCCGCGTTTGCCCATTTGCTATCACGTCGATTGAAAGGGGTTACACCAGAAAACATCGACCTCAGTGCTCTGGTGTTAGAGAAATTTAAAATCAAGTATGACAAAGAGCCGCTTCCAACAGCGGTGAATCAGGTACTTGAACCTATCCGCCCCAATTACAACGACCCAACCGACCGTGAACAGGCGTTTCTTGCCGATATCATTCGCCGCCTCAATGAACTGTTTGGCGATGTCGGCGATGAACCTGGCCGCCGAAACTTTGCCAACGGTACGATCACCCGTGTAACGGAAAACCCGATTGTGGTTGAGCAGGTAGAAAAGCACGACAAGTCGATAGCCCTCAAAGGCGACTTGCCTCAAGCGGTGAAGCAAGCCGTTGTCCAAGCTCTGCTCAAAGAAGGTGATATTGCCCGAACGCTACTCAAAGACCCACAGGTAATGGCAAGTTATGTTGAACTGATTTTTGACATGATGAAGCAAAATAGCAGCATTAATGAATAGAGAACGCTTGGGTAACTAAGGGCTCTATGCGTAAAACGTTAAGTAATGAGATAAGAAATGACCTATCGCGACGAAGACCTGAAACTGGCTAGAGCTCAGGCAAGAGAAATATGGAAGATAATTGATTATGTTCGAGGGGCATCTCCTATATCGAACTATCGTTCATTAGCCTATTCAATTTTCTTTATACGTTATCTCCAATCCAATACAGGTCAGCATTTTGAGGCACCAAGGTTCGATTCTTTTAATGTTATTGCTCGTTACTCTTATGAGTTGGTTGAGCATGCTGTTCATCTAGGATTAATTCATCGCGATGTGTCCAATTTTCTGTTTGATTATTTAGAAAATACATTTCGTTCATTCGACAACATTAATGAGTCTTTTGTTCGTCATGTAATCAGAGATGGGCTATTAAATGGAAGCTCTTCCATAGCGTCACTTTCCCTATCTGAATTAAATTTGCTCTTTGCTGAGAATGAAGGCAAATCAGGGGGCGAATTTTACACTCCCAAAGATGTAAACCACTTGGTCACAGCGCTAGGTTTGCGCTATCAACCAAAGTCAGTGTGCGACCCATTTGCAGGGGCTGGAAACACAGCATTTTCTTTTTCCAATGTAAGCAAAGAAAGATTTTGTATAGATACTCAAGAAGTCAACAAGGACGCTTATTTTCAAATAATAATAAGTCGAGTAGTCAGGGGGATAAAAGGTAGAGATTTTTTTGGTGACTCCTTATCGAATCCCATCTATCAGAAAAATGAATACGACCTAATTGTTTCCTTTCCACCTTTTGGAATGAAAATCCCCAAATCATCTCGGGAAGAGATTTACCATTCAATGGGGAATGAGTGGCTAGACGTAGCCAGCATTCTGCCAGAAAGTAGAAGTGATTGGTTTATAACGTTATCAATGCTGTCAGCCCTTACTGTGAGAGGTAAGTTGTTAGTTGGTATGTCTCTAGGGGCCTTAACGAGAACAGGCTCTGAAGCCAAAGTTCGCGAATATTTAGTGTCTCAAGGAGTTATTGAACAGGTCATTTTATTACCGAAAAACATCCACTACTCGACGTCAATTCCGACAGTGCTTCTTGTCCTCAATTCAGTGGGCGAAAATCATAACCACAGAAGCGTCAAGTTTGTCGATGCTTCGTTGTTTTATGAGCCAGCTCGAGGTCGAAATGTTCTCTCACCCGACAATATAACTGCAATTGTTGAGGCTTGTGACAATGACGGCCGATTTAGTATTAGCTTGTCCCGTGGGCAGATAGCAGAAAGACAATTTAACTTAGACCCTTCTCTTTACGTACGCAAAGACCTCAAAGTTAGTGAAGTTTCTGTAAGCAACTTTAGGGGATACACGGATTTTAAAGTGCCAATGCATTCTTCTCTGAATGTCTTGGTTGGTGAAAATGGTGCCGGTAAAACTTCAATTTTAGAAGCGGTGGCTTGTGGTCTTGGTCCTTTTCTTACCGCTATGCCTGATGCAAAGGGAAAGCTGATAAAAAAATCGGATATTCATGTTAGTTCAAACGGGGTTGCGAGCCATGCTCGTATAGCGATTGAGACAACATCAAGTTTGAGTTGGGACCTTGTCGCTAAGGGGGCGGGGACTTCAGAGCCTCCGAAGATGGGAACGGCAGCATTAACTGGCTATGCCAGTCAGTTGGTTGATAGCCAATCTGAGTTTCCATTGATCGCCTACTATGGAACAAGTCGCGCCCTCACCCCAACAAGTTCTAAAGTAGCAATAAATCCCTTCGAAAAAGATATTCGTGGCGAAGGTTATGACTCTGCTCTTGATGCTAAGGTGAACTACGGCATTATAAAAAACTGGTTCTCGAAAATTGAAGTAGATGAACTTAGAAAGCGTGATGAGCTAAAAGAACACAAGTTTATCCATCCGGCGAAGAGACTTATCTCTGAAGCTGTTTATCAGATTGTAGAGCGAGCAACGAGCATAGAATTTGAAAAAAACAGCAATGATGTTGTGGTGCATTGGAAAAATGAGAAGGATGAGTGTGTACAGCTTACCTTAGAGCAGCTAAGCGAAGGCTATAGAAATATGGTCGCTTTAACGATCGACTTAGTACGACGTGCCTATTTACTTAACCCTGCCAGTAATAACCCATTAGCAGTGAATGGGATTGTTCTAATCGATGAAATTGAGCTTCACCTACACCCAAGATGGCAGCAGAAAGTTCTAAGTGATCTTACAAGCTTGTTTAAGAACGTCCAATTTATTGTTACTACGCATAGTCCTCAAGTACTTACCACTGTTCATGCAGAATCAATCCGAATTGTTTCTGCCGATGAAAGTGAAGCAAAACTATTAACAGGAACTAGTACTTATGGCTCTGAAAGTACAAGAATGTTGGAGGACGTCTTGGGAGGCAATATTCGACCTCAACACATTGATATTGTCAAAAAGCTAAATCGTTACACGGAATTGGTAGAAGCTGATCAATGGGATACCGATGAAGCTTTAGAGCTTAAAACTGTTCTATATCGATGGGGTGGGCAGACAGAAGCTGAACTTCAAAGATTGGAAACTGATATTCGTATTCGTGAGTTTGAGCGAGACAATGAAAACGATCAATAAAGGAGTAGAGCCGAATCGGCTAGGTGTATTTAGAGCAGCAAACCCTGATGCTTTATGGGAAAAAGATAATAAAAATAAGGAATTGACTAAAGAAGCTTTTCGTTGCTGCGACGCAAGGTACCAGGAAACACAGCAACAGTTACGGACAGATCAAGGCAATTTATGCGCGTATTGTGAGCAAGACTTATTGTCTGGAACCAACGGCTCTTTGGATGACTGTCGTATTGAGCATTTTCATCCAAAATCGAAACGTGATCTGGGAGAGCCTAACTGGGGTTTGACGTGGGACAATTTATTAGTCGTTTGTTGCGGTGGAAATCAAAGTAAAGTTGCTGAGCCTGAGCAGAGATTCGATACTGACCGGAATAACTATTCATGTGATGTACCTAAAGGTGACAAAATTCTGGATACGATTATCTTCAACCCACTAAATTTAACTCACCACAACATCTGGAAGTTTTCTCGAACTACGGGTCAAATAGATGTAAATGAGAGTACTTGTGAAGTTCAGGGGGTAGACGCTGAAATGGCGCGCCAAACAATTAAAGAACTAAATTTAAATTCTCCACGGTTAATGCGGGCTCGAAAAATGATTCTTGAAGACCTCAACAGTCGAATCACAGAAAGAATGAAGCTTGGTCAAACGATAGAGCAAGCTCGTAGCTCATTAGCCGCATCTGTACTTAGGAAAAATAGAGCTGGAGACTGGCCATCTTTTTTTAGTGTGACTCGATTTTACTTAGGTAAGCAAGCTGAACGCATTTTAGTTCATCCACTTTAAATAATATTGATCTGTTTAGTTTCAACCATCAGACAAAGTACCTCTTTAGAGTTACCACACAGGAGGGATCTTTACTGAATAATCAAAGTATCATCCTCATAGATGAAAAAATAAGTGATGATTTTGGCGCTTTTGCTAAGTTAACTTAGAGAATTGCAGATTTAAAGGTATTTTGGTAAATGAGAGTCATTATAGGCATAGCTCTTCACTCAAGCTTGCACCAATCCGCGGCATATCCACAAAATGACCGTCGACAATAGGGAAGTTGGTGTCGAGCATACAGAGGTGTATTTACAGCATTTGACGACTGGGGATATGCGAGAAACTCATTATTTAAGCATCAATTTTTCTAATTCGAATAGATTTTCATAACTCAAAATAGAGTATTTAATCTAACCAATAATGGGGCATAAATATCTTAGCTTGTCAGCGCCATATCTTGTGATCACCAAGCGATTCTGTCGTACCTTAATTACCAAGCGACTTTGTCGTTAGCCTAATTACCGAGGGAAATTGACGG
>MDTG01439484.1_pt1 | contig 11348 bp, 9 predicted proteins | sample 811421 | NCBI WGS metagenome assembly MDTG01 (sample SAMN05326645, study PRJNA326480) | marine metagenome | isolation source: seawater | place: Pacific Ocean: South East | collected 2011
CGGGCTCTCCTCGGCGGCGGTCTCCTCCGTCGGGGGCTCCTCGGCGGCGGTCTCCTCCGTCGGGGGCTCCTCGGCGGCGGTCTCCTCCGTCGGGGGCTCCTCGGCGGCCGTCTCCTCCGTCGAGCTCTCCTCGGCGGCCGTCTCCTCCGTCGGGGTCTCCTCGGCGGCGGTCTCCGCCGCGTCTTCGGGTCGTGACGAGTCGCCCGCGCTCACTCGACGCCCTTCTTGGAGACCCGCACGGCGCACTTCTTGTAGTCAGGCTGCTTCGAGAAGGGGTCGTGCGCTTCCAAGGTCAAGAGGTTGACCTGAGCGCGCTCGTCGAAGAAGGGCACGAACACGCTGCCTCGCGCCGGCTTGGCCCGCCCGTCGACCCAGGCCGGGAGCTCGATCCGTCCCCGGCGCGTCTCGAGGACCACCGTGTCGCCGTTGCTGATCCCCCGCTCGCGGGCGTCGTCGGGGTGCAGCTCGGCGTAGGCGCCGGGCATGGCGCGGCTGAGCTGCGGGACGCGACGGGTCATGGTCCCCGAGTGCCAGTGCTCGAGGACGCGCCCCGTGCAGAGCCAGAAGTCGAACTCCTCGTCGGGGGACTCGGGCGGCGGCACGTAAGGCCGGAACCAGATCAGCGCTTTGTCGTCGTTGGTCTTGGAGTGATAGAACTGGATCCCCTTGCCCTTCTCCACGAAGGGGTCGTAGCCCTCGACGAAGCGCCAGCGGGTCTCGCGCCACTGGCCGGGCTTGGTCTCGACGACCGGCCAGCGCATGCCGCGCTCCTGGGCGAGCACGTCGTAGGGCGCGACGTTCTTGTGCTTGAGATGCGTGAAGGGCCGGTATTCCTCGAACAGGCGCCGGTCCACGTTGACCTCGTAGTAGCGCTCCCACTCCCAGATCGGGACGGTCTTCCCCGCCTCGTCGGTGGTCTCGAAGATGAACTTGCCCTCCGTGTCCTTCATGCCGGGGTGGCCGAGCTCGAGCAGGCGGTGGGCGACGGCGATCGTCTGCCAGCAGTCGTCGCGGGCCTCGCCGGGGGGCTCGACCATCTTGAACCACTGCTGGGTCCGCCGCTCGGAGTTGCCGAACACGCCGTTCTTCTCGACCCACATGGCCGAGGGCAGGACCAGGTCGGCGAGCTCCGTCGTGCGCGTCGGGTAGACGTCGCTCACGATCAGGAACTTGTCCTCGAGCCCTTGCTTGGCCCGGAACAGCTTCTCGAGGTTGGGCAGGGTCTGGCCCGGGTTGGTGACCTGAACCCAGATCGTGCCGATGTCCCCGCCCTTGTCGGTCGGGGTGCAGAAGCTCTCGAACATCTTGACGGTGTGGTAGCCCGGCTTGGGGTTGATCCGCCCCGCCGGGACGCCCCACAGCTCCTCGCACTGGGCGCGGTGCTTGGCGTTCATGACCACGCGCCCGCCCGGGAGCGCGTGGGCGAGGGTGCCCACCTCGCGCACCGTCCCGCAGGCCGCGGGCTGTCCGGTCAAGCTCTGGGGGCCGTCCCCGGGCTTGCCCCAGTGCCCGCTGAGGAGGTGCACCGCGTGGACCAGGTTGTTGATCGCCGTCCCCTGGGTGTGCTGGTTCATGCCCATGCACCACAGGCTGACGATCCTCAGCTTGGGGTTGGCGAAGAGCTCGCCGAGGAGGCGCAGCTGCTCGACCGGCACCCCGGAGAGCTCGGCGACCTTCTCGGGGGTGTAGTCCTCGAGCGCCTTGCGGTAGTCCTCGAAGCTGATCGGCTTGCCCCACAGGTCCGCCGGCGAGTTGTCTCCGCGGAAGTTGCAGTGCTTGCGCACGAACTCCTTGTCGTAGGCGTCCTTCGCCAGCAGCTGCTGGGCGATGCAGTTCGCGATCGCGAGGTCGGTCTGCGGCTTGAAGACCAGCACGTCGTCGGCGTGCTCGGAGGTGCGCGTGTGGCGCGTGGTCAGGTCCACCAGCCGCACGGTCTCGCCGCGCGAGCGCCGGTCCATGAGGCGGCTGAACAGGATCGGGTGCATCTCAGCGGGGTTGTTGCCCCACAGGATCGTCACGTCGCAGGCCTCGAGGTCGTCGTAGCAGCTGGCGGGCTCGTCCACCCCGTAGGTGCTCAAGAACCCGGTCACGGCGGAGGCCATGCAGAGGCGCGCGTTGGGGTCGATGTGATTGTTCCCCAGGCCGGCCTTCATGAACTTCTGCGCGGCGAAGCCCTCGGGGATCGTCCACTGCCCCGAGCCGTAGAAGGCGAAGCGCTCGGGGGCGGCCATGATCCGGGTCGCGATCGCCTCGATCGCCTCCTTCCAGGAGACCGGGACGAGCTCCCCCTCCTTGCGCAGCAGCGGCTGGGTCAGGCGGTCCTCGCCGTAGAGGATCCCGCCGACGTGATAGCCCTTCACGCACAGGAGGCCCTTGTTCACCTCGGCCTGAGGGTCTCCTGCGACGGCGACGATCTTGTCGTCCTTGACCCCGACCTGGACGTGGCAGCCCGTGCCGCAGAAGCGGCAGGGCGCCTTGTTCCACTCGACCCCCGGGATCCGCGGCGGGCCCGGCGCCGTCGGCAGCCTCCGCCCGGCGGGGTCCTGCGCGAGGCCGACCCGGCCGGCCACGGCCGCCGAGGCGGAGGCCAGCGCTGAGAGTTGCAGGAACTTGCGGCGATCCACAGAGGCCTCCTAGGACCCAGCGCTGAGGCTGGTCGCGGTCCGCTCCTCGACGAGGTCGGACGGGGGGGCGGGCGAGAACACGACGTTCAGGACCTCGACGAACTCCACCCCAGGCAGCGAGCTGAGCCAGCGCCAGCAGGCCTTGTTCTCGCGCTCGCTCTCGGTCACGAGGGAGAGCGGCAGGTAGAGCTGCGTCTGCTCACCGGCGAGGAAGGCTGCGTGGGTCCGAATGTCGGCGAGCGCTCGAGCGCTGAGCTCGGCCTCAGCGCTGAGGTGAACGACGAGGGAAGAGACGGGCATCCATGCTCCTGAAGCGAAGGGAGGGGGCCCTGTGCAACTCCCGCGCCGTTCGCGCGTCGCTCAGCGAGCTCGACCGATCGCCCTGCCTGCACGCGACTTACCCCCTCCCCAAGGCAGCCCCCTATCTGGATCTGGATGTCTCGATTGGGTGACTCCTCGCCGCAAGTACCACGCTCCTGTGACTGGCCTGGACCGAGCTAGCTGGACTTGGGGCAGGCCCTCTGCTTGCGGATCGACCGCGACCGCCTCCTAGGCCCCAAGCACACCTCAGGTGTTCGTGTCCGTGAAACCCCGCTTCGTGCTGATCCCCCTCGGCGTCCTCGGCCTCGCGCTCCTGCTCTGGCCGAGCTCCGCTCCCGCCGAGTCCCCCGACCCCTCTCCGACGCCGGTCGCGGCGCCGAGCCGACACCCGGTCTCGATCGCGGCGCCGACTCCTCCGCGCGTCTCGACCCGGACCGCGACGGGCGAGCGCCTGGAGGTCCAGTGCTCGCTCTGCCACTCGAGCCGCGAGCCGAACCCCGCCAACCGCGCCGAGCTGCTCGACGACTTCCACCAGGGCCTGAGCTTCGCGCACGGCCAAGTCGGTTGCCTGTCCTGTCACGACGCGCGCGACTACGACCGGCTCCACCTCGCCGACGGGACCCCGCTCACCTACGAGCGCACCATGGACCTGTGCGGCCAGTGCCACGGCCCTCAGCGGCGGGACTACGAGCGCGGCGCCCACGGCGGCATGCGCGGCTACTGGGACCTCACGCGCGGCGGGCGCGCCCGCAATCACTGCGTGGACTGCCACGACCCGCACGCCCCGGCCTACCCCAAGGTCCGGCCCGTGTTCACGCCCCTCCGAGACAACGCAGGGAAGCACTAGATGCCCAAGCGACTCCCTACCGCCGACCCTCCCGCCGACGCCGGCGTCAGCCGGCGGACCGCCCTCAAGGCGGTCGGCGCGACCCTGGGCGCCGCGGCCTTCGCTCGCGCGGCGGCCCCCCTCGTCGAGTGGAGCCAAGACCTCAGCGTCGATCAGTTCGTGCAAGCGCACTACCGCGAGCTGAGCCGCGAGGACCTCGCCGAGGTCCTGCGGCGTCACGAAGCCGAGACCAAGGAGGACTACGGCGCCGAGGTCACGATCAGCGACCACCGCCCGCTCGAGGGGACCAAGTTCGGCTACGCGCTGAACCTCAGCATCTGCGTCGGCTGCCGCCGCTGCGCTCAGGCCTGTCACGAAGAGAACAACCACGACCGCGCGACCCAGAACTCCTACATTCGGGTCCTCGAGATGAAGAAGGGCTCCCTCGACCTCGAGACCGGCAACGCGCACTACGACCACCCGGTCCCGACCGACGAGACCTTCTACATGCCGGTCCAGTGCCAGCAATGTGACAACCCGCCCTGCGTCTCGGTGTGCCCCGTCGAGGCCACCTGGAAGGAGGACGACGGGATCGTGGTCGTCGACTACGACTGGTGCATTGGCTGTCGCTACTGCGAGGCCGCCTGCCCCTACCACGCGCGCCGCTTCAACTGGAAGAAGCCCGAGCTGCCGCCCGAGGAGATCAACCCCAACCAGAGCTACCTCTCCAACCGAATCCGTCCTCAGGGCGTGATGGAGAAGTGCACCTTCTGCCTGCACCGCACCCGAGAGGGGCGCCTGCCGGCCTGCCTCGAGGCCTGCCCGACGGGCGCCCGGGTGTTCGGCAACCTGCTCGACCCCGACTCCGAGATCCGCTGGGTCCTCGAGAACAAGCGGGTGTTCGTGCTCAAGGAAGAGCTCGGCACGAAGCCCTCCTTCTTTTACTTCTTCGACAACTGAGAGCCGAGCCTCGTCCATGACTTCGTCGGCCCCGTCCGCCCTCCCCTCTCGAGACCCCGAGCCCCCCGGCGCGCAGGAGCCAGGGCACCGGATCAGCTACCCGCGCTTCCTGCTCCGCTCGCTCTGGCTCGCGACCGACGGGCCGCCGCTCTTCTACGGGTGGATGTTCCTCCTGACCGCGATCGCCCTGGTCGGGTTCGGCGCCTGGGCGACCCAGGTCCGCGACGGCATGACCCTGACCGCCATGAGCGACCACGTCTCGTGGGGGCTCTATATCGCGAACTTCACCTTCGCCGTCGGCCTCGCCGCGGGCGGAGTGATGATGCTGATCCCGGCCTACCTCTACAAGCAGGTCGAGATGAAGAACCTCGCGATCGTCGGCGAGCTGCTCGCCGTGGCCGCGATCGTGATGTGTCTCCTCTTCGTGACCGTGGACCTCGGGCGCCCGGATCGCTTCTGGCACATGGCGCCGGGGATCGGACGCTTCAACTGGCCGATCTCGATGCTGACCTGGGACGTGATCGTCCTGAACGGTTACCTGCTCTTGAACCTGCACGTGTGCGGCTACACGCTCTACTCGCGCTTCCTCGGCAAGAAGCCGAACCCCAAGTGGTACGTCCCCTTCGTGTTCCTCTCGATCGGATGGGCGATCTCGATCCACACCGTGACGGCCTTCCTCTACTGCGGCCTGGGCGGGCGCCCCTTCTGGAACACGGCGCTCCTCGCGCCGCGCTTCCTCGCCTCCGCCTTCGTCTCCGGCCCGGCCTTCTTGATCGTGTCGCTCTTGATCGCCAAGCGCTTCGCGGACCTCGAGGGCGTCGAGGGCCCGGTCCGGACTTTGACGGGGATCCTCAAGGTCGTGGTCCCGATCAACATCCTGATGGTCGCCTCCGAGGTGTTCACCGAGTTCTACACGGGCGGCTCGCACACCAGCTCCGCGATCTACCTCTACTTCGGCCTCCACGGCCACAGCGGGCTCGTCCCCTGGATCTGGAGCTCGATCGCGCTGACCGCCTTCGCGACCCTCGTGCTCTTCCTCCCCCGCACCCGCGAGGACCCCCGCCTCCTTGTTGGCGCCTGCGTGGCGCTCTTCGCCGCGATCTGGATCGAGAAGGGCATGGGACTGATCATTCCCGGGTTCATCCCCAGCACCCTGCACGAGGTCGTCGAGTACGCGCCTTCGCTGGTCGAGTGGCAGATCACGGCGGGGGTGTGGGCCTTCGGACTGATGGTCTTCACGATCGCGCTCAAGATCGCGCTCCCGATCCTGCGCGGTGAAGAGACCCTGACCACCAGCGCCAGCCAAGCCCCCGACGCCACCCATGCCTGAGGAGGTGCCTGAGGGAGGACCTGGGAGCGCGGAGCACTCCCCGCGCTCCAGCTCGCCCCTCGAGCGCCCCGCCGTCCTGGTGAGCGCCCTGCTGGGCTTCACCCTCCTGGTGGTCGTCCCGAGCGCCCTGCTCACCCACTGCGCGCTCCGCAGCGTCCGCAAGCCGACGCCGCCGGCCACCCCGAGCGCGGCCGCCAGCCCGCAGCTCACCCCTCCCGCGCTGGCCCGCTCTGAGCGCTACGAGCTGGGGGCCGTCGCGAGCGTGGGCACGCCCAGCGCGCAGACCGGCTGGGTCCTCCCCCCGCGGACGAGCCCCAGCTGGGATCAGGTCCAGCTGCCCCCTCGACCCGCGGCCGGCGCGGCCCTGCTCCACAGCGGACGCGCCCTGGCGCAGCGCCTGTGCGCCTCCTGTCACGGGGCCGAGGGCCGCGGCGACGGGGTCCTCGCCGCCGACCTCGTCCGCCCCCCGCGCGACCTGAGCGCGCCGCTGCGGACCCGCGATCGCTCGGGCCCTCCCAGCGGAGACGAGGTGTTCCGCAGCCTGAGCGCGGGCGCCCCGCGCCAGGGCATGCCCTCTTTCGCCCACCTGCCGGCCGAGGAGCGCTGGGCCCTGAGCACCTGGGTCCTCTCGCTCCAGCCCGACTCGGCGCCGGCGGAGCGCCGCCCCCAGCCGCTCCCCCCGCGGCCTGCCGGTGAGCCGGACCTGCACCTCGGCCAGGACGTGTTCCGCGCCAGCTGCTCCGCCTGCCACGGGGCCGCGGGTCGAGGGGACGGGCCTTTGGCCGGGTCCCTCCGAGACGCCTCGGGGGCGCCCTGTCCCCCGCCCGACTTGACCCAGGGCGCCGAGGTCCTGCGCGGCGGAGCGCGCGTCGAGGACCTGGCGCGCACGATCCTGCTCGGCCGCGCCGGGACGACCATGGCCGGCACGCCGCTCCCGCCCGCGCAGCTGTGGGCGGTCGCGGCCTACGTCCAGCAGCTGGGCGTCGTGGGGCGCTCACGCAGGGCGCGGGACTGGAACGCTTTCTTCTCCAGCTGGCGCCCCCTGGAGCAGGTCGAGGGCGCCGTGGCCGCGGACGCGAGCCGCTTCAACGCGCGCCTCTCCCGCCGCTGGCGCAAGGTCCCCGCCGGCCGCCCGGCCAGCTGCCTCGGCTGCCACGAGGGCCTGAGCGAGATCGCGAGCGGCACCATGCAGCGAGCGCTCGAGGCCTTCGGCGCAGGTCGCCCCGCGGGGGCCTGCGTGGTGTGCCACGAAGGGAACCCCGCCGCGCGGACCAAGTCCGAGGCCCACGCCGGCCTGATCGGCAACCCGGGCAGCCTGTGGGCCACGAGCGTCGGGGCCGGCTGCGCCAAGTGCCACTCGGCGCCCGGGGACCTGCGCTCGCTCCACGGCGAGCCGCTCCCTGAGCCCGCAGGTGGGCGCCTGATGCACGTCCGCTCGCGCCAGACCGACCCCAGCGGCGCCACCAGCGGTCACTACACCTACCGCGTCCAGCGCTCGCTCATGGCCCAGGAGACCGGCAAGGTCCTGCTCTTGACCTCCTCGGTCGATCTGGCCGACCCGGCGCAGCCGACCTACAGCGACTTCCCGCTGGTCGGTAACCACCGCCCCGAGCCCTGGGTCGGGAGCTCGGCCTACCGCTCGCTCGTCTCTCGCGGGCTCGAGTCGGGCTACCTGCAGCGCCTGGACCAAACCCAGGGCGTCCCGACCTTCGAGCGCGCGGTCGAGCTCTGCACGGGCGACGAGTTCGCGCTGGGGAGGGCGGCCCTGGTCGACTACGGGCGGAAGAACTGCTTCCGCTGCCACGTGTGGGGCGAGGGCAAGGCGGCCCGCCTCGAGCACCGCTCCTCGGGCTGCTCGGCCTGCCACGTGGTGTGGGGCGGCTCGGGGGTCTATGAGGGTCGCGACCGGACGATCCCGCGTCGCCGCGCGGGCCACCCTCAGCGCCACCGCCTGGTCATGACGCCCCCCGACTCGCAGTGCAACCACTGCCACACGCGCAACCCCTACACCGAGCACAGCGAGCCGCACCAGATCGCCGGCATGGGCTGCGTGGATTGCCACACCTCGATCGACATGCACGGAGACGGCAACGTCTACCCCTCCATGGAGCACCAAGTCGAGGTCCGCTGCGAAGACTGCCACGGGACGAGCGAGCGACGCCCCTGGGAGCTCCCCCTGGGATACGGGACGCCCCTCAGCGAGGGCGCGCCCAGGGACGCTGCGGGTCGCGGGACCTACGGCGAGGGGCGCCACCTCCTCAGCAACCGAGGCAACCCGCGCCGCAACTGGACCCGGGTCGGGGACAAGGTGGTGATCGAGTCCTTCTTGACCGGGAAGAAGCACGAAGCCCCGCTCCTGCCGCGGCGCCCCGCCCCCGCGGCCGCGGGCCAGCCGGGCTGCGCGGCGGGCACCCCCGGGCACGAGGAGGTGTCCTGCTCGCTCTGCCACAACCGCGCCGCGCCGCGCTGCACCGAGTGCCACATGGACTACTCGCGCAGCAGAGCCGGACAGGACTGGCTCTTGAGCGCGCTGGCCTACGACCCCCGCAGCGCGCGCCAACGCGACGTGTTCACGCCGGGGACGGTGAGCTTCACGGCCGAGGCCAAGGGGAGCGTCCCCTTCGGCCCGCCGGACACCCGCCGCGACCGCGCCAACCGCTGGGCCCCGCGCGAGCCGGGCTGCGAGGTCAGCATCCGCTACGTCGAGCGGGGCCGGTTCAAGAGCGTCTACCGCCCCCGCTTCAACCCGGGCAGCCCCTCCTACCCGCCGATCGTCGCCAACACCCACCCCCATGAGAACGCGCTCCCTCCCCGGACCTGCGCGGAGTGCCACCCCGAGGGGCCTCAGGGAGGCGTCCGGCTCTTCGGAGACGTCCAGCCGGACCGCGGGGACTGGTGGCGAGCCGCGCGCCCCGGCGACGCCAGCCAGCGGGCCCGCGCTCGCTGGCGACGCTGAGGAGGTTCATGAGCGTGAAGACGAGTGCGCCCTGGCAGCGGCTGAGCTCCGAGGAGCTGGAGGAGAGAGTCCGCGCGGCCCTGGCGGAGAACGCCAGCTATCGCGACCGCGACGAGCCCGTGCTCGGGGTCCCGGGGACCGTCCTCGATCGGCGGGTGTTCTACGACGCCCCCTTCCTCGAGCACGCCCCCTTCCTCTCCTGCATGCTCGAGAACCCCAACCACATTGGCTGCCACACCCTGGGCCTCTCGGAGCCGATCTTCCCCGGGACCCAGGCGCTCGAGGTCGAGGTCGTTCGGGTGTGCGCCGAGGAGCTCCTCGGCGCGGACCCCGGGACGGTGGACGGCTACGTCGCTACGGGCGGGACCGAGGCGAACATTCAAGCCCTGTGGGTGTTCCGCAACCGCTTCCGCGAGCGCTACGGCGTCACGAGCGAGCAGGTCGTCGTGCTCCACTCGGAGGACACCCACTACTCGATCCACAAGGCCTGCGACCTGCTCGGGCTGACCCCCGCCACGCTCCCGGTGGACCCCGCCACGCGCGCGCTCCAGCTCGGGCCCCTGCGAGAGGCCGTCGCGGCCGCCCAGCGCCGCGGGCCGGTGTGCTTCGCGGTGGTGCTCAACCTGGGGACCACCATGTTCGGCTCGGTGGACCGGCTCGATCCGGTCCTCGAGGTCCTCGAGGCCGCGCAGGCGCGCTACGAGGTCCACGTGGACGCGGCCTTCGGCGGGTTCATCTATCCGCTGACCCACCCCGCCAACCCGCTCTCGCTGCGCCGGCCGGAGGTCTCCTCGTTCACCCTCGACGCCCACAAGATGCTCCAGGCGCCCTACGGGACCGGCGTCTACCTCGTCCGCAAGGGCTACCTGGCGTCCGTGTGCACCCAAGAGGCGTCCTACGTGAGGGGCCACGACTACACCCTCTGCGGCAGTCGCTCGGGCGCCAACGCCGTCGCCGTGTGGCTGATCCTGCACGCCTACGGGCCGGAGGGCGGGCGCGAGTTCCTCGCCCAGCTGCTGGCGCGAACCGAGCGCCTCTGCGCCGGGCTCGACGCGCGCCGGGTCGCCTACTTCCGCGAGCCGCACATGAACGTGGTGGCGCTGCGAGCGGAGGACGTCCCGCCGGCGGCGGCGCGACGCTTCCACCTCGTCCCCGACGACCACCACGCTCCCCGCTGGTGGAAGGTGGTGGTCATGGACCACGTAGACGACGAGCTGATCGAGCGCTTCCTCGCCGCCTGGTGACCCGGCCGCTACTCGCCGGACTGACCCGAGTCGAGCTGCAGCGAGGGCGGATCCTGCGGCCCGGGGTAGCTCGGCTTCGAGCCCGAGTCGAGCTGCAGCGAGGGCGGATTGTCCACCGGCCGGGCCGTCAGGTCGCTCAGCTGGAACCAGCCGCTGCGGCCGCCGGTGGCCGAGTCGCCGCGCTTGACCAGCTTGAGCCGATACCAGCCGGCGGGCTTGCCGCTGAGGTCGGCCGAGAAGCTGCCCGCGTCGGAGGCGATCCGGCGCTCGACCGTCGTCGTCTCCTCGAGGTCGCCGTTGCGGGCCGTGTAGCGCTGAGCGACCAAGCGGCGATACCAGCGCAGGATCGTGTCCGGCGTCACGGGGGTGGCGTAGCGGCCGAGCAACGCGCGGCCGAGGGCCTGGCCGCGCTCCGCCAGGCGGCGGCGCTGTCGCTGAGTGAAGCGCAAGCGCTTGGGCCCCAGTTGCTCGCGAAGGGTGGCGTTCTCCGCCTGGAGGTAGAGGATCACAGCCTGCTGCTCTCGGCTGACCCAGCCGACCAGGAGCAAGAGGAGGAACTGGAGCGGAGGGGGCAGCGTAGCGGTCACCCGCTTCGGATAGCGGGCCGGCGGCCCTCGGACCAGGGGCTCGCCGTAACCATCAGGGTTGGGGTGGATCCTGGGTGGGTCGCTATGGGGATTGAGGCGAGGAGCAGGGCGACTGCACGCGGGACTCAGCTCAGCAGCTGCGCGGATGCGCGCGACTGTGCGAGGCCTGGCCCGCTCGCGGACCCGTTGTCCGCGAGCGCCAAGCCGGCTGGCCGTGCCGTGCGGCGCGGCGGGCAGACCTCGGGCCGCGCGGGCAAAACCCGCTCCCTGGTGGGCGAAGAATGCTGCCCCCGCCTACGGGTCCCACGCGGACTCGCACTGGAGGGCCGGGGGGAGGTCTTCCCGGCGCAGTTCGCCGAAGAGACAGCGCGGGCACTCGACGGTGGCCACCGGATCGTCCGGCGGCTGTTCGCCCTCTCCCGGAGCGTCTTCCTCGGCTTCGAGCAGGTCACGGGCACGGGCCAGCTTGGTGCGCAGGTTCGAGCTGGCGAAGAGCCCGA
>MDTG01218431.1_pt1 | contig 11347 bp, 10 predicted proteins | sample 811421 | NCBI WGS metagenome assembly MDTG01 (sample SAMN05326645, study PRJNA326480) | marine metagenome | isolation source: seawater | place: Pacific Ocean: South East | collected 2011
GGGGAGCACCCCCGACTCCACCAGCTCGTCCTCGCTGGCCGGGGGCAAGTCGAAGGCCGGGTGCTCGCCCGTCTGGTCGAGGGGGTCGGGCGCCCCGCTCGCGGCGGGGAGCGCGTCCGACTCCAGCAGCGGCTCCTCCGGCGGCAGGTCGGGCTTCTCGAGCGCCCCCGTCTCGTCGAGGGAGGCCGGCGGCGGCAGGTCGGGCTTCTCGAGCGCCCCCGTCTCGTCGAGAGGGCGCTCTGCCGCGGCGACGGGGCCCTCGGAGGAGGCGTCGCCCGGCGGCGGGAGCTCCAAGGCCGGCACGATCCCGGTCTCGCTGCTGGGGTCCCGCGCCTCCGCGGGCGCAGGGGCAGGTCCGCCCAGCAGTGCGAGGGCCTCCTCGGGCGAGAGGGGCTCGGGGACGTCGTCCTCGTCCTCGTCGCCGCGCGGCGCCGGGGCCACGGGGCGCGCAGGCGCCGGCGCGGGCGCCGGCGCCCGCGTCGGAGTCGGAGCCCGCTGCCCGCGGTCGGCCTCGATCATGGCCAGGGCTTCGGCCGGCGAGAGCGCCTCGTCGCCGAGGCCGAACTCGCTGGGGCCCGCCTCGGGCGTGCCCTGGGCTCCGTCGTCGCCCTCGCTCCCCTCCTCGTCGTCGTCCTCTTCCTCGGCGTCCACCCAGCTGGCCTCGGAGTCGTTGCCGACCCAGGAGGTGTCGTCGCTGTCGGCGTCGTCGACCCAGGTCTGGCCCTCTGAGTCGCTGCTGAGGGGGGCGAGGGGCGCCGCGCCGCGCAGGTCGGGGGGGATCGCGCCCATGTCGGAGGCGAAGGGGTCGGGGAGCAGCTGGCCGCTGGCTCCGCTCGGGGCCGCCGGAGTCGGGACGGGGGTGTGAGCCCCGGGCGAGAGGGCCGCGGCTCGCTGGAGGCAGTCGAGCAGCTCGGCCCTGAAGGCCGCCACGCTCGGGGGGCGGTCGCTGGGGTCGACGGCGGCGGCGCGACGAGCGAGGTCGCTCAGGTCGTCGGGGACCGCCGGCTCGAGGGCGACCGGCCCGGGCAGGGCCGCGACCTTGCGGCGCACGACGTCGTGCTGGCGGACGAGGTCGACCAGGGTCGGCCCGGGGTAGGGCGGCTGCCCGCAGAGGGCGACATGGAGGAGCACGCCGAGGGAGAACACGTCGGCGCGGGGGTCCGCGTGGTCGAGGCTCTCGAGCACCTCCGGCGCCACGCAGGGGAGGAAGCGGAAGCCCGGCCCGCGGGCGTCGAGGGGCGGCTCGCCGACGCCTTCGGCGAGGGCCAGGCCGAAGTCGCTCAGCCACACCTGGTTCTGGGAGTCGAGCTGCGCGGTCAGCATGCACAGGTCGCGGTGGACGACGCCGGCCTGGTGGATCGCCTCGAGGCGCGAGGCGAGCTGGGCCAGGCGCGCGGCGCGCTCCTCCAGGCTGCCGCTGCTGAGGTCGAAGGGGCGCAGGCCCTCGCGCGTGGCGCGGACCACGAACAGGTGCTCGGGGTCGAGCCGGCCCAGCCCCAGGGCGCGCAGCGCGCTCTCGGCGAAGCGCAGGCGCTGTCCGACGGCGACCTCGCGGGCGAGCGCTTCGCGCAGCTCCTCGGCCGAGTAGCCCGACGCGGCGATCACCTCCGCCCTGCAGGGGGTGCCGCTCTCCTGCTCCACCGCCAGGTAGACCTCACCCCGCCGGCTGCGCTCGACGTGGCGTCCCAGCCGGAAGCTCCCACCCAGGACCGTTCCTTCCTGGAGCCCCATGCCGAGACTGTCTCAAATTTCAGGCCAGGCGCGTCGCCGCTGGGGAGCTGAATAGCCCTCGGCCACCGTCCGACTCGAAGGGGCGCTGGGGAGCGCAGCGAGCGGGCGTTTGCGCCCGAGGGGTGTCACGGAAGAGCGACACGCGCCCACTCGGGCCCCGCTCGGCTCCGCTCAGCCGGGGTCGGCCGTGGCTTTGCGTGAGCTGGCGCGATCGTCTATGACGTGCGCTTCACGTCCCCAGGAAGGAAGAACCTTGAACAAGCTGGTCAGCGTCTGCGCGGCCCTCTCCCTGAGCGTCCTGCTCGGGTCCACGGCCTTTGCCTCCGACAAGAAGGCGATCGAGCTCTATCAGGAGGCAGTCAAGCACTGGCGCACCGACGCCAACAAGTGCGAGTCGCTGCTCCAGAAGGCGCTCGCCGAGACTCAACCCAAGCCCAAGGACATGAACAGCAAGGCGATCCGCGCCAACGTGCTCCTCGCCATGGGCCAGTTCTATCAGGGCAAGACGGGCGACTTCGACAACGCGATCAAGCACTACCGGATGGTGCTGCTCGAGAACGTGGGCGTGAACCACCCCAAGGTGACCAACATGAAGGCCCAGGCGCTCCTGAACCTGGGCACGATCTACTACTCGGTCAAGAAGGACATCGACGAGGCGGTCGTCAAGTTCAAGGACGCCCACAAGACCTACCCCACGGCCCAGACGGCCGACACGCTCAGCCAGATCCTGTTCCGTCAGGCGCGCGGGGCGAACATCACCGCGCCGAGCAAGAAGAAGAAGCTCGAGACCGCGCTCGCCCTCGCTCGCGAGGCGATCATGATCGACAAGAAGAACCCCAACAAGCGCAGCACCCCGGCGCTGCGCGCCAAGTACCGCCTGCAGCTCGTGATCTGCCTCGAAGCCCTCGACCAGAAGGACGAGGCCGCGAGCGAGTGGAAGTCGGTCGACCAGGGCAAGCTCGGTGACACGGCCCTCTATCAGCTCGCCCAGCTCGAGGCCCTCCGCGCGGCGAAGGCTGGCGAGGGCAAGGGCAGCAAGGCCGCCGAGAAGATCGCCGCCCTGCTGCGCAAGGCGATCAGCGAGAAGCTGCGCCCGGCGGCGCGCGCGCGCAACCAGCTGCGCTGGTTCATTCGCACCGAGGCGGACTTCGCTCCCTTCGTGAAGGACGAGAGCTGGCAGGACCTGACCAAGGACGAGCCCGAGAAGGGCTAAGGACCGAGTCAGCTCCGCGCTGCGCGACGACGAGCCGGTGGACCCTGGGTCCACCGGCTCGCTCTCTTTCGTCGCGTAGACTCAGCGCCCACTCTCAAGGAGGCCCCATGCGGCTGATCCCCCTACTCGTTCTGCTCACCAGCCTCGTCGCCTGCTCCTCGTCGGGAGGAGGCGCGGAGGAGGCGCCCCCGGCCGACACGAGCGAGCGCTCCCGCCCCGCCGAGCCGGCGCAGTCCGAGGACGGCGTGCCCTTGGTGCGCGCCCCTGCGCCCAGCGCTCCCCGCGAGGCCAGCGCCTACCCGCAGGCCGTCCGCGACGCGACCTGCAAGGTCGCCATGGGCAACGTGCGCGCGGACCAGAGCGACGAGGAGGCCCGCTTGCTGCAGGCCTTCAGCGAGGGCGTCGACGGAGTGCTGCAGGTCCGCGCCAGCGGCGCGGCCGCCAAGATCGAGCTGACCCTGAAGCTCAGCAACGAGACGATCGGCCCAGGCGACCCCGGAGCGGACAACCGCGCCGTCTCGGGCAAGGTGCGCGGGGTCGCCACGGCGACCTGGTCCGGCGCCGACGGCAACCAGGTGCAGGCGTCGCTCGAGCTGGTCCAGCCCTTCACCACCATGGGGCGGTCCTCCATGCGCGAGCACCTCGCCAAGACCCTGGGTGAGGGGCTGAGCGACGCGCTGCTGCAGAAGCTGGCCGCTCGCTAGCCGAGAGTCTACGTCCATGTCGAGCGAAGCCTTCCTGCACCGGCTCGTGGTGCGATTCCACGAGATCGACCGGGCCGGGATCGCCTACTTCACGCGCGCCTACGAGTACTGCCACGCCGCCTTCGAGGAGATGCTCGTAGCGGCGCTCGGCGTCGACCTCGAGCGCTTCTTCAGCGAGTCCGAGTGGATGCTGCCCCTCGTCCACTCGGAGGCCGACTACCTGGCGCCGATGCGGATCTCGGATCGGCTCGTGGTCGAGCTGCGGATCGAGCGCCTGGGCCAGAGCTCGGTCACCTTCGCCTATCGGATCGCGGGCGAGGACGGCGTGGAGCGGGCTCGGGTGCGCCTGGTGCACGCATGCATTTCGCGCGCGGACTTCAAGAAGCGCCCCCTGCCCGAGTCCTTAGTGGAAGGCGTGAGGCGACTTGGGTTGGTTGGAGATGACGATTGACGGCGGGCGCGGACGCGCTATCCTCTGCCCCTCAACGGCGCGCGGTAGAGCAGCCAGGTAGCTCGTCGGGCTCATAACCCGGAGGTCGCAGGTTCGAATCCTGCCCGCGCTAAAGAGAAGAGAAACGGGAACCTTCCCGAATCAGCCCAGCTCCACGAGCTGGGCTGATTTCTTTGGTTGCTGATCTCCTTGGTTCTGAGGGGTCGCTGCTCGAGCGCGCGCGCCAAGCGCCCGAGGGGTCCTTGATACGGGCCCGGGCGTATGCACAATCTCCCCTCCCCTTTACAGGAGGCTCCCCATGACCCGTCGCGAGCTCTTGATCGCGAGCGCCCTGCTCGTCTCCGCACTCACCGGCTGCCCGGTCGAAGGTGGCGGCAAGGACGGCGGCGGCGGCGACTACGCCAAGATCGTCGGCGGGGACGGCGTGTTCAGCCCCGACTACGTGCGCCTCGCCGAGGGCGCGGCCGAGGGCAGCTTCATCATCACGCCCTACGTCAACGACGTGGAGTCGCCCGCGATCAAGGCCTTCTCGGAGAGCTTCAACAAGAAGTTCTCGACCGACCCCGACGCCTGGGCCGCGCTGACCTACGACGCGGTCGGGACCATGGCCAAGGCGATCGAGACCTCCATGGGCGACGGGAACCCCGAGCGCAAGGCCGTGCGCGACGCCCTGGCCGCCATGAGCGACGCCGAGTCTGGCTACAACGGCGTGACCGGCGTGACCTACTTCGACGAGAACGGCGACTGCAAGAAGCCCGCGATCATCGCCGAGGTCAAGCAGGGCAAGCTGGTCAAGGCCGCGCTCCAGCTGAGCGAGGGCAAGAGCGACGCGACCGCGGCCGCCGTCGAGGGCGGCCAGGCCGCCGCGGGCGAGCCGATCGTGATCGGCGTGGCGGGCCCCTTCACCGGCCAGCTGCAGAAGTTCGGCGAGATGATCAAGAACGGCGCGACCCTCAAGATGGAGGAGCTCAACGCCAACGGCGGGATCAAGGGCCGCCCGATCCAGATCAAGTGGGGCGACGACGAGGGCAACAACTCCAAGGCCGCCAACGTCGCCAACGACTTCTCCGCCGACCCGGCCCTGGTCGGCGTGGTGGGCCACTTCAACTCGACCTGCTCGCTCGCGGCCAAGCCCGTCTACAAGAACGCGGGGATCCCCGCGATCTCGCCCGGCTCGACCAACGTCAAGGTCTGCGAGGGGTCGGACTTCTACTTCCGCAACCTCTACCGCGACGACTTCCAGGGCTACATCATCGCCGACTTCGTCGCCGAGAAGCTCAAGAACAAGAAGGTCGTCGTGTTCTACGACAACGACGACTACGGCACCGGCCTCAAGAACTTCTTCGTCGAGCGCGCCAAGGCCAAGGGCCTCGAGGTGCTCGAGACGATCGAGTACAACCGCGAGTCGACCACCGACTACACGCCGCTGGTGACCAAGGCCAAGTTCAAGCTGCCCGAGGTGATCTTCGTGGCGGGCCTCTACAACGAGGCCGCCCTGATCGCGAAGGCCTGCAAGAAGGCCGGAATCACCAACTAGCCCCTGTAGCGGTAGCGCATGAGCCCAGAAGTCCTCAAGTTCCTCGAGCTCTCGATCAACGGGCTCAACACGGGGATGCTCTATGGGCTGATCGCCATCGGCTACACGATGGTCTACGGCATCATTCAGCTGATCAACTTCGCCCACGGCGAGGTCTGCATGCTGGGTGCCATGTTCACCTTCACCCTGGTGGGGGTGTTCTTCGACCCGAGCGCTCAGCACATCCCCACCCTGGCCTTCGTGTTCTTCGTCACGCTGGCTGCGGTCGGGGACGGCGCCTTCGGGATCGGGCTGGACGCGGTGGCCTACAAGCCGCTCCGCGGCAGCTCACGCCTCTCGGCGCTGATCACCGCGATCGGGATGAGCCTCCTGCTCCAGAACCTGACGGTCATGATCTGGAAGGCCGGCGCCAAGACGGTCAAGACGCCCGAGTGGTTCTCCAGCCCCGTGTTCCAGATCGGCTCGGGCCGCTTGAGCGTCAAGATCCAGGCCTTCGACCTCGGGATCTGGGTGATCACCCTGGCGGCCATGGGGGCGCTCTACTTCCTGGTCCGCAAGACGCGCTTCGGCATGGCCATGCGCGCCTGCGCCCAGAACCCGACCGCCGCCTCGCTGATGGGCATTCGCCTGAACCGGATCGTGGCCTCGACCTTCTTCATCGGCTCGCTCCTCGGCGCCGTGGGCGGAATCGCGGTCGCGATCAAGAAGGGCAGCTTCGACTACCAGATCGGCCTCTACGTGGGCGTGGTCGCCTTCGCCGCCGCCGTCCTGGGCGGGATCGGGAGCATCCCCGGCGCCATGCTCGGCGGACTGATCATCGGCGTCGCCGAGGCCTGGGCAGCCGGCTACCTGTCCGAGATCAGCCACCCCTTCTCCAACGGCACGATCAGCACGGGCTACAAGGAGGCCGTCGGCTTCCTGGTCCTGATCCTGATCATCCTGCTCCGCCCACAAGGACTCCTGGGTAGCAGAGGGGGGGATCGCGCATGAAGAAGGAGACGCGCTTCTTCCTGATCTTCCTGGCGGGGCTCTTCGCGCTGCCCTTCGTGACGAAGATCCTCGGCGCGCAGCTGTGGGCGCAGACCGTCTCGGTCGGCTCCTACTGCCTGATCTACCTGGTCGCCGCCCAGGCGCTCAACGTCCAGGTCGGCATGACCGGGCTGCTCAACCTGGGCCCGATCGCCTTCGTGGGGATCGGCGCCTACACGGGCGCCCTGCTGCTGACCCTCAAGACCTCGAGCGGCAGCCTGGCGCTGGTGTCCTTCTACGCCTCGATCCTGCCCGAGCTGAGCGGTCACGCCCGCTGGATCTTGTTCTTCCTCGACCCGAACTTCCTCGCCTACCTGACGGTGGCGCCCTTCGCGGTCGTGATGGCGATCCTGCTCAGCCTCTTGATCGGGCTGCCGACCCTCAAGCTCACCGGCGACTACTTCGCGATCGTGACCCTGGGCTTCGCGCAGATCTTCTACCTGATCGTCAAGAACGAAGCCTGGCTGACCAAGGGCGCCTTCGGCGTGAAGGACATTCCGCCCCTGTTCAGCTTCTGCACCGGGCCGGACAAGATCGAGTTCTTCGAGAAGACCGCCCACTACTTCTTCGGGATCGCGGTCCTGGCGCTCAGCCTCTACGTGATCGTGCGCCTGCGCGACTCCTACCTGGGGCGCTCGCTGCTGGCCGTGCGCGACGACGAGCTGGCCGCCCAGAGCAACGGCGTCAACGTCGCCAAGGCACGCCTGGTCTCGTTCACGGCCTTCAGCGGGCTGGCGGCGCTCTGCGGGCTGGTGCTCGTGGCCCGCAACAAGTTCCTCTCCCCGAGCGACCTCAACTTCTGGGAGTCGATCCTCTACCTCTGCTGCGTGGTGCTGGGCGGCATGGGCTCGGTCCGCGGCGTCCTGGTCGGCGCGCTCGTCCTGGGCGCCCTGGGCGAGGTGATGCGGATCGTGCTCCCCAAGGTCTCGCTCGCGACCGGCTTCGATATCCCGCTTCAGATCCGCTACGTGCTCTTCGGCGTGATCCTGATCCTGGTGATGCGCTACAAGCCCAACGGGCTCTTCCCGGCCGCTGACGACGAGGCCGGCCGCGGAGAGGAGGGCTTGCCCAACCACCGCGACGTGGAGCCCAAGCTCTTCACCCTGGCGAAGGGGGCGTCGGCGTGACGGCGATCCTCGAGCTGCGCGGGCTGACCAAGCACTTCGGCGGCGTGAAGGCCGTCCAGGGCGTCGACATGAAGGTCGAGGAGGGCTCGATCACGGCCCTGATCGGCCCCAACGGCGCGGGCAAGACGACCTGCTTCAACATGATCACCGGGCACTACATTCCGACCGCGGGCGACCTGATCTACCGCGGCCTGAAGGAGGAGTGCTCGCTGATCGGCTGCGGCGCCGACGAGATCGCCAAGAACCGGATCGCGCGCACCTTCCAGAACATTCGCCTCTGCCCCGAGCAGACGGTGCTCGACAACGTGCGGATCGGCTTCCACACCCAGCGCCAGTCGCGGCCCTGGGACGTGCTCTTGAACACCAAGCGCTACCGCGAGGAGGAGGCGGTCATGACCGCCTCGGCGCGGGCGGTGCTCGAGTTCGTGGGCATGAAGCCGACCGAGGAGAACGGGCTCGAGGCCCTGCTCTCGGACTCGCTCCCCTACGGCGACAAGCGGCGGCTCGAGATCGCGCGGGCCCTGGCGAGCAACCCGGCCTTGCTGCTCCTCGACGAGCCCGCGGCCGGCATGAACCCGCAGGAGACCGAGGTCCTGATGGACCTGATCCGCAAGACCCGCGCCGCGGGCGTAACGGTGCTCCTGATCGAGCACGACATGAAGCTGGTCATGGAGATCAGCGACCACGTGGTCGTGCTCGACCACGGCGAGAAGATCGCCGAGGGCGCGCCCGCCGAGGTCCAGAAGGACCCCGCCGTGATCGCGGCCTACCTCGGTCAGGAGGAGGGCGAACGCGCCAGCCAGCGCCTCAAGGCCCTCAGCGAGTCCCAGGCCGAAGCTGCCGAGGCCGACGAACCGGATAAGGCCGAGGCCGAGGCGGAGGCCCCCGAGGGCGAGGGCGAGGAGCCGAAGGCCGAGGCCGAGGAGGGCTCGTCGTGAGCGAGCCGCTGATCGAGTTCAAGGGCGTCAAGACCGGCTACGGGCACATGGAGGTCCTGCACGGGATCGACCTGAGCGTCACGGCCGGCGAGATCGTGACCCTGATCGGCAGCAACGGCGCCGGCAAGACCACGACCCTCATGACCCTCTCGGGCGTGAACAAGGTGTGGGAGGGCGAGATCCGCTACGCCGGGGAGTCGCTCAACCCCGTGCCGCCCCACGAGATCGTGGCGCGCGGGATCTGCCACGTGCCCGAGGGTCGACAGGTGTTCCGCGACCTGACCGTGAAGGAGAACCTGATCCTCGGCGCCTATCTGCGCAATGACGAGGAGGGGATCCAAAAGGACCTCCGCCACATCAACGAGCTGTTCCCGATCCTCGAGGAGCGCCAGGGCCAGCTCGGCGGCACCCTCTCGGGCGGCGAGCAGCAAATGCTCGCGATCGGGCGCGCGCTGATGGGACGCCCCAAGGTGCTGCTCCTCGACGAGCCCAGCCTGGGCCTCGCGCCGCTGATCGTGAAGGACATCTTCGAGACGGTCCAGCGGATCAACAAGGAGGAGGGCATGACCGTCCTCCTGGTCGAGCAAAACGCCAACCTGGCGCTCCAAATGGCCGACCGGGCCTACGTGATCGAGACCGGCCGGATCACCCTCAGCGGTGACGCCAAGGAGCTCGCGAACGACCCCAAGGTCCGCGAGGCCTACCTCGGCGGCGAGTAGCCGGGACGCTGGCGGCCTGACGCGGGAGCGCCTCAGCGGAGCGCTGCAGCGTTTGACGGGAGGGTCCGCTCAGATCACGCCCGGCCACTCCGCGCCGACCTCGGCGTAGGTGGCCGCGAGGCGGCTGAGGAGCTCTGGATCCAGAGGGCCAGCGGCGGCTGCGTCGCAGGCGGCCCCGAGGTGTCCCGGGCTCTTCGTCCCCACGAGGACCACGTCGACCTCGGGCTGCCAGGCGGCGAAGCGGATCAACGCGTCACACACGCTGGCGCGCTCCTGGCCCAGCTCCTCGCTCAGCCCCAGCGCCTGCCAGCGACGGCGATACTCGGCCCGGTCGGGTCCGTCCTCGGGGTGGGGCTCCGCGAGCGCGCCGCTCGCGAGCGCGCGCTTGGCCAGGACCTCGACCCCGCGCTCCTTGGCGCGCGGGAGCACCGCCGAGAGCGCGCGCCGATCGACGGGGCTGACCGAGGTCTGGACCACGTCGAACACGCCCGAGTCGACGGCCCACTCCAGCGCCTCGCCCTGGCCCGAGTAGGCGATCTTGGCCACGCGCCCGCGCACCCGCGCGTCCACCAGCGCCTCGACGACCCCGCGCCCGACGAGGACCTCGAGCGGACAGGAGTGGAGGTGGACCACGTCCAGCACGTCGCGCCGCAGCCGGCGCCGGGCCTGCTCGACGCCCTCGCGAATGCAGCGCGAGGTCCAGTCTTCGACGCCAGGCACGGCGTAGCCGACCTTGGTCGAGACCCGCAGCTCGGGGCGCGCCTCCGCGAAGCGCCCGATCCGCTCCTCGCTGGCGCCGTAGCTCGGCGCGGTGTCCACGAGGGTCACCCCGCGCTCGAGGGCGAAGGCCAACAGGCCCGCGGCGTCCTGCTCGGAGAGGGAGTCTGCCCCCAAGGGCCCGCCGCCCAGCGCGATCTCAGCGGGGCCTGGGCGGGCGGCGCTCACCAGCTAGGAGATCCCGAGCGCGCCCAGGATCCGAGAGGTGATCTCGTCGACGCTGCCGACGCCGTCGATGTGGTGCACGGTCACGCCCTTGCTCTCGAGGTGCGGGACGCAGGGAGCCGTGTGCTCCTCGTAGACCACGAGGCGATTGTTGACCGTCTCGGGGTCCTTGTCGTCGCCGCGGCCCTGCTCGTCGGCCCGCTTGGCGAGCCGCGCGCGGACCACGTCGCCGGGGACGTCGATCGCGACGACGGCGCTCAGCTCCTTGCCGAGATCGCTGAGGATCGTCAGCAGCTCGTCGGCCTGGCTCACGTTGCGGGGGTAGCCGTCGAGGAGCACGCCGGTGGCGACGTCTTCGCGGCCGAGGCGCTCGCGGACCATGGCGTCCGTGATCGAGTCGGGGACGAGCTGGCCGGCGTCGAGCAGCTGCTGGACCTTGACCCCCAGCTCGGTCTGACGCGCCTTGTGGTCCCGGAACATGTCGCCGGTCGAGACGTGGGGGACCGAGAGGGCGTCCTTCAGGCGCGCGGCCTGAGTGCCCTTACCGCAGCCAGGGGGACCGAAGAGAGCGACGAACTTCATGCTGCCTCCGCAGTTAAGGGCGCCATGGTAAGGGCTCACGAGGGCCCTGCAACGGGCATGTAGGGCTGACTCCCGTGCCCGGGCCCGTGCCCGCGCCCGAAAGGAAGAGCAAGAGGAGCTGTCGCAAACAGCCAAAGCTCCTTCGCGTTCTTGAGCTGGAACGGGGAAGACTCGAAAACTGGAGAGCGCGGTGGCTGCTCGGCGGAGCTGCCCTCTTCGAGTTTTCCAATTTTCACCGTTCATTGTCTCGACAGAGAGGCAGCTGTCGCTCTTGCGGCAGCTTCTTCGCGTTTCGGAGATAACCGCCAAGGACGCCAAGAACGCCAAGGAATGCCGAATCTCTGGTGTCCGCGAAACCGGGGTAAGACCACGAA
>MDTG01057837.1_pt1 | contig 11346 bp, 15 predicted proteins | sample 811421 | NCBI WGS metagenome assembly MDTG01 (sample SAMN05326645, study PRJNA326480) | marine metagenome | isolation source: seawater | place: Pacific Ocean: South East | collected 2011
CCGGAAATGGATTTTGCCCTCGCCCTTGCGACCGGCATCGGTTTTGGCCTGATTGCCAATGACTTGCGCCGCAAGAAGCTTACGGCCCGCGGCTGGAAGCTTGTCGAAATTGTCGCTGGCCCCAACGAAAACGCCGCCGAACATCGCTTCTTTGATCGTCTGCGTAGCGGTCAGGCGTCTTACAATAACCTGCAAATTGCTGCACCCACCCCCTTATCCGGGAGCACCCAATACCCATGAGTGTTGCGATTATCGATTACGGTTCAGGCAACCTGCGTTCTGCTGCTAAGGCGTTTGAACGCGCCGCCCGCGAAAACGGCATTTCCGCCGATATCATTGTCACCGATGATCCGGAAAAGGTCCGCAATGCCAGCCATATCGTCCTGCCCGGTGTTGGTGCCTATGCTGATTGCCGGGCCGGGCTTGATGCCGTTACCGGTATGGTCGAAGTTCTGAACGAACAGGTCATCAAGGGCGGCAAGCCATTCTTTGGCATTTGTGTCGGCATGCAGTTGATGTCATCCGTCGGGCGTGAATTTGCCGATACCCGGGGTCTTGACTGGATCAAGGGCGAAGTGGTTGTGATTGAACCCGCCGACCCGTCGCTTAAAATCCCGCATATGGGCTGGAACGAGCTGGTGCTTGATCCGTCGGGCAGGAAACATGCCGTGCTGTCGGATGTGTCGGATGGCGATCACGCCTATTTTGTACACAGCTATCACTTGCATGTGCAAAACCCGGACGAGCGTCTGGCATCGGTCGAATATGGCGGGGCGCTGACCGCAATGATCGGGCGTGACAACATGATCGGCACGCAATTCCACCCGGAAAAAAGCCAGAAAACGGGACTTACCATCATTGGTAACTTCCTGGGATGGAAACCATGACCGCACCCAGCAATACGATCGAACCCGGTGTTACCGCCGAACGCGTTACGGAACTTAGTGCGGGTGACCTGTCTGACATCGTTGATGCCTGTACCCAGGCAATCATCGAAGGCGGTGGTTTTGGCTGGCTCACCCCGCCGGATCGTCCGGATATGGAAAAATACTGGCGCGGCGTTTTGCTGATGCCGGGACGTCATCTGTTTGTATCCCGTGTAGACGGCGTGATTTCCGGGGCCGCACAGCTTCTTGAAACGCCTTCCAACCTTGAAGCACAGCGCCATTCGGCCCAGATCACCGGCCATTTCGTGGCACCGTGGGCGCGCGGGCGCGGCAATGGAAAGGCCATCGTGCGCAGCATCGAATTTTATGCGCGCGAACGCGGTTACTCTGTTTTGAAACTTGATCTTCGTGAAACCCAGACTGCTGCCATCGCACTTTATAATGGGCTGGGTTATGTCCGTTGGGGTATCAATCCTTATTATGCGATGGTCGACGGCAAAATGGTCGAAGGTTACTACTACACCAAGAAAATACAGGACACTGACCAGTGAATCTCTATCCGGCAATCGACCTTAAAGATGGTGCCTGCGTTCGCCTGCTGCGCGGTGATATGGACAAGGCTACCGTATTCAACAACGATCCGGGCGCGCAGGCTGGTGAATTTGTCGCTGCTGGTTGCCATTGGGTCCATATCGTTGATCTGAACGGTGCCTTTGCCGGGGAACCGGTTAATGGGGCGGCAGTCGACAGCATCCTTGCCGCCGTTTCGGGCAAGGCTAAAACACAGCTTGGCGGCGGTATTCGCACGATGGAAACGGTTGATTACTGGCTTAACAAGGGTATTACCCGTGTGATCCTTGGCACTGTGGCCCTGCGTAATCCCGATTTCGTCAAGGAAGCCTGTGTAAAATGGCCGGGCCGGATTGCGGTTGGTATTGATGCCCGCAATGGCTATGTCGCGGTCGAAGGCTGGGCCGAAACATCCGAAGTCACCGCCCTTGAACTGGCGCAAAAGTTCGAGGATTGCGGTGTCACCGCAATCATCTTTACCGATATTGACCGCGATGGTGCAATGGGCGGCCCCAATATCGAAAGCACAGTGGCCCTTGCCAGTGCGATTTCGACCCCGGTCATCGTATCAGGCGGTGTTTCATCGCTGGATGATCTGATAGCGGTTGCCAAACATGCCGATGCCGGGATTGACGGCGCGATTTCCGGGCGTGCGCTTTATGACGGCCGTATTGATCTGGCAGATGCCATCAGGGCATTGTCCTGAACGGACCCAAACAGGATAACCGATCATGTTGAAAACCCGTGTCATTCCCTGTCTCGACGTTAAGGACGGTCGTGTCGTCAAAGGGGTCAATTTCGTTGATCTGATCGATGCTGGCGATCCGGTAGAACAGGCGCGCATCTATGACGCCGAAGGCGCTGACGAGCTTTGCTTCCTTGATATCACCGCATCAAGCGACAATCGCGATACAATTTTCAACGTCGTCGCTCGCACGGCAGAAGCGTGCTTTATGCCCGTCACCGTCGGCGGTGGCGTACGCACGCTTGAAGACATTCGCAAGCTGCTTCTGGCCGGTGCGGATAAGGTTTCGATCAACACGGCTGCGGTCAATAACCCCGATTTCGTGCGCGAAGCAGCACGCAAGTTCGGGTCACAGTGCATTGTGGTTTCGATTGACGCCAAATCGACCGGCCCGGACAAGTTTGAAATCTTCACCCATGGCGGCCGAAAACCAACCGGGATTGATGCTGTTTCGTTTGCAAAACAAATGACCGAATATGGGGCCGGGGAACTTCTGGTCACCTCGATGGATCGGGATGGCACCAAGTCGGGCTTTAACCTGCCGCTGACGCGATCAATTGCGGATGCCGTACATGTGCCGGTGATTGCATCGGGCGGTGTCGGGACGCTGGACCATATGGTCGAAGGTGTGACCGAAGGCCATGCCTCGGCGGTTCTGGCTGCCTCGATCTTCCATTTCGGGACCTATCGTATCCGCGAGGTCAAGGACCACATGAAAGCAGCCGGCATCCCGGTCCGCGAGGGGTGATTATGACTAATAAACATATTCTTGATCAGCTTTACACTGTGGTTGCCGCCCGCAAGGGTGCCGATCCCGAAACCAGCTATACCGCGAGACTTTTTGCCAAAGGCACGGCAAAAATCGCCCAGAAGGTTGGCGAGGAAGGCGTTGAAACCGTGATCGCGGCCCTTGCCGAAACCCCGGAAAAAGTCGCATCGGAAAGTGCCGATCTTCTCTATCACCTGACCGTGCTTTGGGCCGATCAAGGGGTAAAGCCGGAAGACGTATGGAACATTCTGGCCGAACGTCAGGGCATTTCCGGTATTGCCGAAAAGGCATCCCGCACAGATAAATAGGGTCATATCCCGTCAAGATCAGGAGCATCCCCATGGCCGTCTCTACCTATGATCCACAAAACATCTTTGCCAAAATTCTTCGTGGTGAAATCCCGTGTAACAAGGTTTTTGAGGACGACCACGTCCTTGCCTTTCACGACATCGCCCCGCAGGCCCCGACCCATATCCTTGTGATCCCGAAGGGTGCCTATACAAGCTATGACGACTTTGCGACCAACGCATCGGACGCAGAAGTCATCGCCTATACCCGCGCAATCGGCAAAATTGCCGCCGCGGCAGGCGTTGTCGAGGACGGTTACCGTCTGATCGCCAATACCCGCGATCACGGCCGTCAGGACGTCCCGCATCTGCATGTCCATATCATTGGCGGCAAGAAGCTGGGCATGATGTTGCCAAAAGACTAAGGTTAACGCCCGCGAAACCAGAATTCAGGGCAGGGCAACCAAGGCGTCCCTGCCTTTTTGCTTTATCGGAATGTCATGATCCAACCTGTCCCATCCACCGCAACGATTTTCCAAAACCTCCCGGGTCACTGGACGCTTGAGCGCGACCTTGGTTCCACAGGAAAGTTCAGCGGCAATGTGACCTTCCACATGGCAGAACCGGAAAAGGCAGGTTTCTTGCGCTATCGAGAGGAAGGGATTCTTGAACGCGGCGATGGCAAACGCTTTGACGGTTACCGCGAATATGACTTCGTCCTGCATGAAGACCTGCCCGCGATCGAGATGCTGTTTCGTGATCCATTAAGCTTTGGCAATCGCTATGTGCTGCTGCAATTTGATGAGGATACTACCGAAGGGTACAGCGCGCACGACATTCACCCCTGTGGGGAGGATTTTTATCATCATTGCATGATCTGGTATGATAAAAATCATTTCGAAACGAAAATAAAAATAACAGGCCCAAAGAAAGATCATTTGTTGCACAGCATTTATCGTCGAAAACCAAATGCCTAGGCCGCTGCAATTTTCTTTAACGTTACGAGGTTCCCATGTCACTGCCCCCGTTCCATCTGGCGTTTCCGATTAAATCGATTGCCGATACCCGCTCGTTTTATATCGATATCCTTGGCTGTGATGAAGGTCGTTCGACCGAAGCGTGGATTGATTTCGATTTCTTTGGTCATCAGCTTTCCGCACATGTTCGCCCCGAAGCAGGGCAAAATGCCGGTGCCGGAAATGTCGATGGTGACGCGGTACCCATCCCGCATTTCGGCGCAGTTCTGGAATGGGAGAAATGGCATGATCTGGCAGATCGCCTGAAAGCTTCCGGGGCCAAATTCCTGCTAGAACCGAAAATCCGATTCAAAGATGAACCGGGCGAACAGGGAACTTTTTTTGTCGAAGATCCGGCTGGCAATGGTCTTGAATTCAAGACATTCCGCGATCCGGCGATGATTTTTGCGCACTGATTTGCCTTATCATGTCGCCTTTGGGCGAGCTGCCAACCGACTTTGATCACAGTGCCGGAACGCTTTGCTCTGCAATGCGTTATATGGTCAGGTAATATTAGCGATACTGGTCCCGACCGATATCCGCGACACCCCAAAATCATCGACCCATTTCATCCGCCCGTCAGGAGAATTACCCATGTCTGCCGCCAGCTCCACCGCCAATGCGAATGCCAACCCGAAAATCCTGATTGCAGCGGCGGGCGTGGACGAACAATGGAAAGAGGCGATGGTTTCCAGACTGCCTGATGCAAATATCGTCACCCAACATGAAAATTACGATCCCGCAACGATTGACTTTACCCTGTTGTGGAAACAGCCGCAGGGGCTGCTTAAAAGTCTGACGGGGCTCCAGGCTATCTTCTCGCTTGGCGCGGGCGTGGATCATGTGCTTTCAGCCCCCAGTCTTCCGACGGATGTGCCGGTCATTCGTCTTGAAGATGCCGGTATGGCCGATCAGATGGTGCAATATCATCTATATGCCGCCCTGCATTTTATGCGTGATTTCGATATTTACGCCCGCCAGCAAGCCAAGGCCGTCTGGACCCAGCATGATGTTGCCCGTATTTCCAAATGCCGGGTTGGCGTGATGGGGCTGGGGGCACTTGGTGCTGCGGTTGCCAGCGCATTGACGCAGCTTGGCTTTGCCGTATCAGGCTGGAGCCGCACGATGAAGGCGATTGATGGCATTACGACCTATGCCGGGTCCGAAACCCTGAGCGAGTTCCTGTCACAGTCTGACATCCTGATTTGCATGTTGCCGCGCACCGCCGAAACCGAAGGTGTTTTGAATGGCAAGACCCTGTCACACCTGCCAAAAGATGCCGCTGTCATCAATGCCGCACGTGGCGCGATGATTGTCGAGGCTGATTTGCTACGCCTGCTTGACACCGGTCATCTGCGCGGCGCGTTCCTTGATGTTGCGGTCACCGAACCGCTACCCGAAAGCCATCCGTTCTGGGACCATCCAAAAATCCGCATCACGCCGCATATCGCAGCCGCGACCCGGATTGAGGAATCGGTCGATCAGATCGCCGAAAATATTGATCGCATCACCCGCGGCGAAACCCCGCGCGGCCTTGTTGATCGTAAAACCGGATACTAAGCCGTAACGACAACACGGAAGGGAAGGGATGAGATGGTATCGCTAGCCATCCCGGAGGCCAGTGTTATTCACGGCAAATCTCAATCAGCCTGCCATTAGCCCTTCGACCCCATTGGCAAAAAGCTGCCCCAACCAGTCGGTAAACACACGAACGCGCGGTGAAAGTTGCCTGTTCTGTGGATAAAGCACCGATACAGGCATCGGTTCCGGTGGATATTGCGGCAGGATTTCGACCAGCCGACCGGCCTTCAGATCGGCCACCGCACGGTAATGCGGGACCTGAATGATCCCAAGTCCTGCAATAGCTGCCGCCATATACAGATCCGCACCGGTCACGGAAATATTGGCCGGAATCTCCACCTGCCGCACAAGACCGTTAATTGTGAAATCAAGTGGCATCGGCTTGGCATCCGCCCCGGAAAGAAAGGAAACAACCCGGTGCCCCTGTCGTTCAAAATCCTCGATCTGTTCGGGCATGCCATATTTTTCAAGATAGCCGGGGCTTGCAACCGTCACCTCGGGCATTGTTGCCAAACGACGGCCGATCATGGATGAATCGACCAACTCCCCACTGCGCAACACACAATCATATCCTTCATGAACCAGATCGACATAGCGGTCACCATCCGCCACCACAAGCGTGATATCGGGATATTCGTCCATGAAGCCAGGCAGAGCCGGAATGACAAACATCCGGGCTAGTGTCCCCTGAAGATTGACGCGCAAAAGCCCCTTGGGCGCACACGGTCGAAAAAGGCCATCGGCTTCCTCCAGTTCGCCCAGTATCCGGATACAGCGCTTGTAATAGGCTTCACCATCCAGGGTTGGCCGGACCTGTCGGGTGGTCCGGTTCAGAAGCCGCGTGCCCAACCGTTCTTCAAGGCGCTGAATGGTATTGGTCATGGTGGCACGCGGGATCTGAAGATCCGTCGCGGCCTTGGTAAAGCTGCTGCGCTCGACAATGCGAACGAAGTTCCGCATCTCCTCGAACCGGTCCATCATATTTCCAATTGTTGTAGATAATCGAACAGTATTGTCGATTATGGCGTAATTATCCCAAATGTCATCCGGTTCATACTCCGCCTATCGAAATTGGTTCATCACCAAACAGGAGAACCCGACATGACAAACGCAAATGAAACCAGAACCGCCATCATCACCGGTGCCGCACGCGGCATTGGTGTCGCCCTTGCCAAACGCCTGGCACAGGATGGCTTTGCGGTTGTTATCAACTACGCCAACAGCGCTACCAGCGCGGACGCCCTTGTCGAAGAACTGACAGCAAGCGGCCATCAGGCGATGGCAATCAAGGCCGACATCACCAATGCAGATGCCGTCAAACAGATGTTTGATCACGCCGAAACCCGCTTTGGCGGGGTTGACGTCATTGTCAATAATGCCGGTATCATGACAACACAGCCAATCTCGGAAATGAGTGACGCGGTCTATGACGCGATGATGGATACCAATGTGCGCGGCACCTTCAACATGCTGCGCGAGGGGGCCAAGCGCCTGCGTAACGACGGACGTGTCATCAATTTTTCGACTACCGCCCTACATCTGAAATTGCCGGGTTATGCTGTTTACAACGCAACCAAGGCAGCGGTTGAAGCGATGACAGGTGTTTATGCCAAGGAACTGCGTGGTCGTAACATTACGGTAAATGCCGTCGCCCCCGGCCCGGTTGCAACCGAACTGTTCCTGAACGGCAAGACAGATGAACAAATCGCACAGTTTTCGAAAATGCCGCCGATTGAACGTCTTGGTCAGCCCGAAGACATCTCTGGCGTCGTTTCCTTCCTGGCCGGACCGGATTCCGGTTGGGTCAACGGACAGACGCTACGCGCCAATGGCGGGCTTGCCTGATCCAAATGCCAAATTGATTGCCTTGCCGCCTTTCCACCGATCCCGCGCGTCAAGGAAATTTAACATGGGTGTCGTCCTGAATAAGGACGGCACCTTTGCCGTATCACGAAAACCCTATTGCCAAAACAGGGACGAGGAACTCGCAAAAACACCGGCATGCAAATTGGCAAGCATCCGATTTTGCCCCATGATGGCGCCAAGCCCCAAGCAAGGACGCCTTTATGACCAATATTACCTTCCGCTATGCCACCCGCGAAGATTTGTCTGCCATCGTTACCCTTCTCGCCGATGACGAAAAGGGTAAAACCCGCGAAGAACTGCGCGATCCGCTACCCGATGTCTATTATGCCGCGTTTGATGCCATGCAAAGTCAAAGCACCGAAGCCCTTCCAAATAAATACCTTTTAGCATGTCAGGGGAATGACATTGTCGGTTGTCTGCAACTGACCCTGATTGCCGGACTTTCGCGCAAAGGCCGTCTGCGTGCACAGATCGAAGGTGTACGGGTATCGTCGAAATGCCGGGGTCAGAAAGTAGGCGAAAAATTGATCATCGAATCCATTTCGATTTCGAAATCACTAGGCGCATCGCTTGTGCAGTTCACCACCGACAAAACCCGCAAGGATGCCCATCGCTTCTACGAACGGCTTGGTTTTGTTGCCAGCCACGAAGGTATGAAAAAGGACATCTGAGGTTTTCTGCCATAGTGATGGCAATATTTCCCAGCCCTATAGTGCTATGATCGAGATCCCGGAAACACCAGCAAACGGAGCTTTAGCTATGAACCTCTCCGAACTGCAGGAAATTGCCACACTAAAGGGCTTCACCCACCATTTCAGTGCGACCGGAAATCATGTCACCTGCGATGGCAAGGAAGTCAGCTATTCCGCGAATGATCTGACCATTATCGATAGTCGATCCGTCGATAGCGGCACCGATCCTGGGGATGACGCCACGCTTTATATGATTGAAGCCCGCGACGGTACACGTGGCACCCTGATCGTGCCTAGCAGCTTTTACACCGAGCACGACAAGGCGGAACTGATCGATCATCTGCGCAGTCAGTCCCGATAAAATCGGAACAGTCGCATCGCTTCCGCGTTTCAGGAACAAGTATCCCGTAACCAGCAGGAGAGACGACAATGACTTTGGCCGAACTTCAGGAAAATGCCATCCGTCATGGCTTTTCACATCATTTTGTCTACGAGGCAGGCGGCGTACGCTGCGATGGCAGCGGTCCGGTTTATGCTGCTGCCGATCTAAAAATCGTTCATAGCAACAGTGTCGATGCCGGCACCGATCCGGGGGATGACGCCACCCTTTACATGATAGAGGCCCGTGATGGCACGAAGGGTATGATGATCATTCCGTCAAGTTTCCATGCCGACCCCGACAAGGCACAGCTGATCGACGAGCTGCGCAAGAACACCCACTGAACCACACAAAAAGAACACAAACCCGCACCTGTAACGACATGATGAGGATCGATATTTCGTGACAATACGTTGCACTGCACATCTTCCCATCCCCATATAGTGCACCAGTCGGGGAAAATATCGTCATTCGTGGTCAGTACAGGGAACCGCTATGTCAGATCTTTTGCCGTTCTTCCGGGCCTGGGTAGCCGACCCCAGACGCGTTTCGGCCATATCGCCTTCCAGCCCGGCTCTGGCAGAAATGATTACGTCTGAAATTTCCCCCACGACCGGATCGGTATTGGAGCTTGGACCGGGAACCGGTGTTTTTACCCGGGCTCTGATTGCGCGCGGTCTTGATGAAGGTGATCTGACCCTGATTGAAGCCGGGGCGGAATTCGCGCGCCTGTTGGCAGATCGCTATCCGCGCGCCCGTGTTTTTCACACAGATGCCACCCGGCTTGCCCGTAGTGATTTGTATCCTGCTCACGGCCTTGGTGCCGCCATCAGCGGACTTCCTTTGCTGTCAATGCGACCGCGTCAGGTGATGGGGGTATTGAACGGTGCATTCCGTTATCTCGGACCCGATGGGGCATTTTATCAGTTTACCTATGGCCCGCGCTGCCCGGTACCCTCCGCCATTCTGGAACGGATGGGTCTTAAATCCGTACGAATTGGCACCATTGTTCGCAATGTGCCACCATCGTCGGTTTATCGTATTTCACGCATGTCCTGATTATCGCCGATACACCATACGCCGATAGCCAAGAGCTTCGGCAACATGGCTACGCTTGACGCCATCCATGCCTGCCAAGTCGGCAATTGTGCGCGCAACGCGCAAAACACGATGATACCCGCGTGCCGACAGCCTCATCTGACGCGCGGCATCCTGCAAAAGACCGCGGCCATCAGTATCAAGTGCCGCAGCAGTCTGCAGCACTTCACCATCTGCCTCGGCATTGGTTGAAATATGATCATTTTTATATCGTAATGACTGAACGGTACGCGCGGCCAGAACCCGGTCCCGCACGGTTTGCGTCGTCTCGCCACCTGAGGGAAGGTCAAGCTCTTCAGGACGGACGGCCGGAACGTCGATCTGAATGTCAAAACGATCCAGCAGGGGCCCTGATATTCGGGCCTGATAATCCTCGCCGCAACGCGGCGCCCGCGTACAGGCAAGGTCATTGTCGCCCAAGTATCCGCACCGGCAAGGGTTCATCGCGGCGACCAGTTGGACGCGCGCGGGGTAAGTCACATGGGCATTGGCGCGTGCCACAGATACCTGCCCAGTTTCAAGCGGCTGGCGTAACGCATCAAGGACATTCCGCTGAAATTCCGGTAATTCATCCAAAAACAGCACACCATTATGCGCCAGCGAAATCTCGCCCGGGCGCACCCTGTGTCCCCCACCAACAAGTGCTGGCATGGATGCTGAATGGTGCGGCGAACGAAAGGGACGGGTACGAATAAGCCCGCCTTCAGGCAACATACCGGAAACCGAATGGATTACTGTGGTTTCAAGTGCCTGTCTGGCATCCAGTTCTGGCAAAAGCCCCGGCAACCTTGCCGCCAGCATCGATTTCCCCGAACCGGGAGGACCGCTCATCAGTAAATTATGCCCTCCGGCCGCGGCAATCTCAAGCGCGCGTTTGGCGCTTTCCTGCCCTTTGATATCGCGAAGATCGGGCAGGGAGATGGGCGATGGTTCAGTCTTGGGCATCTTTGGTCGCGGGAGGATTTGTGTGCCCTTGAAATGATTGATCAAGGTGGTCAGGCGTGATGGTGCGAGAATTTCAAGCTCCCCGGCCCAAAGGGCCTCCGCACCATTGTCAACGGGGCAGATAATTCCCCTTTCCATGCTGTTCGCCTGCATGGCTGCTGGCAAAACCCCACCAACACCTGTAACGCTGCCATCAAGTCCCAGCTCACCCAGCACGACAAAACTGGCGATATCCTCGTGCCCTATCACATCCATTTCGGCCAAAAGGCCAAGTGCAATCGGCAAATCGAAATGCGATCCTTCTTTCAGCAAATCAGCCGGGGCCAGATTAATCGTTATGCGTTTAGGCGGCAATGCCAGCCCCATCGCCGAAAGTGCCGACCGTACACGTTCGCGTGCCTCGGAAACTGCCTTGTCAGGCAAACCAACCACGGTAAAGGCCGGTAAACCGCTTGCCATCTGGACCTGCACATCGACCGGAATTGTATCAATCCCGGCAAAGGCGACGGTC
>MDTG01087151.1_pt1 | contig 11346 bp, 8 predicted proteins | sample 811421 | NCBI WGS metagenome assembly MDTG01 (sample SAMN05326645, study PRJNA326480) | marine metagenome | isolation source: seawater | place: Pacific Ocean: South East | collected 2011
GGCTGGGGCAAGGACGTGGTGTTCAACATCGAAGGCGGCTGCTACGCCAAGTGCATCGACCTGAGCCAGAAGAACGAGCCGGTGATCTGGGACGCGATCCGCTTCGGCGCGGTGCTGGAAAACGTGATCCTCAACGAGGAAACCCGCGAACCGGATTACACCGACGTGTCGCTGACCCAGAACACCCGCGCCGCCTACCCGCTGGAAAACATCGACAAGCGGGTGCTGGAAAACCGCAGCGGCGAGCCCAAGCACATCATCTTCCTGACCTGCGACCTGACCGGGGTGCTGCCGCCGGTGTCCAAGCTCAGCCGTGAAGCCGCCGCCTACCACTTCCTGAGCGGCTACACCGCGCTGGTCGGCTCCACCGAAATGGGTTCCGGCGACGGCATCAAGAGCACCTTCTCCACCTGCTTCGGCGCGCCCTTCTTCCCGCGCCGCGCCGGCGAATACGCCGAGCTGCTGATGAAGCGCGTGGACGAGTTCGGCTCCAAGGTCTACCTGGTGAACACCGGCTGGACCGGCGGCCCCTACGGCGAAGGCGAGCGCTTCAGCATTCCCACCACCCGGGGCGTGGTCAACGCCATCCTCAGTGGCGCGCTGGACGACGCCGAAACCGAGCACCTGGACATCATCAACCTGGACGTGCCCAAGTCCGTGCCCGGCGTTGACGACAAGCTGCTCAAGCCCAAGAACACCTGGGCCGAGCCGGAGAACTACGAGGCCCGCGCCCGCGACCTGGCCGAGCAGTTCCAGAACAACTTCGCCGACAAGTACGCCGACGTGGCGGAAGAGATCCGCGCCGCCGGCCCGAAGGCCTGAGCGGCGCCTGTGCCGCTAAAAAAAGCCCGCCGGACGGCGGGCTTTTTTGTTGCGGCCCGCTCCACAACCCGATTTCACGCCATGCCCGCGCGGCGTTAGACTGGCCGCCTTAACGCAAGGAGCCCCTGAATGAGCAAACCAAAGATCGTGGTGGTCGGCGGTGGCGCCGGCGGCCTGCCCCTGGTCACCCAGCTGGGACGCAAACTGGGCAAGTTCGGGCACGCCGATATCACCCTGGTGGACGCCAGCAGCGTGCACGTCTGGAAGCCGCGCTTCCACGAAGTCGCCACCGGCGCCATTGACGCGGACCTGGACGCGGTGGACTACCGCGCCCACGCCCGCCTGAACCACTACCGCTTTGAACCCGGCAGCATGACCTGGGTGGACAAGGACAAGCGCGCCATCACCCTGGCGCCGATCACCGATGCCCAGGGCGAGGAAGTGCTGCCCGAGCGCAACCTCTACTACGACTACCTGGTGGTCGCCGTGGGCAGCCAGAGCAACGACTTCGGCACCCCCGGGGTGCGCGACCACTGTCTGTTCATGGACACCCGCGCCCAGGCGGAACGCTTCCGCGAGCGCTTCATGAACACCTGCCTGCACGCCAACTACCGCGACGAGCCGGTGTCCGTGGCGATCGTCGGCGGCGGCGCCACCGGCGTCGAGCTGGCGGCGGAAATCCACCACGCGGTGGCGATGCTCAAGCTGTACGGCCACGAACACCTGGACCGCAAGCAGCTCAAGGTGACGGTGGTGGAAGCGCTGCCGCGCATTCTGCCGGGCTTGTCCGAGCGGGTGTCCGCCGCCGCCCAGGAGCGCCTGGAAGGCCTCGGCGTGTCGGTGCGCACCGGCGTGATGGTGGCGCGCGCCACCGAGGACGCGCTGATCACCAAGGACGACGAAACCATCAGCGCCGACCTCATGGTGTGGGCCGCCGGCGTCAAGGCCCCGGATTTCGTCGGCAAACTGGAAGGCTTCGCGCTCAACAAGATCAACCAGATCGAGGTGTCGCCGACCCTGCAGGCGAAGGGCAACGACCGGGTGTTCGTGGTCGGCGACTGCGCCTTTCTCAAGCCGGACGGCGACGACAAGCCGATCCCGCCGCGCGCCCAGGCCGCCCAGCAGATGGCCAGCCACACCGCCAAGAACCTGCAGCGCCTGATCATGAACCGCGACCCCAAGCCGTTCCGCTACCGCGACCACGGCTCGCTGGTGTCGCTGTCCAACTACAGCTCCGTGGGCATGCTGATGGGCAACCTGAAAGGCGGCAACTTCTTCGTCGAAGGCTGGCTGGCCCGGCTGATGTACGTGGGCCTGTACCGCATGCATCAGGCGGCGTTGTACGGCTGGCCGCGCACCCTCATGCTGCTGACGGCGGGCCGCTTCAGCAAGCTGGTCCGGCCACGCATGAAATTGCATTGATTCGCACCTAAGCCACAACAGGGAGAAGACCATGGCGGTGTTCACAGGATGGATTCTGGTTTTGATCGGCCTGGCGCTGACCGGCGGCGGCGGCTGGCTGGCGGTGCTCGGCGGCAGTTGGTACTACCTGCTGGCCGGGCTGGGCTTTTTGCTCACCGGGGCGCTGATGGTGCTGCGCCGGCCCGGCGCCCTCTGGATTTACGCGTTGCTGATTCTCGGCACCGGCCTGTGGTCGGTGTGGGAAGTGGGCCTGGACTGGTGGGCCCTGATGCCCCGTGGCGTGGTGATCGTGGCCATCGGCCTGTGGCTGATGACACCCTGGGTGACACGCGGCCTGAACGCCAGCGGCCGTCAGCCCTGGGGGCTGGCCGCCGGGCCGGTGGCGGTGATGGTGGTCGCCGCCGGGGCCCTGGCGCTCACGGCGGTGCTCGGCCCGGACCCCAACGGCGTGCGCGGTGAACTGCCCACCGCCCGCGCCCCGCAGCCGGCGCAGAGCTCGCAAAGCAACATCCCCGACGGCGACTGGCACGCCTACGGTCGCACCGGGTTCGGCCAGCGCTACTCGCCCCTGGATCAGATCACCCCGGACAACGCCGACCGGCTCGAGCCGATCTGGACCTACCACACCGGCGATCTGCGCGGTGAGGGCGACCCGGTGGAAACCACCTACGAGGTGACCCCGCTCAAGATCGACAACACCCTCTACCTGTGCACGCCGCACCACTGGGTGATCGCCCTGGACGCGGACAGCGGCGAAGAGATCTGGAAATTCGATCCCGAAATCGACAAAGACATCAGCCGCCAGCACCAGACCTGCCGCGGCCTCTCCTATTTCGACGGCCACCAGCAGGCGGAGCCCCTCGCCCCCGGCGAGGACAGCGCGGTGGCCGCCTCCGGCGAACGGGACAGCAGCGCCTACCCGACCTGCCAGCGCCGCCTGTTTCTGCCCACCGGCGACGCCCGCCTGATCGCCCTCGACCCGGAAACCGGGGAGCGTTGCGCCGGCTTCGGCGACAACGGCTCGGTGAATCTGTGGGCCAACATGCCGCACCAGCAGGATGGCTTCTACTACTCCACCTCACCGCCGGTGGTCACCGAGGACTATGTCATCATCGGCGGCGCGGTGAACGACAACGTCTCCACCCGCGAGCCGTCCGGGGTGATCCGCGCCTACGACGTCGACACCGGCGAACTGGTGTGGAACTGGGACCCGGGCAATCCGGAGCAGACCGATCCGATCGCCGCCGGCGAAACGTACAGCGCCAGCACGCCCAACTCCTGGTCGGTGTCCAGCGTCGACGAAGCGCTCGGCCTGATCTACCTGCCCATGGGCAACCAGGTGCCCGATCAGTGGGGCAAGGACCGCACCACCGAATCGGCGCCGTTCTCGTCGTCGATCGTCGCCCTCGACATCGACACCGGCGAGCTGCGCTGGGTGTTCCAGACCGTGCACAACGACCTCTGGGACATGGACGTGCCGGCCCAGCCGAGCCTGATGAACCTGGATACCGACGACGGCTCCGTGCCGGTGCTGGTGGCGCCCACCAAGCAGGGCGACATCTATGTGCTCGACCGTCGTAACGGCGAGCCAGTGCTGCCGGTGAGCGAAGACAAGGCACCGGAGAGCCTCGGCTACCAGCCGGTGGCCGACACCCAGCCGAGCTCCTCGCTGAGCCTCAACCCGCCGCCGCTGGAAGGCCGCGACATGTGGGGCGCCACCCTGTTCGATCAGCTGATCTGCCGTATCCAGTTCCAGCGGCTGAACTACCAGGGCCGCTACACGCCGCCGTCGGAACAGGGCAGCCTGATCTACCCGGGCAATTTCGGCGTGTTCAACTGGGGCGCGCTGGCGGTGGACCCGGAGCGCCAGGTGGCGTTCACCACGCCGGCCTATCTGGCGTTCGTTTCCACGCTGATCCCGCGCCAGGACGACACCAGCAACTATGTGTCCGACGGCAAACCGGGGCTGAACGAAAACTACGGCGCCCCCTACGCGGTCTCCCTGAAGCCGTTCCTGTCGCCGCTGGGGCTGCCCTGCCAGCAGCCGCCGTGGGGCTATGTGGCCGGCCTGGATCTGCGCAGCGGCGAGGTGGTGTGGAAGCACCGCAACGGCACCGTGCGCGACCAGTCGCCACTGCCGCTGCCGTTCAAGATGGGCGTGCCGGATCTGGGCGGCCCGATCGTCACCGCCGGCGGCGTGGCGTTCATGAGCGGCACCATCGACTACTACGTGCGCGCCTACGACGTCACCACCGGCGAGCAGTTGTGGGAAGACCGCCTGCCCGCCGGGGGCCAGGCCACGCCGATGACCTACCTGGACTCCCAGGGCCGCCAGCGCCTGCTGGTGGTGGCCGGCGGCCACGGTTCCCTGGGCACCAAGGCCGGCGACGCCATCATCGCCTACGGTCTGAAGGACGACTAAAGCGTCAGCGCCACCGTGGTGCCGACCACCCAGGCGTCATCGACCGCGTCGTTGGCGCCCGGGTGGACCAGGTACTGCAGGTTGGGCCGCAGGGTCAGCCAGGGCGTCATGTGGATGCCGTAATAGAGCTCGGCGTTCCATTCATCGCTTTGCGGCGGCACATAGCCGGCGGCACCGGGGCCGGCCACCAGCGGATTGCCCGCCGTAGCCGAGTCCACGTAGGCGTCGCCGATTTCCGCGTAGGCCAGACCCACACCCAGCTCATCCCGGGGGCGCCCTTGCCACGGTCCGCGCCAGCTCGCGCCGGCGGACAGGTAGCGCGCCACATAGGCGGTGTCCGGGTCGTGCCAGCTGCCCTGGCTGAACAGGGTCAGGCCGCGCCTGTCGCCGTGCGGCGCGCTCACCTGTTGTTGCACCACGAAGTAGCCGCCGTAGCGACGTCCGCGGGTGCCGCCGTCCTCATAGTCGGTGGCTTCGGCGCTGCTGTAGTAGGCGCCGAGCTTGTACTTGCCGGGCAGGCCGCCGGGGCCCTTGTCCGGGACCCAGCCCACCTCCACCGGCGTGATCACCCCTTCGCTGCCGTGACGATACAGATCCAGAGCCTGATCCGGATCCAGGTTTTCCGGGTTCTGATCGAACACGCCAACCTGCAGATAGCGCCGGGCGCCGTCCTGCACTTTCACCCGGCCGCCCCACTGCGACACCGGCCAGTTGTACCAGACCGCGCCGGCCTGGTTGCCCGGCTGGCCGCTGCCCAGATACAAATTCTGGAAGCGGCTCTCCAGGGTGGCGAAGTCGTCGCTGAGCGGAATGCGGCCGAGCTTGTACTCCAGCGCCCCGCCGAACAGCCCCTGCTGAAACCAGAGCTGGGTGAGCCGCGTCACGTTGCCGCGACCGAACACCTCCTGCACCGACGACACGCCGCCGGTGGCGGGGTCCACCAGCCGTTCGCCAGTCAGGTTCTCACCGTTGCGGTTGGTCAGGGTGACCTTGAAGTCGGCGTCGTTCACGCCGGCAAGACGTTCCAGGTCCAAGGATAGCGAGGCATGGAACTGGTCCGCGTAGGCGAGGCGGCCATCCTCGCGGAACCCGCCGCTCAGGTTGTGGGCCATCTCGCCGACGTAGCCGAGATCAAACCGCACCCCCTGACGGGCAAGGTCCGTGCGCGTGCCGGCCCAGTCCCCCAGCGCGTAATCCCCGCCGGGGTCCAGCGGCGCCGCGCGCACCGCCGCCCAGGGCGCGCACAGGGGCAAGATCGCCAGCGCCGCGACCAGCGCCCGCGCGCGAAAGCGTTTCCGTGTCATGGCCTTCCTCCTTGATGCCGGTGACCTGCCCTTGCAGATTCCGCCTCGGCGCGGAATACGTCAACAACCGAGCTCCTCGCGGCGATAGGCCGGGGCGCCCCCAACCGCTACACTGGAGCCCATGAACCTGCCTAACCCCCTCATTCAGGCGGCCGAATATGTGTACCGCGTGGCCAGGAACGCGGTGGGCTTCTGGCTGGAAGCCAACGCGGTCAGCTACGCCGGCGCGCTGGCGTTTTTCACCCTGTTCTCCATCGCCCCGGTGGTGATCCTGGCGGTGCAGGTGATCGGCCTGGTGATGAGCACCGACGCCGCCATGGCGCGGATCATGACCCAGCTGCAGGAAACCATCGGCCCCGACGCCGCCGAGACGGTACGCACCGCCGTGGCCGCCAACCAGATCGACCAGGGCGGCATCCTGCCCACGCTGATCGGCCTGGGCGCCATGGTGGTCGGCGCCACCACCGTGTTCGCGCAGATGCAGCGCTCCCTCAATAACGTCTGGGACATCGCGCCGCGCCCTTCGCGCAACACCATCCTGGCGCTGCTGAAAAGCCGCCTGATGTCGCTCACCGTGGTGCTGTCCATCGGTTTCGTACTGATGGTGTCGCTGTTTCTGAGCGTGGTGCTGCAGGCGATCATGGTGTTCGCCCGGGACTGGCTGCCGATCCCGGCGGGTCTGGTGGTGGGCCTGGAAACCCTGCTCTCGGTGGTCGTGGTCACGCTGCTGTTCGCCACCATTTTCAAGGTGCTGCCGGACGCGGTACTGCGCTGGAAAGACGTGCTCTCCGGCGCCCTGGTCACCGCCCTTTTGTTTATTCTCGGGCGCTTCCTGATCGCTTTTTATCTGTCCCACACCGCCACCGCGTCCACCTACGGCGCCGCCGGCTCACTGGTGTTGCTGCTGCTGTGGGTCTACTACTCCTCGCTGATTCTGCTGTTCGGCGCCGCCATCACCCGGGCCCACACCGAGGCGCGGGGCATCACCATCCGCCCCAGCCGCACGGCGGTCCGGGTGCACCGTCAGATGCTCGAGGACCCCGCCGGCCGTTAACCGGCCGGGCACGGCAGGCTCGGCGCCCACCGCCGGGTGGGGTATGCTCCCCTATTATTTTTTAATCTCGGGAGGGGACATGGGCGATCATTCCTTGAAAGATAAAGTGGTGCTGATCACCGGCGCGGGTGGCGGTATCGGCCGCGCCACGGCGGAAAAACTGGGCCGCGACGGCGCCCGTCTGATGGTGTCCGACATCAACGCGGACGCCGCCGAGGCGACCGCCGACGCGATCCGCCGGGCCGGCGGCGAGGCCCGCGCCCAGGCCGCCGACGTGAGCCGCGACGACCAGGTGGCGGCGCTGGTGGACGCCACCGTGGACGCCTTCGGGCAGCTCGACGGCGCCTTCAACAACGCCGGCATCGAAGAAGAGAACGACAAGGTCGCCGACGTGGACGAAGCGCTGTTCGACCGGGTCATGGCCATCAACGTCAAAGGCGTGTGGCTGTGCATGAAGCACCAGACCGCCGTGATGGCGCCGCGCAAGACCGGCAGCATCGTCAACACCGCCTCGGTGGCGGGCCTGGTGGGCGCGCCCCGCCGCGCCGCCTACGCCGGCAGCAAGCACGCGGTGATCGGCATGACCAAGAGTGTCGCCGCCGAGTACGCCCTGCAGGGTATCCGCGTGAACACCGTCTGCCCGGGCATCATCCGTACCGCGATGATGGAACGGGCCATTGAGCAGGCGGCGAAGGCCGGCTACGCCAGTGAAGAAAAACAGCGCCAGTTCCACCGCGCCATGCACCCGCTCGGCCGGGTCGGCGAAGCGGATGAAGTGGCGGAGGCGGTGATCTGGCTGCTGTCCGGCGCCTCGTCGTTCGTCACCGGCCACCAGCTGGCGGTGGACGGCGGCCTCACCGCGCTCTGAACACCGGCTTACCAATGAATCGTTCTTCGGGAGAACAATAATGCTGACATTGCACGGCTTCGACGCCAGCAACTACGTGAACATGGTCAAATTCGCGCTGCGCGAAAAAGGCCTCGAGTTTGAGCAGGCCACGCTGTACCCCAGCCAGGAGGACGCGGTACTCAGCGTCAGCCCCATGGGCAAGGTGCCGGTGCTGGAAACCGGCGGCGTCTTCCTGTCGGAAACCAACGTGATTCTGGAATATCTGGACGAGACCACCGAAGGCCCGGCGCTGTACCCGGCCGACCCGCTGGAGAAGGCTCAGGTGAAGCAGCTCGTCAAACACATCGAGTTGTACCTGGAACTGCCCGCCCGGCGCTGCTATCCGGAGGTCTTTTTCGGCGGCCAGGTGAGTGACGAAACCAAGGAACAGACCCGCGAGGCCCTGCTCAAAGGCATCCGTGCCCTGGCCCGCAAGGCGCGCTGGCAGCCGTTCCTGGCCGGCGACCGGCTGACCGCCGCGGATGTGTTCTTCCTGTACAGCGCGGACCTGGCCAAAGCGGTGGCCGGCAAGCTGTTCGGCATCGACCTGCTGGCGGAGGCGCCGGGCAGCGCCGAGCTCCTGGCGCGCCTCAACGAGCGCGACAGCGCCAAAAGCGTGGCCGCCGAACGGGATCTGGCCATGGAGAAGTTCCTTAAGTACGCCCGCGGCGGCAAATAAGCACGCGGACGGCGGGCGCCTTCCTTCACGGTCCGATGTCGTCATGGCATGCTCACTGGTGTCATTCATTCGCCGGTGAGACCCGAGATCATGATTGGACCCACGCCCGCCTCCGTACTGTCCCGTTATTTGCCGCTGGTCGGCGCGCTGCTGGTGTCCGCCTGCGCGGACGCCAAAAGCCCGATCGAGCCGGACGACGACCCCTCCGTCAGCGCCACCACCCTGGTGGAAGGTCTGAACCACCCCTGGTCGCTGGCCTTCGTGCCCGGCACCGACGAATGGCTGATCAGCGAGCGCAGCGGCGACCTGCGCCGTGTGGTTGACGGTGAGCTGCGCGACGCCCCGGTAAGCGGGGTGCCCGAGGTGGTGGCCAAGGGCCAGGGCGGCCTGTTCGACGTCGTGCCGCACCCCCACTTCGCCGATAACCGGCGTCTCTATATCAGCTACGCCAAGGCCTGCGACGGCGGCGCCACCACCGCCGTGGGCCATGGCCTCTACGCCGACGGTGAGCTGAAGCAGTTCCAGGACGTGTTCATCGCCGACGCCTGCACCGACACCGCCAAGCACTTCGGCGGCCGCATTCTGTTCGACAACGACGGCTATCTGTTCATCACCGTGGGCGACCGGGGCCAGCGCGAGCGCGCCCAGGACACCGGCGGCCACGGCGGCAGCGTGATCCGCGTCAACGACGACGGCAGCGTGCCCGCCGACAACCCGCTGGTGGGGCAGGACGGCGCCAAGACCGCGATCTGGAGCTGGGGCCACCGCAACCCCCAGGGGCTGGCGCTGCATCCGGAAACCGGCGAGCCCTGGCTCAACGAGCACGGCCCGCGCGGCGGCGATGAAATCAACGTGGTGGAGGCCGGCGTCAACTACGGCTGGCCGGTGATCACCTACGGCAACGAGTACTACGGCCCGGACATCGGCCAGGAAAAGAAAGAAGGCTACGCCCAGCCCTTGCACTACTGGGTACCCTCCATCGCGCCCTCGGGCATGGTCTTCGTCACCAGCGACCGCTACCCCGACTGGCAGGGCGACGTGTTGTCCGGCGCCTTGAAGCTCACCCACCTCAACCGGGTGGCGTTCGACGGCACCACGCCCACCGGCGAAACCCGCTATCTGAAAGAGCGCGGCGAGCGCATCCGCGACGTGCGCCAGGGCCCGGACGGGCACCTCTATCTGCTCACCGACGCCCCGGACGGCAAGCTGCTGCGTGTGGAGCCACCGTCATGAAGAAACTCAAGAACGAGAAGGAATTGGTCAAGAAAGCCATCGCGCTGGGCATGGAGTACGGCGAGAAGCGCGGCGTGGTGGAATTCGAACCCACCGATTCCGCCGCCGAAAAAGTGGAATACATCTACCGGCTGCTGGTGCACGACAACCTGATCCAGCCGCTGCCGGAGGATCAGGTGTCGCAGCAGTCCATGCAGCACAAGCTGGCGATCTGGGCCTCCAAGCAATAGGCAAACGCACTCAGCGGGTGATCGCCTCGGCCAGGGCGGCGACGCCCCGGTCGATGGCCTCGCCGTCGATCACACCGAACCCCAGCAGCACCCCGTCCAGGGAGGCCTCGCCAGCGTAGAACGACGCCAGCGGGTTGGCGCGGATGTCGGCGTCCGCCAGCCGCGCCGGCAGGTCCGCCACCGGCGACCTCAGACGCAACGCCACATGGATGCCCGCCACCTGGGGCAGTGGTGTCCACAGCGCCGGATGCGCCGCCAGGGCGTCGCCCAGCCGGGTGCGCCGGGCCGTGTAGAGCCGCTGCATGCGTCGCAGGTGGCGGGCAAAATCACCGTCGATCATCAGCCTGGCCAGCGCCCGCTGGGTGACCAGGGGCGGGTAGCCGTCACTGAAGGTCCGGGCCTGCAACAACGCCGTGGCCAGCCCCGGCGGCATCACCAGGTAGCCCAGCCGCAGGTCCGCGTGCAGCACCTTGGAAAACGACCCCAGGTAGGCCACGTGCCCCTCCCGGTCCAGGCTTTTCAGTGCGTCCAGAGGGCGCCCCTCGAAGCGGAATTCACCGTCGTAATCGTCCTCCACCACCAGGGCGCCGTGGCGGCGGGCGAACGCGAGCAGGGCCAGACGCCGCTCCAGGCTCATGGGCATGCCCAGCGGGAACTGATGGGACGGGGTCACGTAGACCAGACTGGCGGCCTCCGGCAAGCGCTCCACGCACAGGCCCTGGTCGTCCACCGGCACCGGCACCACCCGGGCGCCACGGGCCTCGAACACCGCCCGCGCCGGCGGGTAGCCCGGCTCCTCCACGGCCACCGTGTCCCCGGGGGCCACCCGCACCCGGGCCAGCAAATCCAGGCCCTGCTGGGCGCCCTGGGTGATCAACAGGGACCCCCCGTCGCAGGCCAGCCCCCGGCTGTAGCCCAGGTAACGGGCGATGGCCAGGCGCAACGACGCCTCGCCGCGCGGGTCGCCGTACAGGCCGATGTCCCGGGACGCTTCGCGCAGGGCCGCCATCATGGCCCGGCGCCAGGCCGCCCAGGGCAGCAGCGCCCGGTCGGTGACGCCGCCGGGAAAGTTATGCCGGCCCGGCGCCCGCCGGCCGCCCCAGTCCGGCAACGGGCGCCAGTGGGCACCGGGGCCCGGGCCGGGCCTCTCGGCTTCCCGGGGCAGTGGCGGCGGCACCCGCAACACGAAGGTGCCGCGGCCGGGAGCACCACCGAGAAACCCTTCCGCCACCAGCCGCTCGTAGGCCTCCACCACCAGCCGCCGGGACACCCCCAGCTCCGCCGCCAGCAC